>Ga0256407_10001445_pt1 | contig 50092 bp, 42 predicted proteins | sample RumenRJG_04DNA_FD_193489 | JGI IMG/M metagenome (GOLD analysis project Ga0256407, IMG submission 193489) | Bovine rumen microbial communities from Lethbridge, Alberta, Canada - RJG_04 | ecosystem: Host-associated > Mammals > Digestive system > Stomach > Rumen | place: Canada: Alberta...
ATTTCAATCATTATGGTGACTTTGCTAACTGTAGTGTCAGCATTTGCTAACATTGCGGAAGGTGTATCTGGAGACTGCCAATGGGTTATTGACAACGATGGTAACCTGACAATCTCTTCTGAAAGTTACGATATTGCCGACCTCGGAACATGGGAAGGCGATTCAGCTCCTTGGAGCAACTACAGAGAGTCTATCACCATAGTAGCATTTACTTCTCCAGTCAATGCCAAGACATGCGCCTATATGTTCAAGGGTTGCACAAACCTGAATGCGATATATCTCGACAACTTCTATACTAATGAGGTAACAGATATGAGCTTCATGTTTGCCGACTGCACTTCACTTGAGGTTATTGAGATTGACATGGCAATGTCAGTACAGGATGACATGACCCAGTCTCGCGGCAATTTCCTTACCAGCAACGTAACGAACATGGCAAGTATGTTCGAGGGTTGCAAGTCATTGCAGTCTTTCTACCTTCAGAATCTTGACATTCACAGCGTGAAGAATTTCAGCAATATGTTTGCCGGCTGTTCTTCTCTTGAGGACATGAACCTCACAGAAATCAAGAACGCCAACGATTCATCACTCACCGCAATCAACAACTTCGAATAAGACATTAGGAATGGGGAAATAAGGATAAATTTCAAGTAAAAGACAAATATTACAAGGCTCTCAGAGTGCTCGGTCATGATGCACTCTGAGAGTTTTTTTTACTATCCACTACAAATATCATCAAGAGATTTGTCGAAGACCCACTAAGGGCGAGTTTTTTTTTCTCGCAGAGAGAGGCTTTTTGAGCTTATTTGTTGAACTGCCCGTAAATACACTTTGCGAATAGTTAAAAAGTTGAAAAGTATATGAAATGACGAGAATTTTATGTATCTTTGCACACTAAAATTAGAGAGGTGTATTAGCCAACAGGCTTCTACGCTCCTAAAATACAAGGAAAGTAAGAAAAATCATATACATACCAATGGATAAGAAATTTACGGAACGTAAAGGACTGAACCTCGTAGAGACTAACAATGAGGTTCTTGCTGAGTGGGAGAAGAAGGATTTGTTCCACAAGAGTATTACCGAGCGTGAGGGCTGTCCTCAGTTCGTGTTCTTCGAGGGACCTCCTTCAGCAAACGGACACCCAGGTATCCACCACATGATGGGTCGTACCATCAAGGATACATTCCTCCGTTACAAGACGATGAAGGGCTATCAGGTATATCGTAAGGCGGGTTGGGATACTCACGGACTCCCAGTTGAGCTTTCGGTAGAGAAGAACCTCGGAATTACGAAGGAGGATATTGGCAAGAAGATCAGTGTGGACGACTACAACGATGCTTGCCGCAAGAACGTGATGATGTACACCGACGAGTGGACTCAGCTCACTAACAAGATGGGCTACTGGGTTGACCTCGAACACCCTTACATCACTTACGACAATAAGTATATCGAATCTCTCTGGTATCTCCTCAAGCAGCTCTACAACAAGAACCTGCTCTATAAGGGATATACCATTCAGCCATACTCACCAGCCGCAGGTACTGGACTTTCTTCTCACGAGCTTAACCAGCCAGGTTGCTATCGTGACGTGAAGGATACTACGGTGACGGCTCAGTTCAAGGTGCTTGACAATGTTGAGTTCAATAAGTCTGAACTCCCAACATACATCCTTGCATGGACTACAACCCCTTGGACTCTTCCTTCAAACACAGCTCTCTGTGTAGGTCCGAAGATTGACTATGTTGCAGTTAAGGGCAACAATCCTTACACAAACGAGGAGGCTATCTATGTACTCGCTGAGAGCCGTCTCTCTGCTTACTTCCAGCCAACAAAGGATGAGGAGGGCAATGAGCAGCCAATAGAGATTCTCTGGAAGGGTAAAGGTGCTGATCTCGTGGGCATTCACTATCAGCAGCTCATGCCTTGGATTAAGCCATGTGCTCTTGAGAATGACCAGATCGTAGTGAAGGAGAGCGAGGCTTTCCGCGTTATCCCTGGTGACTACGTAACCACAGAGGATGGTACTGGTATCGTTCATATCGCACCTACATTCGGTGCTGATGACGCCAAGGTGGCTAAGGATGCAGGCATCCCATCATTGTTCGTTGTGGATAAGGCTGGTGATACCCGTCCGATGGTTGACTTCACAGGTAAGTACTTCGTAAAAGAGGATATTGATCCTAAGTTCCTTGAGGCTTGCGTGAATGAGTCTTACTGGAAGCATTCAGGTGCTTTCGTAAAGAACGCATACGATCCTAAATATAATGAGGGTGGCAAGTATGACGAGAAGGCTGCATCAAAGGATATGGATCTTAACGTGATCCTCTGCCTTGAGATGAAGGAAGAGGGTAGTGCGTTCAAGATAGAGAAGCACGTGCACAACTATCCTCATTGCTGGCGTACAGATAAGCCTGTGCTCTATTATCCACTCGACTCATGGTTTATCCGCTCTACTGCAAAGAAGGAGCGTATGGCAGAACTGAACAAGACCATCAACTGGCATCCAGAGTCAACAGGTTCTGGTCGCTTTGGCAAGTGGCTTGAGAATCTGAACGACTGGAACCTCTCACGTTCACGCTACTGGGGTACTCCACTTCCTATCTGGCGTAACCGTGATACAAAGGAGGAGATCTGCATAGGCTCACTTGAGGAACTCTATAACGAGATAGAGAAGGCTGTTAAGGCTGGCGTAATGCAGAGCAACCCACTCAAGGATAAGGGCTTCGTACCTGGCGATATGAGTCAGGAGAACTATGACCGCATTGACATTCACCGTCCATACGTTGACGACATCAAGCTCGTAGGCGAGAGCGGTAATGTACTTACCCGTGAGCTTGACCTTATTGATGTATGGTTTGACTCTGGTGCAATGCCATATGCACAGATTCACTATCCATTCGAGAATAAGGAGGTTATTGACGATCGCAAGGCATATCCTGCTGACTTCATCGCAGAGGGTGTTGACCAGACACGTGGTTGGTTCTTTACCCTCCATGCAATAGCTACGATGGTATTCGACTCTGTTGCCTATAAGAACGTAATCTCTAACGGTCTTGTTCTTGACAAGAACGGTATAAAGATGTCAAAGCGTCTGGGTAACGTGATCAACCCATTCGACTGTATCGGCACATACGGCACGGATGCAGTTCGTTGGTACATGGTGACAAACTCATCACCTTGGGATAACCTCTCATTTGACCCAGAGGGCGTAAAGGATGTTACAAGTGCATTCTTCGTAAAGCTCTATCAGGCTTACTCATTCTTCACCCTCTATGCAAATGTTGATGGTTTTGCATACAAGGAGGCAGATGTTCCATTCGCAGAGCGTCCAGACTTCGACCGTTGGTTGCTCTCTGAGCTCAACTCTCTCGTAAAGGATGTAGATAAGTATCTTGCTGATTATGACGTAACTCCTGCTGGTCGCTTAATCCAGAACTTCGTAATAGACAAGCTCTCTAACTGGTACATCCGTCTGAACAAGAAGCGTTTCTGGGGTGGCGGCATGACACAGGATAAGCTCTCTGCTTACCAGACTCTCTATACTTGCATCGACACAATAGCACGTCTGATTGCGCCTGTTGCTCCATTCTATGCAGATCAGCTCTTCCTCGACCTTAACACCGTAACAGGTAAGGATAAGGCAGAGAGTGTACATCTTGCAAAGTACCCAGAGGCACAGGAGAGTCAGATAGACAAGGAACTGGAGCAGGCTATGCAGCTTGCAATGCAGGTTACATCAATGGTACTCTCACTTCGTAAGAAGGTGAAGATTCCTGTAATCCAGGCACTCCAGACAATCTCTATCCCTGCTTCTGATGCAGAGATGAAGTCACGTATCGAGCGTATGGCAAGCGTGATACTTGCTGAGACCAACGTGAAGGAATTGCAGTTCATTGAGGATGGTGCAGGTATGCAGCTCGTAAAGAAGGTGAAGTGTAACTTCCGCACAATGGGTAAGAAGTTCGGTAAGCTGATGAAGAGCGTGAATGCTGCTGTCATGGCTATGAGTCAGGAGCAGATTGCAACTCTTGAGGCTAACGGAACTATTGATCTCGTTGCAGAGGGACAGAACGTAACCGTTGAGGCTGTTGACGTTGAGATTATCTCTGAGGACATCCCAGGCTGGACTATCGCTCAGGAGGGTAAGATAACAGTTGCCCTTGACATTGAGATTACTCCAGAACTGAAGAACGAGGGTATCGCACGTCTTATCATCAAGCGAGTACAGGCTCTCCGTAAGGAGCAGGGCTTCGAGATAACCGACAGAATCCGCGTTGTGCTCCAGCAGAATGATCAGCTTGCCGAGGCTGTCAAGGTGTTCGGTGATCATATCTCTGCACAGGTTCTTGCCAACTCACTCACCATAGGTGATGCAGAGGGCGGTTCTGAACAGGAGTTCAATGACTTCAAAGCCCTTGTAAAAGTTATCAAAGACTAAGTAATTACGAATTACAAATTACGAATTACCAAGTTACAATTAGAAATTAACAATTAACAATTGAAAATTGAAAACAGGTAATTAGTAATTTGTAATTCATAATTAATAAAATAAACAATCTAGGTATCTAAAAACTAAAAATCTAAACAACATGGCAGAAATAAAGAAACGTTATAGTGACGAGGATCTCGAGGAGTTCCGTCAGATTATTGAAGAAAAGCTCGAAGTAGCACGTCGTGACTACAAGCAGATGATGAGCGTATTGCGTAATGATGATGGCAATGACGTAGCTGATACATCTCCAACCTACAAGATCCTTGAGGAGGGTAGCATTACCCAGACAAAGGAGGAGATGATGATGTTCGCCGCTCGTCAGGAGAAGTTCATCCGTGGTCTTGAGGCTGCACTCCTGCGCATCGAGAACAAGACATACGGTGTTGACCGTATCACAGGTGAGCTGATTCCAAAGGAGCGTCTCCGCATTGTTCCTCATGCAACACTTAGCGTAGAGTCAAAGAACGCACGAAATAAATAATGACAAAGAAACAGAAACAACAGACAGTCGTTTCCATATTGATTTTCCTTGCCATTCTTATCATCGACCAGGTCATCAAGATCTCGGTCAAGACAGGAATGACTCTTCACGAAAGCATACGTGTCACCGACTGGTTTTATATTTCCTATATAGAGAACAACGGAATGGCATGGGGAATGTCCATCATGCCAAAGGTGATGCTGAGCCTCTTCCGTCTTGTTGCAATCTTCGGCATTGGCTTTTATATCTATAAGCTGATATCCAAAGGCGCGAGATGGTTGTACGTGGTGCTTCTTTCAATGGTTCTTGCCGGTGCGGCAGGTAATCTTATTGACTGTATGTTCTACGGAGTGATATTCTCTGGGGCATCTCCTGAATACGCCTCATATTTCGTACCTTGGGGAACGGGTTATGCACCTTTCCTTGAGGGTAGGGTAGTGGATATGTTCTATTTCCCTCTCATAGTGACCAACTATCCGGATTGGTTCCCTGTATGCGGGGGCGAGAGGTTCGTGTTCTTCAGTCCTGTGTTCAACTTTGCCGATGCAAGCATAAGTGTGAGCGTCGTGGCATTGTTTCTTTTCTGTAGAACGGAGATACAACAACTGTTTAAGTGAAGAAAATACTATACATACTCATATTTATTGTGGGCATGGCATCATGTTCCTCCGACTCCTCCGACGTTTTGTCAATGGGCGAGATGGAGGACATCTTGTATGATATCCATTTGTCTCAGAACATAATGGATGATGAGAATCGTGATCGTAGGATATATTCCGAGATTACGAACCGTGAGGCGATATTCCGTAAATATGACATTACGCAGGCAGAATGGGACTCTTCGTATAACTATTATTGCCGTCATGCAGATAAGCTTCATACTATCTATGAGCGACTTTCTGAGCGCATTCGTACTGAGGTGATAGATCTTGGAGGTGATGTCTCGCTTAATGAGAATATGCTTTCTGGAGATACTGTAAACATCTGGAACTCAGAGCGTAACTTCATTCTGATGCAACAGACGCCTTACAACCTTCATCAGTTTGCCATTACGGCAGACTCAACTTTCAAGGCTGGTGATGCCATTACGCTTCAGTTTGATAGTAAGTTCATATTCCAGGAGGGTGCTCGTAATCTTGTTGCCGTACTTGCCGTTACTCTTTCCAATGATAGTGTGGTTAATAATACGTACCATGCTAGTTCTGACGGAAAGTTCACGGTTTCGTTCAACGACTTCAAGCGTATGGGCATAAAGTCGGTGAAGGGATATTTTGTCTTGCTTCGCAATAATAACGAGCAGATTTCCACGGCTTTCCATCTGGCTTCAGTGGAGAATGTACGAATGATACTTGCTCACTCAAAGGAGATAGTAGAAGAACAACCTGTCAATTCTAAACCTGCCGATGGAAAAGATACGCTTAAGACTGACTCTGCTCCTCGTATTAACCGTGACGAGCTCTTTGTTCGCCCAGAAGATAGACAGAAAATCCGTTCTATCACGCCACGACCCTAAAGTGACTTCTGCCGATCCGCTAAGTTCTCTTAGCGTAGGCAATGGTCATTTCGTGACGACGGTTGATGTTACAGGATTGCAATCCTATCCTCTTGAATATAAGGATGGGGTGCCTTTGTGTGCAATGTCAGACTGGGGATGGCATTCTTTTCCAAATGTGGATAGTCTGAAGGTGGAGGAAAGCCAGAAGACGATGGATCTTGGGCATGGGCATAAAGAGGTGTATGCCGTTGAGTATAAGACGGAAGGGCGTAACAAAAAGGCTACGGAATACTATCGTGCCAATCCTCATCGTCTTAACCTTGGTAATGTTGCCCTTGTGATAAAAGAGAATGGCAAGCAGATTCCTCTTAGCAAGATTACTGATATCAATCAGAAACTGGATTTATACAATGGTGTCATAACGTCTTCGTATAGGGCATTGGGAGAGAATGTGAAAGTCACTACGGCTTGTGATTTTGACTATAAGGATCAGCTTATATCACGGATAGAGTCAAAGCTCCTTTCTCAAGGGAAGGCTGCCGTCTGTATCACATTTCCTTATCCTACCGGCAAGCATTCTGATTCTGCCACAGATTTTGGCAATGATGACAAGCATATTTCTGAGATTGTGGAGGGTGGTGAAGGTTGGGCTACCATAATGCACAAGATAGACAATAGTGTCTATTTCGTTGCTGTGACTTGGGAAGGAAAGGCAGAACTAAGACAAGAGGGACCACATTCATTCTGGCTTATTCCAAAGGGAAACACGTTGTCTTTCGGGGTAGAGTATTTTGGGGATGACGTGCATGTTGATGTGGTAAAGTTTGATGCTTATCTAAAGGATATAAAGGCTTCTTGGAACAAGTGGTGGGATGAAGGGGCTTTCGTTGACTTTGGTGATTGCACAGATCCACGTGCAAAGGAACTTGAACGCAGAACGGTACTTTCCCAATACCTTACCTATATAAATTGTGCTAATAGTATTCCTCCACAGGAAACAGGCTTGACATATAATTCTTGGTTTGGTCGTCCGCATTTTGAAATGACTTGGTGGCATACTGTTGATTTCTCGCTTTGGAATCGCCCAGAGATACTTGAGGAAATGCTGAAAAGTTGGTACAGATATCAGGCATATCCCAAGGCAAAGGAGATAGCAGAGCGACAGGGCTTCAAGGGTGTGCGTTGGATGAAGATGACCGATCATAGGGCTGGTGAAGCTCCTTCCAATGTCGGTTCTTTCCTTACATGGCAGCAGCCACATTATATATATATGGCGGAGGAACTGTATCGTCGTGCCTCTGATAAGGAAAAGAAACAGAATGTCTTGACAAAATATGGCATGTACGTAGAGGAAACGGCTGAGTTTATTGCCGATTTCGCCAAGTCTTGCCAGAAGGATAGTGGTAAGATTCGCCTCTTTGGTCAGACGGCAATGCAGGAATCAATGTCAAAGGATTTCTCGTATGGGCATCCCTTTGAGCAGGCTTACTTCGTCTATGGTCTTACTATTGCGCAGAAATGGCGTGAGCGTCAGGGCTTGTCGCGTAATGGCGAGTGGGATGAGATAATAGGTAATATGGCACCATTGCCTGAGCATGACGGAATCTATACAGCCGGCATTCCTACGGAGAATAATAAACTTTCTGCCGAGGAGTTCTCTCTCAAATGCCGTTCTGATCATCCTGCCGTACTTGGTGCTTGTGGACTACTTCCTGACTATGGTCTTTATGATCCAGAGAAGATGCAGCGCACTCTTTCATGGGTAATGGATAACTGGAACTGGACTACCACATGGGGATGGGATTACGGAATGATAGCTATGTGTGCCGCCCGACTTGGAGATGGTGAGACCGCTATCCATGCCCTTCTTCTTGATGAGGAAAAGAACAGGTATCTCGTCTCTGGTCATAACTATCAGGAGCCAAAACGACTGCGTATCTATCTCCCTGGCAATGGTGCCTTGCTTGATGCGATAGCCATGATGTGTGCCGGTTGGGATGGATGCAAGAACATTAAGAATCCAGGCTTCCCGCAGAATGGTAAATGGAATGTCCGTTGGGAAGGTCTGAATAAAATGCAGTAACTGTCAATTCAAGTGAAAGGAGTAATAAGGAGTACAAGGAGTTAAAGGAGTACAAGACGAATGTCTTATAAGGATTAAGGTCTAAGGACTAAGGCTTTTGACTTTTGACATTTGACCTTTGACTTTCAACGAGAAGTACTATCGTCTTGTACTACTTAAGCGACTTTAGGAGCGTTACTCCTTGTACTCCTTGTACTTCTCAATTATCAATTCTCAATTTTCAATTCTTCAGATGTTACCATCAAGGTTACTCGATAATGCAGTTAATCAGTTCTCGCGCCTTCCGGGTGTGGGACGAAAGACTGCGCTCCGACTCGTCTTGTATATGCTTCGTCAGGATAATGGGTTTATGGATGAGTTCACGGGTGCTCTTACGCAGATGAGACGTGAGATAAAGCATTGCCGTGTATGCCATAATATCTCAGATACCGATGTGTGTACTATCTGTTCCGACTATCGCAGGGATCCAAGCGTAGTGTGCGTTGTGGAGAATGTGCAGGACGTTATGGCTGTAGAAAATACTCAGCAGTTTCATGGACTCTATCACGTTCTTGGAGGTGTTATCTCGCCAATGGACGGAATAGGTCCAGCGGATATCGAGATAGACTCACTCGTAGAACGTGTGTCCAAAGGAGATGTGAAGGAGGTTATTTTTGCCCTTGCCAGTACGATGGAAGGCGACACCACCAACTTCTATATCTCAAAGCGTCTTCAGCAGTTTGATGTGAAGCTAAGTGTCATTGCCCGTGGAATAAGCGTAGGCGATGAACTTGAATACACCGACGAACTCACCCTAGGGCGCTCAATCGTTAATCGTGTTCCGTTTGAATAATAAAAACACAGAGTAAAATTTTCAATTTTCAATTCTCAATTTTCAATTATTGTGTTACTACATTCAGATTTTCTCAATAGCCCTTTCGCTCATAGCTATATATGCTTGTCTGAAGTGGCTTCGCAACAATGCACTCTATCGCATTTCCCTATGGGCAATAACTTTGTTGATAGATGCCGTTGTATATTTTGTCTATGACTATACAAGTGCAGGATATCTGGCAATAATGCTACTCCTGTGCATTCCGTTCATTTTCCGTAAGAAGGATAGGGAAGAACCAAAAGAATAGAGGTATATGCTTAAACTACGTGCTCTTGAACCAGAGGATCTGGAACAGCTTTATGCAATAGAGAATGATTTCGATGATTGGGAGTACTCCAATATGAGTGCACCTTTTTCTCGCTATGCCTTGCGCGACTATATTGCTAATCAGCATTGTGACCTCACCATAGACCAGCAGGTGCGACTTGTGGTTTGTGATGATAATGATGAGCAGAAGGTCATCGGACTTGCCGATATCTTCAATTTCGATGCTCGTCATCGTCGTGCGGAGATTGGACTTGTCATTGCAAAAGCCTTCCGCGGTCATGGATATGCGATCAAGGCTGCGCAGTTATTAGTAGAGTATGCAGGCAGAATCGGTCTCTTGGATCAGATTTATGCATTCATATCAGAGGACAATGAGCCTTGTTGTAAGGTTTTTGATAAGATTGGCTTCAATCGTGCATCAATTCTCAATAATTGGTTCAGAAACGCAAATACCTACTCAAATTCTGTCATTTTTCAATATTTTTTGAAAAAAGATTGATAAAAATTTGGAGGATTCAGAAAAAATGCCTACCTTTGCACTCGCTAAAAAGAAATAACGATTTTGGTGCGTTAGTTCAGTTGGTTAGAATGCCAGCCTGTCACGCTGGAGGTCACGAGTTCGAGCCTCGTACGCACCGCCTGAAAATCGTAAATCTTAAAAGCAAAACTGGTGCGTTAGTTCAGTTGGTTAGAATGCCAGCCTGTCACGCTGGAGGTCACGAGTTCGAGCCTCGTACGCACCGCAAAGGTTCTTACAGAAATGTGAGAACCTTTTTTCATTTTATAAAATTGTACATTATAAATGGTAAATCGTACATAGTTAAAATGAATTGTACATTGTAAATGGTAAATTGTACATGTTATGATACAGGACATTCAACTTCGCGTATTGCCTCAGATTGCATCTGATTCATCGCTTATCATCAATTATATTGCAGAGGAAAAAGGCATTGATGCTCGTTCCATCAAGGCTATCCGTATCGTTCGTCGTAGCATCGACGCTCGTCAGCGTCAGGTCTATGTCAATCTCACCGTGCGTACCTATGTCAATGAGGAGCCGACCGACCTTGCATATATCGTTACCGAATATCCTGATGTGAGCAATGGCAAGCCTGTCATAGTGGTTGGCGAAGGTCCTGCCGGTCTCTTTGCTGCCCTTCGTCTTATAGAGCATGGTCTTCGTCCTATCGTCATTGAGCGAGGAAAGGATGTGCGTGAGCGTAAGAAAGACCTTGCCCGTATCAAATCCGAGCAGAAGGTGAATGATGAGTCTAACTATTGTTTCGGCGAGGGCGGAGCTGGAGCATATAGTGACGGCAAGCTCTATACCCGAAGCAAGAAGCGTGGCAATATAGAGAAGATCCTGAATGTTTTTTGTCAGTTTGGAGCCTCTACCAATATCCTTGCTGATGCACATCCGCATATCGGCACGGATAAATTGCCTCTCGTCATAGAGAATATGCGTGAGCAGATCAAGAAATCGGGTGGTGAGGTGCATTTCCAGACGAAGATGACTGAGCTGCTTCTGAAGGGTGATGTCGTGGAAGGTGTTCTCTGTCGAAATCTTGTCACAGATACAGATGAGACCTATCTCGGCCCTGTTATCCTTGCCACAGGCCATTCTGCGCGTGATGTGTATCGTTATCTCGCTCATGCCGGCATTCATATCGAGGCAAAGGGAATAGCCGTGGGAGTGCGTCTTGAGCATCCTTCGCAGCTTATCGACCAGATTCAGTATCATAACAAGCAAGGTCGTGGAAAGTATCTCCCTGCCGCTGAATATTCCTTTGTTACTCAGGTTGAGGGTAGGGGGGTATATTCTTTCTGTATGTGCCCTGGTGGCTTCGTAATCCCTGCTGCAACGGGTCAGGAGCAGATTGTGGTAAACGGAATGAGTCCAAGCAATCGTGGAGGCAAGTGGAGCAATTCTGGTATGGTTGTTGAAATCCGTCCAGAAGATATTATAAGTGAAGAGTTAAGAGTTAAGAGTGAAGAGTTGGGGGGCGCAGATGATCCTCTCGTTGTGATGCACTATCAGGAACAGCTCGAAAAAACTTGTTGGCAACAGGGCAATATGAGTCAGACTGCCCCTGCTCAGCGTATGGCTGATTTCTGCAAGGGCAAGCTCAGCTACGACCTTCCAAAGTCAAGCTATGCCCCAGGATTGATTAGTTCGCCTCTTCATTTCTGGATGCCGAAGGAAGTTGCCAGCAGATTGCAGCAAGGCTTCCAGTATTTTGGTAAGCAGAGGCACGGATTCCTCACAAACGAGGCTTGTCTGATAGCAACCGAGACGCGCACCTCTTCGCCTGTCAGAATCACTCGTGATGCCGAGACTCTTCAGCACGTCACCATCCGTGGTCTCTATCCTTGTGGCGAAGGTGCCGGATATGCAGGTGGTATCGTTTCTGCGGGTGTAGATGGAGAGCGATGTGCGGATATGCTAGCAGAGATGTATAAATAAATACATGTACCATTTACCATTTACAATGTACAATTTGCACATCGCTAATGGGATTCTGCGTAATACCTAAGCCGTGAGCGAGGAAATTGTACATTGTAAATGGGAAATTGTACATGAAATGTTTTTTCATTTTTCATTTTATAATTTAATCATTTAATATCTATGCCTTCTCTCTCCCTCGCATTCATAATAGGGCTATTCGTGGGTAGTGCTGTTGCCGGACAGTTATCATCAACATCACTATCCATACTCCTTGTAGCGCTATTATTTGCTGGGAGATACCTAAAATCGGAAAGCCTTCGTACTCTTACCTTCTTCTTCGCATTCTTCACGGTCGGTGTGCTGAGAATGGCGATACCAGATATGCCGTTGCATCTTGACGCTCTTGTCGCCTCTTTTGAGCCATTCAGAAACCAACTGAGCGAAGGATTTGCACGCTACGGCATTATTGGCGATGAGAATGCAGTTGTCACGGCAATGTCACTCGGAGATAGAAGCGGCGTTAGTCCCCAACTAAGATCCATTTATTCTCAGGCTAATGCCTCTTATGTAATTGCTCTTTCCGGAATGCACCTTGCTATAATCTATTTCATGCTTTCATGGCTTGTGATGCGTATAATGCTATGGATTCATGCCATTCCTGATCTGTTGTGGGAGAAACTACCAGTAGAAAGAAATACCAGTCTGAGAAACACGATAAAGAAATTATTCCGTTTCAGACCTTCAGAACAAGCATGGCGTAATCTTACCACTATCCTCATTCTCTCTGTAATCTGGCTCTATGTCATTCTCGTCGGAATGTCGCCCTCGGTAGTGCGTTCTGCTCTGATGCTCTCAATATACGGTATTTCGCGAATGCTGTTCAGGCAACTTGATACAATAACTGTTCTCGCCCTTACCGCATTCGTTACGCTTATGTTAAGTCCGTTTTCGCTCTTTGACGTAGGTTTCCAGATGTCGTATCTGGCGGTCTTCGGAATAGGCGTGTATATGCCACGACTGATGCAGTTCGTATATAAGGAAGACTGCAACTGGATGGAAATATCATCCAGATCTGCCCTTCGTAACAGTCTGCTATGGGTATATCGTACTTTTGCCTTCTCTTTTTTAGCACAGATAATGGTAATGCCTTTGGTGGCGTTTTATTTCCACGCATTGCCTTGCTATGGCTTGTTGAGCAGTCTCGTAGTATCAGTTACGGCAATGCTTATCGTTGGTCTTTCGTTTGTCTTTTTGATATCATTATTCTTACCATTCGCCTTTATTTGTGAGTGGGTGGCATACATACTAAATGCGGTGACACACTTTCAGAACGTATTCCTTGAGCATGTCGCCGCACTTCCTTTTGCGGTTGCAGATGTCAATATCAACATCTGGCAACTCCTTATCATTTATGTTATTATCTTCTGCCTAAGTCGAATCGCATTTATCTTAATGCGAACTCGATGAAATTAAACGCTGCGCTTGGCTACACAAATTGCCGTGAATTAACCGTAAATTATCGAAAATTCTAACGAAAAGGAAAGTATTTTCGGAAAATTCACGTTTAATTCACGGTAATTTACGTAGCTCCACGCAGTGGAAAAAAACAGTTTCTTCGTCGAAATCGCGTTTATTTCACCGCGAACTTCTTTCCCTTCACGATATTGATACCCTTGCTTGCAGCCTTCTTCTGCACACCATTGATATCATAAATCTTGTCATTAGCCTTGTCTGCTGCAACCTTGTTGATGGCAGTTGCGGTATTCTCGTTGTGAACAGGGATGAAATTCACATCCTTGTCACCATCAACGGTGATGTAGCAGCGTGTAGCATAGCAGCCAGTAGCCTCGCCAATCTTTACGAACTTAGACTCTGCATTGTCTTTCGCAAAGATGCCGTAGATGTTATCGCCACTCATAATCTTGTCAGTACCGTTGAAGTTCACGGTATAGCCATTGGCAGAGAAAGAAACCTTTGACTCGCCAGCCTGAATGGTTGACTCTGTGGTGATCCTCACGTTCTGTGGCTCTCCTGTGAAATAGAGGATATAAGGAGTATTAGCCTTGATGCCCTCCGACTTCTTATCCTGGAAATATAGCTTCATGGCATTCTCATCGCCAGAGATATCAGTAAGAGCCTCCAGACGGCAGTCGTTGCCGAAGTACTCATTAATCTTATCCGTTGAGAGGTCGAATGGGAAACTAACCGTGTTCCAGCCAGTGAACATATAGCGGTTCATTTTCACGTCAGCCACCTGACCGTCATATTGCTCTACGTTAGTGCCATTGATAGAGCTTATGGTTACAGACTTTGACTGAGCCGAAGCAAAGAGGCTCATAGACAGAAGCACAGCTGCAAGAGTAAATTTCTTCATCATATATTATCTGTTTAAGTTGTTATAGTTTATGGTTTATAATATTTCTTGGCAAAAATACAAAAATGTTTTCATACCTCCAAATTTTTCCGCAGAAAAAGTTAAAATTTAACAAATCCCCTTATCTGCATCATCTCTCTGGCTTTTTTTTATTCAACTTTCGCTATTGAATATAACAAAAACCATAAAAACACATTCAAGTTCCAAGGCTCTATGATCCTTATGCTGTCTTGTTTGTCTGAAAGCCTTTGTAACCCTCCTTTGGTCGGTTTCCAGTCTTTCATCCAACCAATCCATCACCCTCTGCGAGGGTTTTGGAACTTGAAGGCAAAAACAAGAAAAAACACGTGGTTGAAGAAGCTCTGAAAGAGCGACACCTAAAAGGGCAGTCCGGATTTGCTTGCGATCTGAGCTTGCGAAGAAGGGCTGTCATACAGACAGTTTTAGGGAATGAGGTCTGAAGGACCGACACCTATTGTATTTATTAGGTGTCGCACTTACAGCGCTCCTTTAATCATGCATCTACCGAATAACAGCCATTCTTCGCAAGCTCAGATCGCAAGCAAATCCGGACTGCCCTATTAGGTGTCGCACCTTCGGTGCTTTTCGTCAAACTCACGTTAATTAACGTGAATTCTACGAATTTAAACGCTGCGCTTGGCTACATGAGATTTGTCGCAGACCCACTGACCGCAGGGAAGTAATTATCCGTAAATTCCCACGAATTTATCATAAATTTTATCTCGAATGATTCGAAAATTCGAAAAATCGGGATGAAGAAAAAAAGTATTCATGAAAAATTTGTGGTAATTAATGGGAAATTTATGTAGCTCCACGCAGTGGATAAAAGATTGTGCGCGTCTTGTTTCTCGCTAATTCCCCTCGAAATTCGGAAATTTCTACCAAAATTATGCCATTTTTGCCTAAAAAAACGGCAAGAATTGTTTTTTTGAGTATTTCTTTTGCTGTTTCGGATATTTTGATTACTTTTGCATCTGATATAGAAATATACCGATTTTAACAAATTAATAAATACAATTTTTTTTATCAATGAAGAAAGCATTGTTATCCCTGGGCATTCTTTTGCAAGCATTTAGCTCGCAAGCTGCCAATGTGCCTAATGATGCCATCTATGTCTGGACTTCACCAACAACCTACGATTGCTATCTCGTAAGTGGTACTCCTACCATCACCTACGAAGATAACAATCTCGTCATTACGGTGAACGGCGTAGAGGCAAAGCGCATTAACCTATCAACAGTTGACAACGTGGAAGTGACCTACGGAATAAAATATCCTACGGTTACGCTCAATTCCAAAGGCTATGCCACCCTCTCCTTCAAGGCTGATATGCAGCTCTCAAGCGACTGCATGAAGGCTTACACAGCCAAGGTGGACGGCGACCTTATTATCTGTACGGAGATTGCCGACGGCGTAATCCCTGCGGGAAATGGCGTAATCCTCTACGGAACACCTTCTACCTCTGCCCAGTTATTGGCTTATGATAATGCAGCAGCACTCTCCGACAACGACCTCCTTGCCACCACAAAGGCTGACGGATCACTTGCCGACAATCCCTACGAGCGGCTATAACTTCGTGCTCAATGGCGATAAGTTCCTGCAATTCACAGGCGAATCGTTCACGGCTAACAAGGCATACTTCAACCTCGACTATAATCCTGTGGCTACAAACGAGGCTAAGCTCAGCATAGTCTTCAACAAGGACGAGGTTACTACCAGCGTTGCAGAGGTTGAGAAGGCAGAGACCACCACAACCTACTATGACCTGCAAGGCCGTAAGGTAGAGCACCCAACAGCGGGCATCTACATAGTAAACGGAAAGAAAACGGTAATCAAGTAACAGAGCATGAAGAAGAAATACATACAGCCCCTTCTTGAAGTAGAAGATATGAAGCTCCAGAATCTCATTGCCCTTAGCTTCGGCGAAGGCACAACCGACACTATGGAGGGTAAATCCGCTTACTTTGATTACGAAGAAGAGGACGATAACGAATAAAAATAACGTTTCGCAAACGCAGAACCCCAAAGGGGTGACACCTAAAAGGGTAGTACGTAAGTGCTACCAATGATGACAGAGAGATTAATGAGCACCGTAGGTGCGACATCTAATGAATATAATAGGTGTCGGTCCTTCAGACCTCACAGATTATGGAATGTCAATTATGACAGCCCTATCGGACTGCCCTGTTAGCTGTCGGGCTTACAGCCCTCTACGTTGAAATGCCAGATCCCAACTAACCTTGGGAATAAATCTACAATAAACAAACAAAAACAAAATGAAAAGATTATATTTCACATTAATAGCACTCATCGCAACTCTCGTTGCAAGTGCACAGACAATCAAGGTTTACGAATACGATTCTTACGGAAACCTTTGTAGTAAACCTGCCTATGTCTCAAGCAAGCAGGTAAAGGTGGTTTTTGACGACAAATCAGGTGTTACCGATGGATATGAATGGGTTGACCTCGGTCTTCCAAGCGGAACGCTCTGGGCTACCTGTAACATAGGCGCAAACTCACCAGAGCAAGCCGGTGATTACTTCGCATGGGGAGAGACAGCACCAAAGGAAGAATATTCTTGGAGTAACTATAAATGGTGTGAAGGTTCAATGAATACAATGACCAAGTATTGCAATAGTAGTGAGTGTGGTGTAGTTGATAATAAAATGACACTCGATCCAGAGGATGATGCGGCTACAGTAAACTGGGGTAGTAACTGGTGTATGCCAACTGCTGATCAGATAGCAGAGTTGACCAAATCTGATTATACAACTGTAGAATTTGCCACGATGAATGATGTGCCCGTTCTAAAGATAACAAGTAAAAAGAATGGTAACTCTATAGTCCTCTCTCCTGCTGGCTATTGGGACTGGTTTGACGACGAGTGGTTTGAAAAACCTTGGGGTGAACTTCTTGATTCTTATTTCAAAGGCTCAGAAAGCTGGGGATTCGATTTCTGGTCTTGCGAACACCCTGCCACAGTCTCTGGTAAACCTCGCCAGTATTTGGCAAATAATTTTCATTCTTTTTCGTGGTTCAGTGAGTATTATCCGCTTGGTGTGGCCTATACCAACAAACGTTGCAATGGACTGCCAATTCGTCCAGTCCGTGTAAAGAAATAACATCATCACAGAATATGCAATTAACCTAAGATAAATGTTCAAAATTTAGATTAGGGGGGCATCTCGCAAGAGGTGCCCTTTTGCTTTTATCAGTAAAAGAATCAGAGATCATATTTTTGTGCATTTCTTTGGCAGTTTCATATTTTTTGATTACACTTTGCAAGTGGTATTGAAATTCCATGATTGATGATTATCCGCAATCACGCCCTGAAGGGGCAAAAGCACCTAGCATAGGGCAACACCCTATGTACAAGGAAGTTAGCGGATTCGCCCTGTAAGGGCAAAAGCTCTAATATGTGGTAATGCTTTTGCCCTGACAGGGCGAAATAACCAATCTACATGTACCTAGGGCGATGCCCTAGGCTGTTAGCTTGCTAGCCTTTCAGGCTGCATATCGGGTAAATGCGGATAATCATAATATAATAAAAGGCTGACTTCACAGCCAGCCATATTATTATACAAAAACATTATGAACTTTATCTTATAACAAAAATCGTGGAATCATTTGGTCGAACTGATTTCAATTGTAAATTGTTGGTTGTTAATTTTCAATTATCAATTGTCAATTTTCAATTCTTTCTGATTCTGGGTGCAAAGGTACGACTTTTTGAGGAAACACACAATACCAAGAAATAGTGATTTTATATCAGTATTGTGTGGTATGTGACGAAAAAGTGACATTTTTCTACTAAAATGCAGAAAAAAGTGAGAAAATGTTTGTAAGTTTGGAAAAAAAATAGTAATTTTGCACTCGTCAAACTAAAAAGACGTGCACCAGCCTTTGGGCTGACGGTCACTTTTGACTTCGTGCGAGCCAAAGTTTGTCCCCGATTTCAAATAATCGTTAAACAAAAAAGTTGAATTACAAATATGAATAAGAATTTCTCATCTTATTATTATTACTTTTACTTTTACTTTGCAGGGAACTGTGAAGCGGGAAGTTGCGTGTAATTTCAACTTATGACAAACGAAACCAAATGTTAGGTTTTACGTAAAGTCCCGCTTCATACAAATGATGCGGGACTTTTCGTTAGTAAGAGCATAGGACAAAGGTCAAAAGACAAAGGTGAAAGACCTTAGACTTTAGACAAAATATAGAAATATGAAAAGAATAGCTATACAGGGTATCATCGGGTCGTTCCACGATATTGCGGCTCATCAGTACTTCGAAGGCGAGCAGATTCAGCTGATATGCTGCCAGACTTTCGAGGAGGTCTTCGAGAAGATGAAGGAAGACCCTACGACATTGGGTATGCTCGCCATTGAGAATACCATTGCGGGCAGTCTGCTGCACAACTATGAGTTGCTCCGTGACTCTGACACCACTATCGTGGGTGAGCATAAGCTCCACATCCAGCACTCTATCAACTGCTTGCCAGAGGACGACTGGGACACCATTGAGGAGGTTCACTCACATCCCGTTGCTTTGATGCAATGCCGTAACTTCCTCAGCAAGTATCCGCACATCAAGGCTGTGGAGGACGAGGATACCGCTGGATCGGCAGAGAAGATCAAGCGTCTTGGCAAGAAGGGATGGGCTGCCATCTGTCACTCAGACGCGGCTCGTTTCTACGGAATGAAGGTTCTGGAGGATTGCATTGAGGACAACAAGCACAACTACACTCGCTTCCTCGTGGTTTGCAATCCGATGAAGGCCGATTTCCTCCGTCCTCTGAACGAGGCAGACAAGGCGAGTCTGGTGTTCTCTTTGCCTCACGAGGAGGGATCGCTCAGCAAGGTACTGACAATCCTCTCTTTCTACGGCATCAACCTCACCAAGATACAGTCGCTCCCTGTCATCGGTCATGAGTGGGAATATCTGTTCTATGTGGATGTGACCTACACCGACCTCATCCGATACCGTCAGTCCATTGACGCTATCATTCCTCTCACCAAGGAACTGAAGATATTGGGAGAGTATAAGGGGAAGTAATAAATGAAAAGTGAAAAATGATAAAATACATTATAGTATTTATCGCTAATAGCTTTCAACAAGAATACTAATCTGTATTTTTCATTTTTCATTTTATAATTTTTCATTTTATAAAGATATGAAACCAGCAGACAGACTTAATCTCGTACAGGAATATTACTTCAGCAGAAAGCTGAAGGAAGTCGCAAAACTAAATGCGGAAGGCAAGGACATCATCAGTCTTGCTATCGGCTCACCTGATATGCCACCATCACAGCAGACAATAGACAAGCTCGCAGAGGTGGCAGCACAGCCTTCAGCTCACGGCTATCAGCCAACGATGGGTACTCCAGAGCTTCGTAAGGCAATGGCTAATTTCTATAAGAAATGGTATGACGTTGATGTGAATGCAGATACCGAGGTGTTGCCTTTGATAGGTTCAAAGGAGGGTATTCTTCATATCACTCTCGCTCTCTGCAACCCAAGCGACAAGGTACTTGTGCCAAACCCAGGCTACCCAACATACACTTCGCTGAGCAAGATTCTCGGTCAGCAGATCGTAAACTATGACCTTCGTGAGGATAACGGTTGGCAGCCAGATTTCGAGGCTCTTGAGAAGATGGATCTCGAAGGCGTAAAGCTCATGTGGACTAACTATCCTAATATGCCTACTGGCGGTCGTGCGATGCGTGAGACCTACGAGAAACTGGTTGACTTCGCAAAGCGTCATGACATTGTGGTAGTGAACGATAACCCATACTCATTCATCCTCTCTGACGAGCACCTTTCTATCATGCAGGTGCCAGGGGCAAAGGATTGCTGCGTGGAGTTCAACTCAATGTCAAAGAGCCACAACATGCCGGGATGGCGTGTGGGAATGTGCATATCAAATCCACAGATCATCTCTTGGGCACTCAAGATAAAGTCGAATATCGATTCTGGTACATTCCGCGGACTTCAGTTGGCTGCTGCCGAGGCTCTCAACAACAATACTCCAGAATGGCATCACGAGGCTAACGTAACGCTCTATCGCAAGCGTCGTGACGTGGCAGAGAAGATAATGGACGTTCTCGGATGCACCTACGACAAGACTCAGGTGGGAATGTTCCTCTGGGGACGTATTCCAGAGCATTACACTACCTGTGAGGAGCTTACCGAGAAGGTACTCCACGAGGCTCGCGTCTTCATCACTCCTGGCTTCATCTTCGGTAGCAACGGTGAGCGTTATATCCGTATCTCCCTCTGCGCAAAGGAAGAGAAGATACAGGAAGCGCTGGAGAGGATAAAGGCGATTAAATTATAAAATTAAAAATGAAAAATTATAAAATACAAGTTACATTTTTAGTGAATAGATAATAGTGAAAAGTGAATAATACCAAATACTGGTAGCCACCAGAACGAGGTTCGCACAATGGCGTTAGCCAGTATTAAGTATTATTATCTATTCGTTATTCACTATTCACTAAAATACTATATTGTATTTTTCATTTTTCATTATTCATTTTTCATTTAAAAAGATAAAAACAAAAGATATGGAACTACAACTTTCACCACTTAATCTTCCAAGTGATTTGAAACGTCCTTTTGTCATTGCTGGCCCATGTTCGGCTGAGACAGAAGAACAGGTAATGAAAACGGCAACTCAGCTCGCAGAGAAGGGATGCCACATCTTCCGCGCTGGTGTGTGGAAGCCTCGTACAAAGCCAGGTGGCTTCGAGGGACACGGTGAGCCTGCACTCAAGTGGATGGCTGAGGCAAAGAAAGAGACTGGTATGCTTGTGGGTACTGAGGTCGCAACACCTGAGCACGTTGAGCTTGCTAACAAATATGATATGGATATCCTGTGGATTGGTGCTCGTACATCTGCCAACCCATTCGCTATGCAGGCACTTGCAGATGCTCTTCAGGGCTATGACAAGCCTGTGCTCGTTAAGAACCCAGTAAACCCAGACCTCGAACTCTGGATTGGTGCTCTTGAGCGTCTTAACGCTGCTGGTGTAAAGCAGTTGGGTGCTATCCATCGTGGTTTCTCTTCATACGACAAGACCATCTACCGCAACCTCCCAATGTGGCAGATTCCTATTGAGCTTCGTCGTCGTATTCCTGATCTCCCAATCTGTTGCGACCCTTCTCACATGGGTGGTAAGCGTGAACTCATCGCACCACTTTGTCAGCAGGCTATGGACCTTGGCTTTGACGGTTTGATGGTGGAGAGCCATTGCGATCCAGACAAGGCTTGGAGTGATGCAAAGCAGCAGGTAACTCCTGATGTTCTCGATTATATCCTTTCTATCCTCACCTTCCGTGATGTTGTTTCTACAACTGAGGGCATCAAGCTTCTCCGTAAGCAGATTGACGAGCTTGACAATTCTCTCATGGAACTTCTCTCAAAGCGTATGCGCGTATGTCGTGAGATTGGTCAGTATAAGAAGGAGCATAACATCACCGTGCTTCAGACTGGTCGCTACAACGAGATTCTCGGCAAGCGTGGTGCTCAGGGTGCTCTCTGTGGTATGTCTGCCGATTTCGTTAAGCAGATCTTTGAGCATATCCACGAGGAGTCTGTACGTCAGCAGTTGGAGATAGTAAACAAATAATAAAATGAAAAGTGAAAAATGAAAAATACATTATAGCCTTTTTCGTTAATGGCTTTCAACATGAATAGTAATCTGTATTTTTCATTTTTCATTTTATAATTTTTCATTTAAAGAAGAATGAAAATCCTTATCCTTGGCGCAGGAAAGATGGGTAGCTTCTTTATCGACACCCTCAGCTTTGAGCATGAGGTGGGTGTATTTGAGAAGAACCCACAGCGTTTGCGCTACACATACAATTGTCAGCGATTCACGGAACTTGAAGAGATTCGTGAGTTTGCACCAGAGTTAGTAATTAATGCAGCTACGGTGAAGTACACTATCCCTGCCTTTCAGGAGGTATTGCCATACCTTCCAGAAAGCTGCATACTGAGTGATATTTCTTCCGTAAAGACCAATCTGAAGGAGTTTTATGAGGGTACTGGCCGTCGCTATGTATCTACTCACCCTATGTTCGGTCCTACCTTCGCCAACCTCAATCAGCTCTCCGAGGAGAACGCTATCATCATCAACGAGGGTGACTATATGGGTATGTGCTTCTTCCGCGACCTTTACAGCAAGCTCGGTCTTAACATCTACGAATACACATTCGATGAGCACGACCGTACCGTGGCTTACTCGCTCAGTATTCCGTTCGTTTCAACATTCGTGTTTGCTGCCGTTATGAAGCCACAGGATGCCCCTGGTACTACCTTCAAGCGTCACATGCGCATTGCCAAGGGCGTTCTCAGCGAGGATGACTATCTGCTTCAGGAAATTCTTTTCAACCCTTATACGCACGATCAGGTGTCAGAGATCCGCGATGAGCTGAAGGAACTCCTTGACATCATCGACAATAAGGATGCTGACAGAATGAAGAAGTATCTGACGAAGATTAGACAGCACATTAAGTAAATTATAAAGTGAAAAATGAAAAATAATAAAATACAAGTTACAAATTGTACATTGTAAATGGTAAATTGTACATAAAAGTATTTTTCATTTTTCACTTTTCATTTTTCATTTTCAATGAGACATCTATTATTCTCCCTATTCCTCTTTTCCGCCCTCTCTTCCTTTGCCCAAAAGAAGGAGGTCTTTCGTCTTTGGGCGGATGCAAAGGCTCCTACCTCTAACGAGATTACGAAGGAGGAAACGAATCACGGACTTTATGTAGAGAACGTGACAGACCCAGTTCTGACCGTCTATGTGCCTGAGAAGCCTAACGGACTTGCCGTTATCGCTTGTCCTGGTGGTAGCTATCTTCAGGTGTGGCAAGGCTCTGAGGGGCATAATCTCGCAGAGTGGTATAACGAGCAAGGCATAACATACGCTGTGCTGAAATATCGTCTGCCTAACGGACATAAGGAAGTGCCGCTCGATGATGTTCACAAGGCTCTGAGCATTATGAAAGCGCATCAGAAGGAGTATGGCTTTACGCAGATAGGCATTCAGGGATGTAGTGCTGGAGGACATCTTGCATCTACCGCCGCTACCCACTATGCCAATAAGGATGAGCGTTTCGACTTCCAGATACTCTTCTATCCCGTTATCTCTTTCAATCCTGCCTTTACTCACATGCTTTCGCGTGAGAGTCTTATCGGAAAGAATGCGTCGGATGCAGATGTGCTTCTTTATAGCAACGAGAAACAGGTCACGAAGGACACTCCACAGGCTTTCATTATGGCAAGTACAGATGACGGACTCGTGCCTGTCCGCAACAGTATAGAGTATTACAATGCCCTTGTGGCTAATGGTGTGTCTGCGGCATTGCATATCTATCCTGTGGGCGGTCATGGATGGTGTGGTAATGAAAAGTTCTACTATCGTCAGCAATGGATGTCAGACCTTAAGCAATGGCTTGCTGCGCTCGTCAAGAAATAAGGTTGAAATACCGCTGATCCTCCGTACCAAACTCGATGAACCTTCGCTATAATATAGGACATAGAACGGAGGTTCATCGAGTTTGGTTAGGAGGCACATAGGGGAAAGGGCTTCTGCAGAAAGGGGATAAATCGTGAAAAACATGGGATTTGTACGAAAAAAAACGTGTTTACGATTGCATTGTCTCGATTTTTTATTACCTTTGCATTCGTAAAACGGAATAACATTTGTAAAAACTACATAAAATGAAAAAACTATCATTACTCCTCATGGCAGTTGCATTTCTCTGCCCAAAGGTTGTCAATGCCCAGGATGGAAAGGGGTCTATCAATTTCGTACCATACGTTGGCGTGAATTATTCAAATTTCTCAGGAAATACCAATGCTTTTTTCAATGGTACGTCTGGTAAGGTGAACTTTATGGCTGGTGCTCGCTTTGAGTTCCAGGTAGCGGCACAATCAGCTGTTCTTGTCGATATGAACTATCGTCGTTTGGGTGCAACTATGGATAACGATGTAGAATATCTATATGGATCAGAGTTTGTAGAGCATAATAAACCGTGGGTGTCAGAATTAGGTGTGAGCGCTATTCAGGGACCTGTTGAGGATAATGGAACAGGGGAAATTCGCCAGCTTATCATGGATAAGGGTGGAATAATATGTGAATTTAAGAAATTTACCGTTGATTGTATTTCTTTGGGACTGCAGTTAAAGCAGAATGTCATGGATAGGATTTCTGTCAGAGCTGGTATTGAAAGTTGGCTGGAGACTTCTCGAAGGTATTATTATCATCAGACATTGTATTTGGGTCGTCTCAAAGATCCAGCAGTTGATCCATATAAATCATACGAGGAAATCAATCATGATGATTATGACTGGGTTGTCAAAGATTATGATGACTATTCAGATATGGATGAAATTTTCTCAGACAAACTTAATCTCGCAATTCCTCTTGGTCTTACCTACGACTACAAGAATTTCAGCGTGAATGCCACATATCATCTTCCGCTTACAAAGTGTGCGGATGACTTGGGCTATTCTCTTCGTCATCAGGCATTTGACCTTACAATAGGCTATCGTCTGCCATTGCGTAAAAGATAAAAACAATCATAATATAGTAAAAAAATGGAAAAACTATCATTACTCCTTATGGCAGTAGCATTTCTCTGCCCAAAGGTTGCCAATGCCCAGGATGGTAAAGGCTCTATCAATTTCGTGCCTTATGTGGGTGTGAATTATTCAGATTTCTCAGGTAATACCAAAGAGTATTTCAATGGTACGTCTGGTAAGGTAAACTTTATGGCTGGTGCTCGTTTTGAGTTTGTACAATCAGACAAATGGTCTTTACTTCTTGATTATAACTATCGTCGTCTTGGTGCCATTGCTGATAATAATATTGCTATGTATGAGGTGGCTTATACTATCGAGCCTCTAAAGAAACATTATGAGAAAATAACTCTTGATTGCCATACGTTAGGCATTCAGTTTAAGCATAAAATCGTTAATGGGCTTTCTGCACGTATAGGTTTGGAAGGAATGTTGAGTGCTGCCGAATACTGGTATTATCATCTTACAGGAAAAGTAGCATACATAAAGTCTGGTTATGTTGTAGGTGGTCATGATGGTGATTATGATTATGAAAATTCAGATATGTTTGATATATCAGAATATGATGATATGGGTAAGGATAATGCCGGTTCTATTTTCTCTGACAAACCTATTTTCGCAATTCCTCTTGGTCTTACCTACGACTACAAGAATTTCAGCGTGAATGCCACATATCATCTTCCGCTTACAAAGTGTGCGGATGACTTAGGCTATTCTCTTCGCCATCAGGCGTTTGACCTTACAATAGGCTATCGTCTGCCATTGCGTAAAAGATAAAAAACAATCATAATATAGTAAAAAATGAAAAAGCTATCATTACTCCTTATGGCAGTAGCATTTCTCTGCCCAAAGGTTGCCAATGCCCAGGATGGTAAAGGCTCTATCAATTTCGTGCCATACGTTGGTGTAAATTATTCTGATTTCTCTGGAGATGCAAGTTTATACTTCGGAAAAACATCAGGTAAGGTAAACTTTATGGTTGGTGCCCGCTTGGAGTTCCAGATTGCAGATAAGTCGGCTTTCATTACCGATGTTAATTATCGTCGTCTGGGAGTAACTACGGATGCATATACTCAATGGTTCACATTAGATCCTATTGGTAATGGATGGATAGTGGGAGACTATGATAAAGATGAACTCATTAGAGAGCTAAAGGAAAGGCGTGGAGTCTTGTCGGAAAATAAAACAGTAACGCTTGATTACATTACCCTTGCTTTGCAGTTTAAGCAGAATATAATAGGTGGATTATCTGCAAGAGCAGGATTGGAAGCTTCTGGGTGTTTGGCTAAGAAGTGGAATTATCATTACTCTAATTATTATTATTATAAGGATACTGGTGAATGTATTGAAGGTGATGAAAGTTCTGATGCTGATGATGTCTTCACTGATCATGATTACTTTAGTGCAGCAGTACCTCTTGGCCTTACCTACGACTACAAGAATTTCAGCGTGAATGCCACATATCATCTTCCACTTACAAAGTGTGCGGAGAATAAGGGATATTATTTTCGCAATCAGGCATTTGACTTTACAATCGGCTATCGTCTGCCATTGCGTAAGAAATAAAAGGACTATAATATAATTTGAATTTTTGGGTATGCCTATCGGAATTATTTATGATTCTGATAGGCATATATTCTTTTCATAATATTCCTTACGAAATTCAAAAAAAAACAAAAAACATTGCAGTTTAGGAAAAAATGTCTTAACTTTGCAATAAAGATTTGGATTTCGTCCGATCTTTTCTCGCCAAGGCATTGCTCTTTTGGCTTAATAAAAAATCTGGAGTGTCTGGATGTTTAGAAGTAACCAATTTATACACCAACAAAAATAGACGGTATGAAAAAGATTATATTATTATTCTCTCTATGCATAGCAATAAGCGCAAATGTATTTGCGCAGGATGAAGATGAAAGTTATGTTTACGTTGCATCAGGTTGCAATAAGGACATGCACTATCATCAGTCAAGATTTTGCAAGGAAACAAAGTTCTGTCGTCATGAACACGATAAGGCTGCAACTAAGAAATGCCCTGATAATTGTCTGCACATGGGACACATGGAGGCTATAGCTCTTGATAAGGCTGAGAGCGTGGGTAGGACTCCTTGCCCAAAGTGTTGCGATAAGACAAAGGGGAAAAAGAATAAGAAGAAGAAAAAGTAATTAACTTAATTCGATAAAAAAAGAATCGGATTTATCTAATTTATCTGATAGCTGGCACAGTATTATTTGTGCGGTCTGTTTCAGTTAAATCAGATAAATCCGCTTTCTGTTTTCTTCTAACGTTGTAGTGTACAGAACAACTTTTATTTTTTCTTGTTATGTTTCTTGACATATTCATCTCTGTCAGGAAAATGATTTCCGCCTAATAGTGCTTGATAGTCAGAAAACCATACGCTGTCGTTATATCTAATTCCTATAGGCATATATTTTATTGAATCATAATCTTTGTTCGTGTTTAAGCGTATATTATATCGGTAGTCAGTCCCACTATATCTAAGGGGGTAATATTTATATGTTAGTTTACAAATTATCTGTGATGAATCTGTATTTACAGTTTCCATTTCGATTTTATATATGTTCGCTTTTTCCATCATTTTCTTGATGGTTTGTATTTTCTTGTTGTCGGTAGAGGACATTTCCTTTCTGTCATATTCAACTTTAGTTCCTGGTTTTTCCGTAGAGTTAACGTATCTTATCAATGCCTCCATATCATTCTTGTGGGTGATATAGTTGTTTTCCATATCTTGTGCTGTTGTTAATTCGTTGTTGGGCGCAAAGATAAATAATAAAGTGAATACTACGATATTACAGATATAGATGTATTTTAGTATTCTTGCCCAGAGTGTTTTCTTTGCAATGGCATACCATAGTGATATTATGGTAATGATGAAAGGAATACCCAAATATATTATATATACCATGAGTATTCCCGATAAATAGTTTATATATTCTGGTTTAGTTACCCATTCCTCGGTAATCCCTGTAACTATGGATACTATACATAGGCATAAGCCAATAAGTGCAGGTATATAGCATATTATGATGCCTAATATTTTGAATATTGACTTAAGGCTTTGTATGATTATTCTTTTCATATTTTATGTTTGCCTTTTAGGGGATGGTAGAGGGCTACTTCAACAACTCTTCCGGAACAGCATTAGCCATAGCCTCGTATGCCTTTTCGCTTGGGTGAAGATGATCTCCAGAGTCGAATCCTGGAGCGAATGCTGCTGGATGTTGTGGATCGAGTACGGCTTTGTCGAAGTCGATACAAGCATCAAAAACTGGGCTTGTACGTAGCCAGTCGTTGAATTTCATTCGGAAAGCATCACGGTCCTCGTTATATGTACGCCAGCCGTAGATAGGCAGTAATGTGCCACTATAAACCTTGAGACCGAGTTTTCGGGCATGAGAGACATATATGTCTTCCGTACCATGAATCATATCCTCAAGCGTTGGCATATCACTCCAAGGACGGAATGGATTTACATCTGTGCCGACAGGGTGGATTATATCGTTAATACCATGCTGAATAATGACGGCTGTGGCACCTGATACGTTCATCTCGATAGGGAATCGGGTGGCACCCTTCAGGCCGTATGCAGCGTATGTAATACAGTCATATTGACGAAGGATGCGAGTTCCGCTAACTGCACGACGTATGATAGACACGTTGTGGAATCCTTCGTTCCATGCTCGGAGAGCGAGATAATCAGGCCAGCTCTGTGCCGTGATAGAATCACCGTAGCATACGAGGGCATGGTTCTTTTCATCTGTGAGAATATCAACGGTATTGAGGAAATAGAACCAGTTAGTGTTGCGTGTAAGGTCGAGTGGGAGAGTGGCTTGATGGGCAAAGTCGCCATAGCTGTATTGACCTTTAGAGAGAGGACCTGTTATGAGTGTGCCTGCATTCATCTGGGTGAATCCCCCGAGGTATATGCTTACGTCAATGCTGTCTCCTGCAGTTATATTGATAGCAACCTCATCACTCTCGATCTCTTTGCCCGGAGCAATGGTAACGCTCTCGTTTCCAGAGAACAGAACAGGCACAGGTGTATATGATTCCTTGTCTTTAAGAGCCACGCAGACACGAGTTAGTGTTACGTCTTCAGTTCCTGTGAGGTTTGAGAAACGTAGTCGGATGCGATTGCCGTCGAAGCATATACGGATAGGGTAGCGAAGAGTGATATCCTTCGCATATACAGATTCCTTACGGTCGGTGATTGATGTCGCGTTGCCCCAGCAGGCAACCCAGTGGAGAGAGTTCATTAGTTTATAAATTAAAAGTTAAAAATGAACAATGAAAAATACAAGTTACCTTTTTATGCTGAAAACTATAGTGAATAATACAAATCAGTATTTTTCATTTTATAATTTTTCATTTTTTTCATTTTCATTCCGGTATGCACAGCTGCTTTAAATCGTAAAACGAGCCGTTGTATATATTGAGATCAACGTATCCATCTATGCCTGGCAATGAACCGACATCGGTATGCTGCCAGAATTTCCATTTACCTTTGTACTGCATCTTGTCAACGTAGTAATGTGAAATCCAGTATGGATAATCGTCAAAGCGTTTGTCTGCGAGGTTGGTCATCTTGAACTTATAGCTCGTATAGATGATTGGCTTGACATGGTAATGATCTTCCACGATATGAAGCCATGTCAGTATGTCACGCTGGAAGTCTTCTACAGACTGATCCTTGCGCTTTACCTCCACGTCAAGAACAGGAGGAAGGTCGCCAGGCTCAAGTTTCACCTTATTAAGAAAGAAATAAGCCTGATCACGGGCACTTGACTTAGTGCTCCAGAAATGGTAGGCTCCGCGTATGAAACCATATTCGCGTGCCTGATCAAAGTTATAGGCGAAGTTCTCGTCAACGAGAGAACGCCCTTCTGTTGATTTCACTATCACGAAGCGTACCGGACATTTGTTGATGATAGCCGTCTGAAGCTTTGCCCAGTCAATGTCACCTTGATAGTGGGATATGTCTATTCCTTGTATCTCATAGCCTTCAGGATATTGTGCATCACCATAGAGAGCACGCCATCGGAAACCTGTAGGACCTACGAAGAAATAGTAGAAAATGGCAATATACACAAGAGTGACTACGGAGCCGACACCCCACCACAATTTGCGTGGGAGTTTTTTGCGTGGAGATTTCTTGTGTTGTTTCTTTGCCATATTCTTTTAAATAGTGTCTATTCAGGAAAATAAAAAAATGAAAAATGAAAAATAATAAAATACATATTAGCATTTTTCACTTTTCATTTTTCATTTTCTATTTGTTTTTAGGATTATTCCTGCTCGAGTGTGAGAGTCAATGTAGGACGGTCACAAACCTCTGCAGGACCAAAGTACTGGATTGGGCCAGGGTAAACGAAGCTTGTGTTGCGAGCCCACTCTGTACGATGACGAACGAAGTACTTGTAAGGCTTGCCTGAAAGCTCTACGAGAGCCTTTCTGATAACTGGCTTCATCTCACCAGAACGCTTCTCCATGTTCATCATTGCTGTGATAGGAATACCACCTGCAATCCACTGGTCAGCAGGCTTGAATGTGTTCTTGATAGAAGACATGTAACCTGTCTTGCCAGCTGCGATCAGCATAGAAGCGTTGAAACCGAGTGAGTAGCAGTAGTCTGCATCCCAGTTAGATGGAGCTGCACAACGTCCCTCGTAACCGAAGAAGTGGTGCTGTGTAGCGAACTTACCTGTGAAGATACCGTCCTTCTTCCACTCAGCGAGCTTCTTAGAAACCATCTCTGCGAGGAGCTGCTCTGTCTCGATGAGAGATACCTGTACGTTTCCGTGTGGGTCACGCTCGAGAGCGAGCTGACGAGAAACAGAGAGAGGAAGTGACTTGAAGATAGCAGCGTTCTCGTCAGAAAGGTGCTTGAGAACGTAGTCGATCTTCTTGTCGTCAGCAACCATGTCGAAGTCTGCCTGGTTAGCTGCGAGCATATCGTTAAGCTCAGCGATGAGCTTCTTGATAGCAGGGATGAACTCGATAAGACCTTCTGGTACGAGTACAACACCGTAGTTGAGACCGAGGTTAGCACGATCTGTTACAACCTCTGCGATGTAAGTTACGATATCGTCGAGAGTCTGGTTCTTTGCCTCTACCTCCTCACCGATGAGGGTGATGTTTGGATGAGTCTGAAGAGCACACTCGAGAGTAACGTGAGAAGCAGAACGGCCCATCAGCTTGATGAAGTGCCAGTACTTCTTAGCAGAGTTACAGTCACGCATGATGTTACCGATAACCTCAGAGTAAACCTTTGTAGCTGTGTCGAAACCGAAAGAAGCCTCGATAGCCTCGTTCTTGAGGTCACCGTCGATAGTCTTAGGACAACCGATAACCTGTACGCCAGCCTTGATAGCTGCATAGTACTCAGCGAGTACGCAAGCGTTAGTGTTAGAGTCATCACCACCGATGATTACGAGTGCCTTGATGTCGAGAGCCTGAAGAATCTCAAGACCCTTGTCGAACTGATCCTTCTTTTCGAGCTTTGTACGACCAGAACCGATGATATCGAAACCACCAGTGTTACGATATTCGTCGATGATCTCTGGAGTAAGCTCCATATAGTTGTGGTCAACGAGACCGCCAGGACCGAGGATGAAACCATAGAGCTTGTTTGCTGGGTTGAGCTTCTTGATACCGTCGAAGAGACCAGAGATTACGTTATGACCACCAGGAGCCTGACCGCCAGAAAGAATAACACCTACGTTGATCGCAGCTGTTGTCATCTTGCCTTCTGTTGGCTCGAACTTGATGTATGGCATACCATAAGTGTTAGGGAAGAGGTTCTGTACTTCTTCCTGGTCTGCAACTGACTGAGTTGGGTCACCCTCAACTACCTTGAGTGCGCCACGCAAAGCCTTAGGAAGCTTTGGCTGGTAGGCAGCACGTGCAATCTGTAATGCACTTTTTTCCATAATTTTCTTTGAATGATATAATTTTGGTTGAAAAATATCGACACTATACTATAAAATTAGTGCAAAAATACTAAATTTAGGCGAAATACGCTAACAATTCTCTTTTTTTTCGTTATTTTTTTATTTTTCTTTGTTGTTTTTCTTGTTTTTCACATAAAATTGCTACCTTTGGACATCAAATCCTTAATCCTATATAATTATGGCAAACAAGAGAAACCTTAAAAAAGAAATAAATTTTGTGTGCAGCGAGTTGTTTGCTGAATGCATAGCTGTTTCGACCTATACCAAGCGTCCTGATTCTGGGGACAATGTGAATGCACTACTTAAAAGCATACTTAGGTTGCACTCGGATTATATAATGCGTGTTTCACATCCTGAGCCTGGAATGGAGGCAAAGGCATACTATCGCGTTCTCGTTGATTCATTTAATAAGGATATCAACAATGTGGTGGATGAAATCGGGAATATGCTGTAGGTAGTGTAGAGTATAAAGAATAAAGTTTAAAGTGTAAAGTATAGAGAATAAAAAGTAAAAGTGCTGAGAAAATTCTTTGGTTGGCTGCTGTACCGTTGTCTTGGATGGAAAAAGGAAGTGACGGTTGAGCATCCCGACAAATACATTATATGTCTGGCACCCCATACAAGCAACTGGGATTTTTTCTACGGACAACTTTATAATCGGGCAGAAGGGCTTTCTTCCAACTTCCTTATGAAGAAAGAGTGGTTCTTCTGGCCATTGGGAACTATATTCCGCAAGATGGGAGGTATTCCTGTGTATCGCCAAAAGAAAACATCTATGACTGATACGCTTGCGGAGATAGCAAGGAAGGAAGACACGTTTCGTCTGGCTATAACGCCAGAGGGCACCCGTAAGGCTAATCCTGAATGGAAGAAAGGATTCTACTATATAGCCTTGGGGGCTGGGATTCCTGTGTTGCTCTATGGGCTAGACTATGAGAAGAAACTGATACGCTGCACACGCTCATTCATTCCTTCGGGAGATGTGGAGGGCGATATGCAGGAGATAAAGTCGTACTTCAAGGATTTCAAGGGCAAGAAGCCAGAACAGTTCGTTTTGTAAATGTTTGATTCTCTCAATAGGATATACTCGAAAAATGTGCGTGTAATGCCGATGGTCTTAGGACTGTTGGCATCCTTTGCGTTTGGCAATGCGAGTGCTCAGAGCTATTTTGATGATTCTGACTATTATGGATTGCCTTGGGTGAAGAATATGTCAAGACCGAACAAAATCAGCAATGGTCTTGAAGGACGACATTTGGCGATATGGGCAAGTCATGGAAGATATTACAGTCCTGCACAGGCTATATGGAAATGGCAGAGAGTGAATCTTTTCGGCACTAATGAGGATCTTTTCTCGCAGACTTTCGTCGTGCCCTATCTCATTCCTATGCTTGAGAATGCCGGTGCTGTGGTTTGGACTCCACGAGAGCGCGACTGGCAGAAAATAGAGACTGTGGTGGATAATGACCAGAAACTGCCCGGATATTCTGAGCAGGGCAAATGGAAGGTCTCTTCTGATCCAGGTTTCGGCTTTAATGCTGATGTGATGCAGGAAGGTGATGCTCCTTTCACTATGGGAACAGCCAAATGGTCAAAGGTAAGGAAAAGAAAGGCTTCATCTGTAGCCAAATATTCCCCTTATCTGCAGACTCCTGGCAGATATGCCGTCTATGTCTCATACCAGACCTTGCAGAATAGCATTTCTGATGCTCACTATGTGGTGGTTCACAAAGGCATAGAGACGCATTTCTCCGTGAATCAGACAATGGGTGGCGGTACTTGGGTGTATCTCGGAACCTTCGATTTCGGTAGTGGTGATGGCAATTATGTTGCTGTTGACAATGTTTCTAAGATGCAAGGTGTCGTTACTACTGATGCCGTCCGCTTTGGCGGTGGTATGGGAAATATAGAGCGTGGTGGTTCTGTAAGTGGATTGCCACGTTGTCTTGAGGGTGCGAGATATAGTGCTCAGTGGTCTGGTGCGCCATACAATGTGTATAGCTCACGACAGGGAACTGACGACTATTCCGATGACATCAATGTACGTCCGATGATGACCAACTGGATAGCGGGCGGTTCTATGTATGTTCCTGATAGGGAAGGCAAGGGTGTGCCATTGGAGATGAGCCTTGCCGTGCATAGTGATGCTGGCTGTCACATGGATAGGAGTATTGTGGGTACTCTTGGTATCTGCACTACTGATTTCAATGATTGCCGATTGTCTGGCGGTGAGTCTCGATTGATATCATACGATTTTGTTGAGCAGATGCTTTCGCAGATAAACAAGGATCTTACATATAAGTATGGCAGATGGAATACACGAGGTATCTGGGACAAGAACTATGCAGAGACTCGTATTCCGGGAATCCCTGCTGCAATCCTTGAGATGTTCTCGCATGAGAATCTGACGGATATGCTCTATGGTCATGATCCTCATTTCAAGTTTATGCTCTCACGCTCTGTGTATAAGAGTATGGTGAGGTTTATTGCTGCACAACATAATAAAAAGGCTGTTATCCAGCCACTTGCTCCCCATAGGTTCAGAATAAGCATGGATTCAAATGGTAGAGCTACTTTGTTATGGGAAGATACCGTTGATTCTATTGAGGTTTCTGCCAAACCAGACTCATACATCCTTTATACGGCATCTGGTGACAAGGATTTCGATAACGGAACTATAGTATTGAGAAGAAAGACATCTGTGAATCTTGAAGCCGATAAGGTCTATCGTTTCAGGGTTACGGCTGCAAATAGTGGTGGACAGAGCTTGCCTTCTGAGGAACTTGCCTGTGTATGGCATCCGGGTGGCAGACAACTGCTTGTGGTCAATGGCTTTCATAGGCTTGCAGGACCTGCGGTGAAGTATAATGATATGGGACTTGCTACTGGTTTTGATATGGAGGAAGATCCTGGCCTTTCATACGGTAAGACTGCTTGCTGGACAAGTCACCTGCCTTTCCTTGCCGGAAATGACTTCAATTATACTACGGAACATGTTCGTGCTATGGCAACTATGAGGAAGTATAGCGTGGTGAGCTGTTCGTCTGAGTGTCTTGGAATGGGTGATGTGATGTTGTCAAAATACAGGCTTCTGGATCTTATCCTCGGCAATGAGCGTAATGACGGCTATTCTATGAAGAGATATCCTTCACTCCCTACAAGATTGAAGAATGAACTGAGATATTTCAATGGTGCGTTGATTGTAAGCGGCTCTTATGTAGGTTCTGACAATCAGGCTCCTGCCGACTCTACATTCATGGCAGACGTGCTTTACACTGACTATCAGAATAAATATAAGGATCAGTCGGATAGTGCACAAGTCGTTACAGGTATGGGCGTGGATTTTGATGTCTTTAGGGCTTTGAATGAAGATCACTATGCTTCAACGTCATCTGACGTGCTTAACCCCTTAGAACCAGCCTTTCCTGCCATGCTCTATGCTGATGGTAGTGTTGCTGCCGTAGCTTGTAAGCAGCGTCGCAGTTTCGTGATGGGCTTCCCTCTGGAATGTATAAGGACAGAGGAACAGCGTGGACTTTGCATGCGTAGCGTGCTGAAGTTCCTGCTTGAATAAATGAAAAATGAAAAGTGAAAAATGAAAAATACAAGTAACACATGAACCTTAAAAGGTAATCTGTATTTTTCATTTTATAATTTTTCATTTTTCACTTAAAAGATTGGGATGTTAGATAGTAATGGTAACTTTAATATTTATATAAAATAAAAATAGAACCAAGCCTTCTTTTAGCGAAAGAATGTATAAAACACCCCTCCCTTTGGGAGGGCTTGGGTGGGCTTACATCCTTCCCTTTGGGAAGGCTTGGTTAGGCTTTTTTTTAGATATGAAAATACAGGCAAATGCATCAGGTACTCGCTCTATCGAGATAACGAAAGAGCACCTTGAAACTTTACATAAGTATTCACTCCTTAATGGATTGATTGATAGTAATGGTATTGTGGACGAGCCAGTTCTCGACAAACTGAAACTGAACATCCGTTCACTCCTTGATTCCGTAGGTACATCAGACAAGGCCCTTCTCGACCTCTGCTTTGATGTGATCTACCATAAGGATATGAAGGCTCTTGGTCTTCATAATCTCATTTTGCTATATGCTGAAACGACGTTTGAAACACCTGCGGTTGAAGGGTAGTAGAAAGGGTTAAGTAACGTGGGGGCGACGAAAAGCGCCGAAGGGGCGACACCTAACAGGGCAGTCCGCAAGGGCTGTTATATTGCCGATATTAGAGGGATGAGGTCTGTAGGACCGACATCTAAAGTCTTCAGGTGTCGCACTTACAGCGCTCCTTTAATCACGCATCTATTGAATAACAGCCCTTACGGACTGCCCTATTAGGTATCGGGCTTTGGCTTTCCCTTCGGCCGCCGACCTCTTCGACGTTCAGCCCTCGCAGTCTTGAAAATTCGTCGAATTCACGTTAAAAGTAGGGAGAGAGTAAGGCGTAAAGTGAAATGCGGTAAGACTATCTACATTACACTTTATACTTTACACTTAAACATTAAAGAATAAAATGCAACTGACAGATTTCCTGCCAACGACAAAGAAAGAGTGTGAGCTGAGAGGGTGGGATGAACTTGACGTGATACTCTTTTCCGGCGACGCCTATGTGGATCATCCATCATTTGGCGCTGCCGTCATAGGTCGTACCCTTGAGGCTGCCGGCTATCGCGTGGCTATCGTGCCGCAACCTGACTGGCACGGCGATTTCCGTGACTTCAAGAAACTCGGACGACCACGACTCTTCTTCGGCATCTCACCTGGCTGTATGGACTCTATGGTCAATAAATATACGGCCAACAAGCGTCTGCGCTCCGAGGATGCCTATTCGCCCGACGGCCGTCATGACTGTCGTCCTGAGTACCCCACAATCGTCTATTCCAAGATTCTCCGTCAGTTGTTCCCCGATGTCCCTATCGTGTTAGGCGGCATCGAGGCTTCCTTGCGAAGACTAACTCATTATGACTACTGGGAAGACCGTCTTCGTAAGTGCATCCTTTGCGATAGTGCAGGCGATATCATCTCTTACGGAATGGGCGAGAAAACCATTCTGGCTATTGCTGCGGAACTGGATAGGGGACGGAAGATTTCTGATATCACCGAACTCCCTCAGACCGTCTTCCTTTGCCGAAAGGAAGATATACCCGGTGGCATTACCGATGATGATATAGTGCTGCATAGCCACGAGGAATGCCTTCGTGACAAGAGGGCAGAGGCTGATAACTTTAGGCATATAGAGGAAGAGAGCAACAAGGTTCATGCCCAGCGACTTATCCAAGGCGTTGACGGACGCTTCGTGGTGGTCAACCCACCTTATCCGCCAATGACTACCGAGGAGATTGATGCCTCCTTCGACCTGCCCTATATGCGTGTTCCTCACCCTAAGTACAAGGGCAAGAGAATACCAGCCTACGACATGATCAAGTTCTCGGTCAACATGCACCGAGGATGCTTCGGCGGTTGCGCCTTCTGTACTATCTCTGCCCATCAGGGAAAGTTCATAGCGTGCCGTTCGAAGGAGAGCATCATGAAGGAGGTTAAGGAGGTTGTGAAGCTACCCGATTTCAAGGGCTATCTCTCCGACCTTGGCGGACCGTCAGCCAATATGTACGGAATGCACGGCCGCAACCTCAAGGCTTGTGCCAAGTGCAAGCGTCCGTCGTGCATCAATCCTGAGATCTGCCCTAACCTTGACACCGACCATTCAGCCTTGCTCGACATCTACCGCTCTGTCGATGCCTTGCCAGAGATAAAGAAGAGCTTCATAGGCTCTGGCGTGAGATACGACCTGCTGCTTCATCACAGTAAGGATGAAAAAGCCAACCTGTCGGCAAGGGAATATACCCGTGAGCTTATCTGCAATCACGTTAGTGGCAGATTGAAGGTTGCACCAGAGCATACCTCCGATGCCGTTCTGAAGCTGATGCGAAAACCTTCCTTCAAGCTTTTTGAAGAGTTTAAGCGTGTCTTTGACAAGATAAACAAAGAAGAGGGATTGCGTCAGCAACTCATTCCTTACTTCATCTCCTCCCATCCCGGATGTCATGAGGAGGACATGGCTGACCTTGCCATAAAGACCAAGCGACTTGACTTCCAGCTCGAACAGGTGCAGGACTTTACTCCCACTCCCATGACCGTCAGTACCGAGACGTGGTATAGCGGTTACGACCCCTACACCCTTGAACCAGTCTTCTCTGCCAAGACTCCGAAGGATAAGCTTGCCCAGCGTCATTTCTTCTTCTGGTATAAGCCAGAGGAAAGACGTAGTATCGAGCAGTCTCTTCGCCGTATCGGAAGGGCGGATTTGATAAAGGAATTGCTGGGGAACCAGCCTCTCCCCCCGCCCTCCCCCGTAGGGAGGGAGCCGGAGCGCGCAAGAAAGTACAAGGCATATAATGATAAAAACAGGTGGTCGTCACCTTCCGGCTCCCTCCCTACGGGGGAGGGCGGGGGGAGAGGCCACACACCAAAGAAATCCTACAACCCAAATTTCCAGAATGAGAATCGTAGAAAGCCAGATAATAGGAAAGCGAAGCCAGGAGACGTGCGAGGACGGAATCGTCGTGACAGATGATTTCGTGGCTGTTATTGATGGCAGTACCTCAAAGGCTGATGTCAGATACTCTCCTGATGTCAGCAACGGACGGTTGTGCATGGAAATTGTCTCTCGCGTTATATCAGAACAACTCACTCCCGACTCTACGATAACCGACTTCTGTCGGTTGACTGCCGAGGCCGTTTCTGCCTATTATCCCAAGAAACCGACAAAGGCGGACAATAACCTTATGGCTGCAAGTGCCGTAGTGCTTAATGCAAAGAAACGTGAGGTCTGGTTTGTCGGCGATTGCCTTTGCCTCGTGGATGGCGTACTTTATGAATACCCTAAGCCTGAGGAAGTTGTAAATGCAGAGAAACGTTCTAAGTATATAAAAAAACTTCTGAAAGAGAGTAGGGCAACGGTTGAAGAACTGCGAGTAAATGATATTGGTAGGGATAGTATCAAAAAAGAGTTGCGTAGCTGTTGTGAAAGACAGAATCGCGACTATGCCGTTATTAACGGAATGGATATTCCCGAAAATCTTGTTCACGTCATTTCTGTTGCTGATGCCAAAGAGATTATCCTTGCATCCGACGGCTATCCTGTCCTTAAAAGAACCTTGGAAGAAAGTGAAAGGGAATTAGAGCGGATTATTAAAAATGATCCTCTCTGCATCGACCTTTATAAAGCCACAAAAGGAGTAATGAAAGGCTATAAGTCCTTTGATGACAGAACGTTTGTAAGAATAGAAATGTCTAAATAGTATTGTGAATTGCTCTTCTGAAATTATGAAAAAAACACATTTGATTATATTATTAATACTAATGTCTCAATATAACTTGTTTGCATACGAAGCAAAGGATATGTTGGGAAAATGGGGAGTTACAACTTTTGCATTCATACCAAAGGGGGGAGATTTTAACTCTCCTGGGATTTCTTATATTTATGCAAATGTAGGTTGGGATTTTTATTTTAATGAAAATGGAAAAGGAAATGTTGTAATCCCTAAACGTGGCATAAAATATAAAAATGTAGATTTTCAATGGAGCCTATCTAATGACACTTTGAATATCGTTCGTTCAGATACTTTGGCACAATTTAAAATTGATAAATCAAAAGAGAAGAAAGGTGTCTTGTATTTGTATCTTAGGTTGATAAAGCGCGGAGCTGAATATTTTGACAGGTCATATATTGCTGGCTCTCATGTGCTTAAGGCTTCTGATTTCTTGTATGATCCAAATTTGAATTCTATCGGAATAGATTCCATTGCATTAAGAAAAATAGAAGAAATCAAGAAAGACGAGAAAATCGATAAAATTGTCATAGGATACCAGGACAAAGATAATAAAGTATATTATTCTAATGATAATGATAAAAAGGAAAATAACAATTATAATCTATTTGATGAAATCAAAAATGGAACAAAACAGGCTTTAGCTGTTCTTGCTGTTATGTACAATCCTGAAAAAAAATCATTTGTAAAACTTACTCAATTTAATTTCTATTATGATGAATATCTGCCAGACAAGGTTGATTTTTCATATTGGGAAGACTATCCATTTGAAGAATAAATTCTTTATGAACTCCCACACTCCCAAGCAAATTCCTTGACCGTGTGGGATTTTTCATGCCTTTTTCTTGCTGTTTTTGATAAAAACAAGGCGTTTTTGCTTTGCGTGTAAGTCTGTAGTAATTCCCTTCTAAGCCCGAAGATACTCCATACATACTCCATAGTTTCGATGGAGTATCTATGGAGAAACGATGGATAATCAATGGACTATTAGCGAAGGTATGCCTTCCAGGCAATTTCGAACTTGCGGAACTTGGATGATTTATCTGATAGCTGACGCAGTATTGTGTTGTGTAATTAATTTCAGATAAATCGGATAAATCCGTTTCCCTTATTCTTTTTCTAAAAAATAGAGAGTGTTCTGTTTATAAAGACCTGCAAACTCACGTTAAATTGTGAAAAAGGGGTGGGGGTGGGGGATGGTTCTATAGGAGGTAAGAAAAAAATCAAAAAATAAGAATGTAATATTGCATTTCTATTTTTGAATTTTTTCTTACCTCATATAAGGTTTACCCCCACCCCCACCCCTTTTCGAGAGGGAACTATGTCGTTTCTGCGCAACTTTAAGCAACTTAACGCAAAAGCCGAAAGATGAATGAAATAATAATGCTTTTGCTTGCATATCTCATGATTATTTTGTAACTTTGTAATTGAAAAATAAGAGCTGAGGCGGCGTTTCTTCGATTGGTGTTCGATAGTCCTTCGATACTCCTTCGATAGTTGTTCGTTCATCCTTCGTTCTGCCTTCGTTCTACCTTCGCTATTTCTTCGATTCCGGAGCGGAGAATCAGCCTCGGCACGACGATGGCACAATGGCAGATCAACGGTGGTGATTCGCGGAAAGACACCATGTTTGACGAATCAAAAAAACTTGATATTTTAGCAGCAAGCTGCTGTTTGCGGAACAAAAATTTTAAGAAAATTGCCAGAAAATTAAAATTTTCTGGATTAAATTTTCTGGTCATCGTCGCTAATTTTTGTTCCAAAGCCAAGCAACGAAGTTGCGTTTATTATGATATTTTGAATTCGTCGAATTCTGGTAATTTACGTTGAAATCTAAAAATATGTGAATTTCTGCCTTTACTTTGTAAAGATTTCATATTTTTTTTGTAATTTTGCAGTCTATGAATTTTGATAATAAATTAAAAAAAATATTTTGGGGGACCTTAATGTCTATCTTTTCACTCTCTGTGAACGCACAGCAAGTGGAGTGTGAGGATACTTGTCAGCATATCCATGGAATAGATATCTCGCACTATCAGCGTGATGTGTTCTGGGAGGCTGTTGGTAGCACAAAGATGGCATACGTCTATATCAAGGCCACAGAGGGTGGCGACAGAATAGACAGTAGATATGAAGAGAACATACAGATGGCTCGTCAGCATGGGATAAAGGTCGGATCGTATCATTTCTATCGTCCGAAAGCTGATCAGGAGATGCAGTTGCAGAACTTCCTGACGCAATGCCGTCCAGAGGAGCAGGATCTCATTCCGATGATTGACGTGGAGACGACAGCCAAGCTCGATCCAGAGGAGTTCTGCGACTCTCTGTTCAAGTTCCTTGAGTTGGTTGAGCATGCTTATAGGCAGAAGCCACTCATCTATACTGGGGCTAATTTCTATGATAAATATCTTCAGGAGAAGCTTGACAGGTATCTCATCATGATTGCCCAATATACAGAGAAAGAGCCTGTACTAGCTGATGGTCGTGACATTACCTTGTGGCAATACACAGGTAGAGGTCGTCTGGAGGGCATCAACGGTCATGTGGATAAGTCCCGATTCATGGGCAACCATACTCTGCGTGAGTTGAGGTTTAGGCATAGGAATAAAGAAATTAAAAATGAACAATGAAAAATTAAAAATACAAGTAACACAGAAGACTTAAAAGGTAATCTGTATTTTTCATTTTTAAATTTTTCATTTTTCACTTAAACGTTAGGCTTCTATGGCAATAATTAACTGTCCCGAATGTGGACATCAGGTTAGTGATATGGCTCCTACTTGTCCGGGTTGCGGTGTGGAGATCGCAGGAAAGGTGGTGAAGTGTCCCGATTGCGGTGAGATATATTTCCGCAATCAGATGCTCTGTCCTACTTGTCATCGCCCTACGACTTCCACACCGACGCAGCGACCAGTTCCGGTTCGTCATACAGAACCGATTACTCCTGTTGTCAAGCCAAAGCCGGAACATGAGCCGGAGCCTGAGAAGAAATCATATACAAAGCTCATCGTGAGTCTTGTCGTTGCCCTTGCCTTGTGTGGCGTGGTCGCTTTCTACTATAACGACATGAACCGACAGAAGGAAGAGACTGATTTCGCGCTTGCCGCACAGAGTACTGATCCGTTGGTGATAGAGGAATATCTGAATAAATACAAGGATATGAATCCAGAGCATCGTGACTCGCTTCAGGCACGACTTGCCGTGATACAGGAGATGGACAAGGAATGGACTGATGTGGTGGTGAGCGGTTCTCGTGATCAGTTGGAGCATTACGCAAAGACACATCCCGACTCTCCGCATAAGGCAGAGGCTCTGGATAAGCTCGACTCGATGGACTATGCCCATGTGATGAAGGACAAGACGATGGACGCTTTCGCACAGTATGTGAAGCAGCATCCGAATGGTCGTTTCGTGAATGATGCCAATGCTGCCATTGATGCAATCAAGATGACTCAGCTCCAGCCAGAAGAGACGAAGATGGTGAAGGCTCTGTTCAAGAAGTTCTTCCAGTCGGTAAACTCGCGCAACGAGGGCGGTATGCTTGCTACGGTAGCCGATCAGTTGACAAACTTCCTCGGCCAGTCGAGTGCCGGCAAGGCAGATGTCGCTACGTTTCTGAAGAAGATATACAAGTCGGATATCACCAATATGAATTGGCATATTATCGACGACTATAAGATAGAGAAGAAGGCTGGTACTAAGGGCGCTGCGGATTATGTCGTGCAGTTTACTGCAGAGCAGAACATTTCCCGCACGGATGCCACTCAGCCTACATATAACAGGTACCAGATCTCTGCCACGGTAAGCTCCGACGGCAAGATCTCGGGACTTAATATGAAACGACTATCGCAAAATTAGTGCAAATTACAAATTACCAGTTAGTTTTTTACTATTTAACTATTTACTATGTACTATTTATGTACTATTTCTTATCGCGGTGGGCATTGACTATTTGTGATGGGTCGAAAATAGTAAATTAACCAAATAGTAAATAAATAACGTGAGTTCGACGAAAAGCGCCGAAGGTGCGACACCTAACAGGGCAGTCCGTAAGGGCTGTTACTATGACGATATTTTTTATTGAGCGCCGTAGGTGCGACACCTAATATAATAGATGTCGGTCCTTCAGACCTCACACCCTAAAAATATCCGTATATTCCAGGGCTTACGCCCTTCGCTATTAGGTGTCGCTCTTTCAGAGCTAATCCAGCAACATGTTTTTCAATAAGATACGAGTTGACGTAATTTGTCGAGTTCACGTTAAATAGTACATAGGAACTTGCTTTAGCTTGATGAGCTTCAGCGAATAAACTCGTAATTCGTAAATATTGAAAACAGGTAATTAATAATTCGTAATTCGTAATTTAGAAGGAAAAAGTGCATTTCAAGTGGATATATAACACACCATCGCCAACGTTGATGCGACAGGCGAGCGAGTTGAGCGAGAAGCTCAATATCGCTCCTGTGCTCTGTCGTCTCCTTATTGAGCGTGGAATAACGACGGAGTCAGCGGCAAAGCGCTTTTTCCGTCCTCAGCTAAGTGACCTCATCAATCCGTTCCTCATGAAGGATATGGATATCGCGGTGGATAGGCTCAATGATGCCATGGGACGTAAGGAACGTATCATGGTGTATGGAGACTATGATGTGGATGGCTGTACGGCTGTTGCTCTCGTATATAAGTTCCTGCGTCTTTACTATTCCAACATAGAATACTATATCCCAGATCGTTATGATGAGGGGTATGGAGTGAGTCATAAGGCTATCGACATGGCGAATGAGAATGGCGTGAAGCTGATTATCATTCTTGACTGTGGAATAAAGGCGCATGAGCAGATTGAGTATGCCAAGTCGCTGGGCATTGACTTCATCATCTGCGACCACCATGTGCCTGATGATGTACTTCCACCAGCCGTGGCTATCCTGAATCCAAAGCGTCCTGATGATTCATATCCATTCAAGCATCTGTGCGGATGTGGTGTGGGCTTTAAGCTGATGCAGGCATTTGCCAAGAACAACGGTATTCCGTTCTCTCGCCTCATTCCTTTGTTGGATCTCTGTGCCGTAAGTATTGCGGCTGATCTGGTAGAGGTGACGGATGAGAATCGTGTCCTTGCCTATCATGGATTGAAACAGCTTAACCAAAATCCTTCCGTTGGACTAAAATCTATCATTGACATTTGCGGATTGTCGGGTAGGGAGATCTCGATGTCGGATATCGTCTTTAAGATAGGGCCTCGTATCAATGCTTCTGGACGCATGGAGAATGGTAAGTTGTCGGTTGATCTTCTTGTGGAAAAGGAGTATAACAACGCTATTCAGGCAGCCAAGCATATTGATGCCTATAACGAACAGCGTCGTGACATTGACAAGCAGATGACCGATGAAGCTAATGGCATCGTGGAAAAACTTGAGAGTCAGCAACATCGTTCAAGCATAGTGCTCTATGATGAGAACTGGAAGAAGGGCGTTATCGGTATTGTGGCTTCAAGGTTGACGGAGATCTATTTCCGTCCTACGGTAGTCCTTACCCGTGACGGACAGTTTGCTACTGGTAGTGCTCGTTCCGTAGCCGGCTTCGATGTCTATTCAGCCATAAAGAGTTGTCGTGATCTGCTGATTAACTTTGGCGGTCATACATACGCTTGTGGCTTGACTATCAGATGGGAGAATGTACCTGAATTCTGCAAGCGATTCTATGCCTATGTGGAGGATCATATTGAGCCTACACAGACGGAGGCGACTCTCAAGGTAGATGCGGTTATTGACTTTAGGGACATTTCCCGTCGTCTCTATCACGACCTCAAACGCTTTGCTCCATTCGGACCAGGAAACGTGAAGCCTACGTTCTGCACTCGTAATGTGTATGATTTCGGTACTTCAAAGGTCGTTGGTCGTGAACAGGAGCATATCAAGCTCGAACTCGTTGATTCAAATTCCAATACCGTCATGAATGGTATTGCCTTTGGTCAGTCTGCTTCCGCAAGGTATATCAAATCCCGTCGTTCCTTCGACATCGTTTACACTCTTGAGGAGAATATCTATAAGCGTGGCAATGTTCAGCTTCAGATAGAGGATATTAAACCGAATGAGGATTAAAAGAAAATTATAAATGAAAAGTGAAAAATGAAAAATATAGACCCTCTAAATCTCCCTTAAAGGGAGACTTCCTACCGCAAACCGGCTCTTTCCCTTTAAGGGAAAGCGGGGATAGGGTCTTGTATTTTTCATTTTATAATTTTTCATTTTTCATTTAACCTTAGGCTCCTATGGACTACCTTTCCGTTCTTCATCAGTATTTCGGTTTCCCCGCTTTCAGAGGGATTCAGAAAGAGATTGTTGAGAGCATAGGATCCGGTCATGATACTCTTGGATTGATGCCTACGGGTGGCGGCAAGAGTATTACGTTTCAGGTTCCTGCTCTTGCAATGGAAGGGGTATGTCTTGTAATTACTCCGCTTATTGCCCTGATGAAGGATCAGGTGCAGCATCTTCGTGACAGGGGAATTCTGGCTGCGGCCATCTATTCGGGATTAAGTCATGCTGAGGTACTTCAGGTACTTGATAATGCCGTTTATGGTGGGGTAAAGTTTCTGTATGTTTCGCCAGAACGCTTGTCATCTCCGCTTTTCAAGGCAAAGATTCAGCAGATGCGTATCTGCTTCATCACGGTGGATGAGGCACATTGTATCTCGCAATGGGGATATGATTTCCGACCTTCCTATCTTCGTATTGCAGAGATAAGGAATATCCTTGAGCCACAGGATGAAACGGCTGATGCTCCCAAATATAAAATCCCGGTTCTTGCCCTTACGGCAACTGCTACTCCAAAGGTAGTGGATGATATTCAGGAACGACTCGCCTTTTCGGAGAAGAGAGTGGTGAGGATGTCCTTCAGACGAGATAACCTCGTGTATGTGGTTCGGCATACGGACAATAAGGAGGCAGAGCTTATCCATATTCTCAATTCCGTTCAGGGATCGGCTATCGTATATACTCGTTCACGTCAGAACACAAAGGATGTGGCAAAGATACTTTCCTCAAATGGTATTCCTGCCACATTCTATCATGCCGGACTTGATTTTGCCGTAAAGGATCAGCGACAGCAGGATTGGCAGAATGATGAGGTTCGTGTCATGGTGGCAACGAATGCCTTTGGTATGGGTATTGACAAGCCGGATGTGCGTATTGTCGTTCACATGGATTGTCCCGACTCCCTTGAGGCTTACTTTCAGGAGGCTGGTCGTGGAGGTCGTGATGGAAATAGGGCGTATGCCGTCTTGCTTTATAGCAAGAATGACAGGCGTAATCTCCTTACTCGCGTTCAGAGTGCCTTTCCTGAGAAAGACTATATAAGAAAGGTGTATGATGATCTTTCCTATTTCTTCCAGCTTGCGCTATACGATGGGGAAGGGGCTCGCTATGAGTTTAACATTGAGCGTTTCTGTCAGGTGTTCAGGCATTTCCCCACTCATCTTTCCGGGGCTTTGTCCGTCCTTCAGCGTGCAGGATATATAGAGTATGATGCAGATCCAGACAATCATCCTCGATGTCAGTTCCTGCTTCCTCGTGACGGTCTCTATCAGCTTCGTGGACTTTCAGCTAATGAGGATGCTGTTATGACGGCTTTGTTGCGAGTCTATTGCGGATTATTCTCTGATCTCGTCTATATAGAAGAGGCAAGGATTGCGGATTACTCTCACTTGCCTGTAGATATTGTTCGAGTGGTTCTAAAGTCACTTGCAAGTCGTAGGATATTAAAGTATATTCCTCGCAGACATGTACCTATCATATATTATCCTCAGCAGCGAATAGAATCCTCACATCTTATATTCTCAAGAGAGATTTATGAAGAGCTTCAGGAACAGATGACTATTCGTGTGAATGCCGTACTTGAATATGCAGAGGCTGATGATGAATGTCGTTCAACTCTTCTTCTTCGATATTTCGGAGAAAAGGCAGATAAGGACTGCGGATGTTGCGATGTCTGTGTAGAGAGGAAAAGAAATGCGAAATCGTTTTCTTCCTCTTCTAAAGTCGATGCCGTTCAGGTGATTATTGATGCTATTAACGATGCTGATGGTTCTTTGCCTATTGCCCAGATCCGTAGTTTGCCGTTGACCAAGCATCAGCTTGACACCGCTATTGAACAATTACGATCTGAAGGCCGACTTATAATCAAAGGCTCGAAGGTCGCACTTGTCAAATGATAATAAAATCCCCACAAACGCAACTTCGTTGCTTGATCTTGGAACAAAAATTAGCGACGATGACCAGAAAATTAGACTCAGAAAATTAAAAAAATAAATTTTTGGGAATAAATTTTCTGGTAATTTTGGATAATTTTTGTTCCGTAAACAGCAGCTTGCTGCTAAAATAAAAAGATTTTTTGTCGAACTCACTATATAGGTAATTCGTAATTTGTAATTCGTAATTTATTTTCGTCTATGCTTTCTCTTCTTCTTACAATCTTCACTTTTGTTGAATTCAACTGTGAAAACTTATTCGATCTCCGTCACGATTCCTTGAAGAACGATATGGAATATTGTGAGGGTGGTGCCTATCATTGGGACGCCAAGCGCTATTGGCGTAAGTTGAATAACATCGGTAAGGAAATAGTCTCTACTGGTGGCGAGTGGCAGAACTGGCAGGCTCCAGATCTCGTCGCACTCGTAGAGGTAGAGAATGATTCTGTTCTCTTCGACCTTACCCAGCGTTCACTTCTCCGTACTGTTGGTTATAAGTATTTCGTTACCAACTCACCAGATCAGCGAGGAATAGATGTAGCCTTGCTTTATCATCCTTATAGCTTCGCTCCAGATACATCATACAGCCTTCGCATCACACCACCAGAAGGATTCGGACCTACCCGTGATGTACTCTATGTTCGTGGAAGGATGTTGGGAGATTCATATACTGATAGCATAGCTCCTGATGCTAAGTCCAAGAGTGACGAGTTGCATATCTTTGTCGTTCACGCTCCAAGTAGGCGAAAGGGCGAGAAGGCTTCAGAGCCTTATCGTCTTGAGGTAGCTTCCCGACTTTGTTCAAGCATAGATTCCATTCGTGCCATTTCCCCGGATGCCAATATCTTTATCACAGGAGATTTCAACGATTACTCAGACAATCGTGCCCTCCTTATGTTGGCAGAGCATTCTATGGTAGAGGTTTCAAAGGATGCAAAGGGCACTAATGGTGCATTGGGAACATACCGATATAAGGGAGAGTGGGGGAGTCTCGATCATATCTTCTTCTCTCAGTCATTCCTGAATAACAGTAAGATAGACTATTGCCGTATTCACGATCTACCATTCCTTACGGAAGAAGAACCGAAATTCGGAGGTGTCCGTCCTGCGAGAACATACAGAGGCTATAAATATAATTACAATGGATATAGCGACCATCTCCCCCTCGTAGTTCGTTTTGAATATTAATTCAAGTTCTGCAAGTTCGGAATTGCCTGGAAGGCAATACTATTAGTAACCGAGGTGCATACTCGACGAAGGAGAGAATGCCCTCGGATAGAGGGCTGACTCTATCCTTATCAGCCTGGAAGGCTGTACCTGATTGGGCTTTACACATGACCTTTCGCGATGTACTGCCCTCCAGGCAGTATAAGAGCTATTGACTTAATCCCCGCACATTCTCGTTTCACTCGTATGTACGGGGTTACTCATAGTATTGCCTTCCAGGCAATGCTTTGTGTCAAGCAAAATCCGTGTTCTGCTCCTCAGAAAAAACTTTTTCGCATAAACCCTACACCCCTACACCGGCACCCCATCTAACGTGCACAATGATAGTTCGTTACAAGGATTTTAAATATACGCAAACCCTACACCAACCCTACATCAACCCTACACCCGAACCTGAATTTTTCAGAAATTCAGGTTAATTGATAATTAATAATGGATAATTGATAATTTAGATTGTAAATGAGCGCTTATAGTAGTATTCAAATTACTCATTATTCATTATAAATTATTAATTTTCTGCATTACAAATGCAGAAAGGGTGTAGGGTTGGTGTAGGGTTGGTGTAGGGTTTGCATATATTTGAAAATGCTGCAAGATATTGAAACTTAGAGAAATACATAGGGTGCTGGTGTAGGGGTGTAGGGTTTTCGCAAAAAAGTTTTTTCTGAGGAATTTCTTTGCCATTCTTTATGCTTTTTCCTTACTATACTTCAAGTCCGTTGTAGGTCCGTTATAGATCCGTTGTAAATCCGTTGTAGGTCCGTTCCTTAGAATGGGCGAAAAATGGGATTTGCAAGGGATTTGCAAGGGAGGCAGAAGGGACTTACATCGAACTCACGTTACTATATAATTAAAGGTGTGTCCTAATTTCAACAAAATATATGCACGCATATCTACGTTACAAGTCCGTTTTTGACTCAATATAATTCCAATTCTCGCTTGGAGTTGTATTGGCTTGAATTGGAGCTACTTTGTTCTTACATCGAATAATAAACGAGACTATAACATGATTTGCCTATGAATTTTATCATTGGCAGAAATTTATAAAACCTTAATTCCGCAACACTTTGATTTAACTTTATTTATAAGTTCCTGAGCAACAAAAAGTTGCTCAGGATTTTGCCATGTCAGATTTTTCACTTATCTTAGTGTTGCAAATCAAAACAAGCGTA
>Ga0256407_10001447_pt1 | contig 50049 bp, 49 predicted proteins | sample RumenRJG_04DNA_FD_193489 | JGI IMG/M metagenome (GOLD analysis project Ga0256407, IMG submission 193489) | Bovine rumen microbial communities from Lethbridge, Alberta, Canada - RJG_04 | ecosystem: Host-associated > Mammals > Digestive system > Stomach > Rumen | place: Canada: Alberta...
AACGAAATAATAGAAGAATGAACAAAAACATACATCAGTTCGGAATAAAACAAAAACAGGCATTCATCCGAAGAAAACAGATATGGATCGGGCCAGCGATCCTTTGCCCGACTTATTCAACACAGTCCGGGAATGTGGACAAATCGTAGACAGACTACTCCGAACACGATAGTATATATAACAGGTGGATACATCCATCTAGCAGGGATGCACTATGTCTGTAGTGGGATGCAGATGTGATATTGCCGATCATGTGATCATCGGCACATTGGACTTATGGCGTATACGTGCCAAGATGCCCTTCCGTATGCACGAGAAGAGGCAGTTCACCTGGGAGAAGGATGGTTCCAGGCACGTATTCTCGTTGGATATCAGCCGCCACCGCGCTGTCATGGAGCACTATCAGTACACCGGGGACAGCGTCGAGTGTTCCAGGTCCCGCGTCAGGGACATGTACCTGGAGAACGGCCTGCTCACCGTGGACACCCGTAGCGGTATCCACCGCGTCGGTGCCTGATAACCGCCGCAGTTATCCAACTTTGCGATTGCTACCAACAAAATAGTAAGTCAGGGCCGTATGGCTTTATAACCTATGACGGAGTTTACAAACCAATCGCCCTTTTGTTGGTTGGACGATTCCCCGGATGCGCAAGCGTCCGGGGTTGAGCTTCTCACTTGAAAATGCGGGTCCTGGGCACGTTACGCGATCACTCTTCGAAGTCCGAGTTCTCGTCCTTCTTGGTGATGTAGAGCTTGTGATCCTCGATGTAGTTGATGTAGAATTTCAGCGCATCGCTCACGAACTCGGTGGTGGTGCCGCCCGTGAATCCCATCGCCCTTTCCATGCGTCCTTTGAGGGAAGGATTGACCTTCACACAAATCTGTACGGATGTCTGACCCGGAGTGCCCATGATACGTAATTCATATGAATTATATTTGAACCTTAGTATCTCTTGGGGCGCGTCGTGTAACGCATGTAGATGAGGATGACCGCGAGCAGCGCGATCACGAGGATGCACAGAATACCCAGACCGGCAAGGAGGACGTCCGTGTAGGCCTCGTAGGCGGGCTGTATCAGGAAGTCGGAGAAGTGGTCGGTCTCGAAGACGGCGTAGCCGTCCTCGTAGTGGGTGGGCATGTCCGTCAGGTAGCCCTCGGAGTCTACGTACTTCACTGATAGCTTGTCCGCGATCTCGAGGAAGCTGAGCTGATAGGGTATGTAGACAGTCACCTTCCCCGTGAGGGCGTGGTCGGTCCCGTCGGCATTCTTCAGGGAGACGCTGAACAGCTTGTACCCGTCTTTCGCCTGGTTCTCGCTGAGGCCCTTCGAGCTCGCGGCGGATACCTTGAAGATCACGTTGGACTCTATGTTCTTGAAATCCGTGATCTCCGCGGGGGAGAGCACCATGGAGCCGTTCTTGGTGGTGATCTTGACCGTGTCGGTGGTATTCACCTGCGAGAAGGAATCCGGCCTGATGGTGATCGAATCCGTGGGGGAGGCGTACTCGATGCTGACGTTGGAGCTCGCCGCATCGCTCTCCGGCATGAACGCTACGCACAGCGCTGCCATCGCTATGATGAGCACCGCGGAGACGGATAACGTGCGCGTAACGTTCGCCATAAAAACAGCAATCAGTTAATGAGTATATAAGTGCCGTACCGACAGAATTCGGACAAACTCCCATATGCACGCGATTATCCGGGCCAAGTGCGGGAACCGCGCCCTCACTGGTGCCTGAGCATGAACTTCTCGAGGATGCCGTAGGCCTCCTCCAGGGTCTCCATGGGAGGCAGCAGGATGGACCTGAAGTGGCTCTGTCCGAACTCCTGGCAGAATCCCGATCCGTGGACCATGACGATGCCGGTCTCGTTGATCAGGTCGAGGCAGAAGTCCTTGTCGCTCTTCCAGGTCCTTCCGAGGTCCACGCGGGGGAAGGAGTACAGCGCGCCGTTGCTCCTGTTGGTGGTGATCCCAGGGATCTCGTTGAGCCTCTTGTAGGTGAAGTCAGCCCTCTCCTTGAGCTTCCTGTTCATGTCAACGATGTAGTCCTGGGGACCCTGCAGGGAGACCCTTGCCGCTTCCTGGCAGGGGACGTTGGCGCAGATCCTGGCCCTGAACTGCTTCATCATTCCCTCGCGGATCTCGTCCATGAGGCCGTTCCTGTCCATGAAGTAGCAGTATCCCTGCCTCCAGCCGGGCATGAGGTTGACCTTGGAGAATCCGTTGAGGATCACGCGGGGGATGTCGTCGGGCAGGCGGGACATGGAGAAGAACTTCCCGTTGAAGACGATCTTGTCGTAAATCTCGTCGGAGATGACGGGGATGTCGTACTCCGCGGCGAGGTCGCCGATGGCCCTGAGGTCCTTCTCGGTGTACACCGCTCCGGTGGGGTTGTTGGGGTTGATGAGGACGATGGCCTTGGTCCTGTTGGTGATCCTGTCGCGGATCATGTCCACGTCGGGCCTCCAGTCCTCCTCTTCGATCATCCTGTAGGGGACTACCTTGCCCTCGTAGAACTCGATGTACTGCGCGTAGGAGGGGTAGCCGGGGCCGGGCACGAGGACCTCGTCGCCGGGCTCGATCATGGCGCCCATCATGACGTTGATGCACTCGGAGACGCCGGCGGTGACGTAGATGTCCTTCACATCGATGTTCACGCCGTTCTTCTCGCGCTCCCTGTCCACGATGGCCTTCCTGAGGTCGAGGTTGCCCTGGGAGTCGCCGTATCCGTTGTCGGTGTTGTCGACGGCCTGCCTGAGGGTCTCCTTGAAGTACTCGGGGGTCTCGAAGTCCCACTTGTTGGGGTCGCCTATGTTGAAGTTGTACATCTTCATACCGCGTGCGGCGGCAGCGGCGGCGGGGACGGTGACCTCACGGATCGCATAATTCATTCCCATTGCACGCCTGGATGCTCTCATTTTCTTCTGCATAGGTCGAACCTTCTTTTTATGCAGAGAATAACGCACGGATATATAGGTTGGCTCAGGCCGCCGGGGCCTCCGACCCGCCGAGACCGTATCTCCTCACTGTCTGTCTGATGGCGTAGCGGGCGCAGAGGGCCATCATGGCGGCCCCCACCACCTCGGCTATGTCCAGCGACCAGTATATCGCGGTCATGTCGAAGAACGTGGCGATGTAGAACAGCCCCAGGAAGACGAGCTCCCTGGTGAACATCGTGACGGTGGCGAGCTGCGCGAAGCACAGGGTCTGCAGGATCGAGGAGCACAGCTCTATCATGGCGATCGCCAGAAGTGCCAGACCGTAGATCCGTATGACCATGGCTATCTCCGACCGGAACTGCACCATGGTCTCCTCGTACGTGAAGGCGTAGGAGAACGGCGTCGCGAACAGGAGCAGGATCACCGTGAACACCAGGCTGACCTTGACGATCAGCTTCGCCGAGTAACTGATGCCGAACAGGGCCTTCTTCATGTCCTTCTCTCCGGTGGCATATGACACCACAGGGATCATGGCGGCGGCGATGGCTTGCACGGGCACTATCGCCAGGGAGATGTAGCGGTAGGGGAGACTGTAGGTGATCATACCGTCGGTGCCTCCGATTCTGACGACCAGGGAGTTCTGGGGTATCATTAGTAGCGGGATGACGGCCAGCTCGAGGGCGTGGGGGATACCCACGCGGAATATGTCCCAGAGCTGTTCCTTGATGAAGCGGAAATGCCTGAAGACGGGCTTCACGAACTGCTTGTGGGCGAGATAGAGGTAGAGTCCCGCCCCGGTGGTTGCGATGTAGGACAGGCAGGTGGCCCAGGCGGCGCCGGACAGGCCCCATCCGATGATGTAGATGAGGATCGGATCCATGACGATGTTGATGAGCGAGGCGACGATCGAGAGCGCGGATGACTTCCTGGCCTCTCCCTCGGCCCTCAGCATGCCCAGGATGATGCCGTTCATCATCAGGAAGAAGCTGCAGATGAGATAGGGCGTCAGGTACTCCATGCTGAGCTCGACGTTGAGCCCTCCGCTCGTGAAGGAGACCAGGGGCCTGGCGCACAGATACATGAGCGCCCCGGAGACCACGGAGACCAGCAGGATCAGCACGAACGCCTGGGATGCCAGGCTGTTGGCCCTCTCGTGCTCCTTGGCCCCGAGCGCGCGGGAGATGGCCGTGGAGACACCCACACCCAGTCCGGCCCCTATGTCGAGGATGACCCAGTACACGGGACCCGCTATGTTTATCGAGGAGTTCGCGTCGTTTCCGAGTCCTGCGCACCAGAACGAATCTATGTAAATCTGTACACTTGACAGTTTTATTATAATTTGGCAAATGTTGATTATTTTAATGAATAATTTTCGTGTATTTATAAAATCCAACTCGTTTTACATATCATTGATTTGTAAAACAATTTTTCAAACCAACAGTTGGATGGATTTATTTGGTCTGGGCAAGTATTATATTATGTCTACATGTTGTCGACGATTGGATATAAAATCCAAGTGAATCGAATGAACACGAATATTATCATTGCAATAATCGCCGTCGCTGCCATTGCGGGAGTGGGCGGTGCATATGTGATCATGAGCGGAGGTGACAGCAGCTCTGCGGAGAAAGCACAGAATGTAGCCTGTGAGCCTTATTCCGTCACCGATCTCGCCGGACAGGAGTACACCTTCGACCATACGTTCGGAGCAGTAGCAGTTCAATGGAGTATATCCGGAGGGCCCTTCATCACCATGGCCGCCCTGCTCGGAGACAAACTCCCCGATTACCTCGTAGGAATCGATACCACTCCCAGTGCATACCGTTCTGATTCTTGGAATGAATTCTGCAAACAGATGCCCGCACTGAAGGACCTTGTCTGTTACGGTGACTGTGACAACGACTGGGACACCACCAAGGCACTTACCCTGAAACCCAACGCTCTCATCGCGTCCAAAGACATGAAGACCACCATCGAATCAAAGAATATCGATAAGGACTTCAAGGACGCAGGAATCCCCGTCATCTACATCGATTTCCACTCCCAGGATGTTACCAAGTCCGCAGCCTCCATCAGACTCCTCGGAAAGATATTCGGAGTCAGCGAGAGGGCTGAGCAGCTTGCCACCATGTACGAGACCAAATGCAACGCAGTGTACAGTCAGATCGACGCCCTCATCACCGCTAACGGAGGAAGGATCTCCGTATACAACGAGACCCCCATGTATTCCCCTGCACAGTTCGGAAAGTCCAGAGCGAACAACCAGATGATGGGGCAGCTCCTTTACAACTGCGGAGGCAACAACATCAACGAAACCTCCGGAAACTTGGATTCCGCCAAGGTCCTCTCCTCCGACCCTGAGAAGATCTTCTTCTTCGGATCCTACTGGCCCGACAACCCTGATTCGTTCCGTGTTGGATTCGGTGTGACTGATGCTGATATCAACGCATCCATCGAGAAGTACTTCACCGATAGGGACTGGAAGAGTCTTCAGTCCTATACCAGCGGAGAGGTCTACGGAATGGGAATGTGCCTGACCAGGGACGTATACGACTTCTGTTCCCTCGAGTACATCGCGAAGGCCCTCTGGCCCACTGCCTTCTCCAGCCTGGATCCCGTTAAGGACCTGCAGGACTTCTACAAGGACTGGATGCCCTTCGATTACAGTGGTGCCTGGTACCACAAACTCGAACTCGCGGCCTGAGGCTTGTAAATGACGACCGAACAATCCGAACTAAAACAGCGCATCAAGGACGGCTGGAACCTTTCGGCCCCCGGATTCACGGAAGTCGTAGTCCCTACCGACCTTTACGAGCCAGGGAGGTCCATGTGGACCAAACTGATTCTCGAGAAGGCCCCGCAGGGTAGACGGCTGAAGGTCCTCGATGTGGGATGCGGTCCCGGAGTGTTCAGTATCCTCATGGCCATGGCAGGCCACGATGCCGTAGGCATAGACGTTTCCGACAGGATGGTGCTGGAGGCCCGTAAGAATTCCGACAAATTCGGGGTCTCCCCCGAGTTCCTCGTGATGGATTCGGACGACATGTCGTTCCCGGACGGTGAGTTCGATATCATCGTAAGCAGGGATGCCATGTGGGTGATGCCCGATCCGGATAAGACCATGAACGAATGGTTCCGCGTGCTGAAGCACGGGGGAAGGATCATCTATTTCGATGGGAAGCATGCCAAAAGGGATGCCGACTTCGATATCCGCAACGAGTATCAGGAGGCCAGGGAAATCCATGAGAAGGAGAAAAACTCCTCTCTCCCCTGCTCCTACAAACCCGAGGAATTCGAGAAGGCCCGCGGATTCAAACGCGATCTCCCCCTGACCTACGTGGAACGTCCCGCCTGGGATATCTCCGCCGCGGAAAGGGCGGGGTTCGCCGATATCGACAGTGTCATCGTTAATGAGGACATCGGATTCATCAGCGAGGACAACAAGTACGACTGTTACACCAGGTTCAGACTGGTCGCCACCAAGCCCTGAAACGGAGGGGCTCCGCCCCTCTTTAATTTTGAGTGATAGTTTGGCCAAGGACAGAAAGGATCTAGACGTCTTGCTGGGCGAGCCGAAGAGGGCCATCAGGTCCCTCGCCGTTCCCCTGTCAGTCTCGTATCTGATTACTCAGGTCAACATGTTCGTGGATTCCGTCTGGACCACGAGCCTGGGAAGCAGTGTCGCCTCGGCCATAGCTACCATCACCCCCATCTACTGGATGATAATGGCCGGGGGGACCGGACTCGGTGTCGGGGCATCATCCACCATCGCATACCGTCTTGGTCAGAGGAATAACCAGAAAGCCAATGAACTGGCAGCCAACGTCCTCTTCCTGGGATTGGTGGTCTCCGTTTTCGCCTCGGTTATAGTCTTCTTCGCCGTCGATCCCGTCATCACGCTCATGGGTGCCGGAGATATACGTTCAGAATGCAACGACTACGTGATGCCGTACATCCTGATGTCCTGGATTCTCATACTGAACGGGATCGTCTCCGGTCTGCTTCGTGCAGAGGGTGCAGGCAGGAAATCGATGATCGTCCTTGCTCTGACCGCCATTTTCAACATGATCCTTGACCCTGTCCTCATCTACGGGATGGGCCTCGGTATTTACGGTGCCGCTTGGGCGACCTCCCTGGCGGCGCTTGCGGCTACGGTGCTGGGTCTCCTTTGGTACGCCTTGGACAAGATGCAGCTGAGACTGGGCCGCGACTCTTTCGTAATTACGAAATCGAACATGATGGAGGTCCTCCAGGTCGGAGCACCCAAAACCGCAGAATCCCTCGTAAACAATACGACCAACATACTTCAGCGCATCTTCATCATAATGGGTGCGGGGACCATCGGTGTGATGCTGTACAATCTCCCCTGGAGGTTCGTGGGGCTAGCGGTCGTTCCCATCGAGGCCCTGGGTGCCGCAGTGATCCCCGTATGTTCCGCTGCCATCGGCCAGAGAAGATACGACAAGATGTTCGAAGGGATGCGTTATTCCGCCAAACTCGCCCTAACCATCCTCGTGGGGATGTCGGTGTTCCTGTTTATCTTCGCCGAGCCCCTAATGTCCCTTTTCACATATTCCGACTCGATGCTGGAGCAGAAGGATAGGCTCGTCTGGACGCTCCGCGTTTACTGTCTGCTCATCCCGCCCTACGGATTCTACATCCTCGGTTCCTCGATGCTCCAGGCACTCAAAAGGTCCCTGCTGGCCACCGAGATCATGATGGCCTGGGGCGTACTGAAACTGATCCTGTTCTTCATCGCCTGCCACTATTCGTTCGAAGCGATAATCTACGCACTGGTATTCATGCACTTCCTCAGCGGATCGGTCATGATGACGGTCGCTTTCAGGACAGCCAGAACGAAGGCGCGCGAGGCCGGGGTGCTGTCCGCGGTCTGAAACCCCTTGACTTCTACATAGTAAAAGAATCAGAGGAAAACTTATGAAAGCCGAAAAATCAACACTCGATCGTTGGAATTCCAGTGCTAAAAACTACGCGAATTTCATCAGGGAGAGCATAAATACCGGGTCCCAGAAGATATGGACCGATCTCATCCTCCGGGATATGCCGGAAAGAAAGCTGAAGATCCTGGATGTGGGAACCGGCCCCGGTTTCTTCCCCATCATCCTCACAATGGCCGGCCACGACGTGATCGGCGTTGATGTTACCCCCGGGATGGTGGATGAGGCCAGGAACAATGCCAGGGAGCTTGGATTGGATATAAACTTCGCATGCATGAATGCGAACCAGCTCTATTTCCCCGACGAATCCTTCGACATGGTCATCAACCGCAACGTCACCTGGACCCTTCCCGATGTTTTCGAGTGCTACGAGGAGTGGAAGAGGGTCCTGGTACCCGGAGGGAAACTGTTGATCTTCGACAGTAACTTCGACATCAATTTTTTCGATCCTGAGATGGGGGAGGTCCTCAGAAAAGCACTGCGCCGCAACGCGGAGGCGGGAACCTCATCCCATACCGCACATTCACGCTACATGATCCGCGAGACCTATTGGGAGACCCGTCCGATGATCGGTACGCCCCGCCCCGAATGGGACAGGAACATGCTGATGAAACTGAGGTTCAGGGACGTCAGGTGCGAGACCGATATACTGAACGATACCTCCGAGGACAGCGATACCGATTCCCAAGCAGTCGCCCCCATGTTCAGCATCTCTGCGGTCAAACCCTCCGCCGAGGAGGAGGCGGAGATGATCCTGCAGGAGTATTGGAATCCCCTCTCGGCCTGTTTCGGCGGAAGGACCGTCAGACAGTACCGCGACGGTTCCCTCGCAGAGGGTTTGGGTTTCCTGACCGGGATTATTCCCCGCGGTTCCAAGGTCCTTGACTGCGGATGCGGCGCAGGTACGGTCTCCGTCGCCCTGAACGCGGCAGGTTATTCCGCAGAAGGCATCGATTCGTCCCAATGGATGGTTGACGAGGCCCGCAGGACCGCCGAAACGCTCGGATTGGACATCCGGTACACCCTCGGCCGTATGGAGGAACTCCCGTTCGAAGACGGAACATTCGATGCCGTGGTATTCCGGAATTCACTTTATGCCTCAGACGACCCGGAAACCGCCCTTTCCGAGGCGAAACGTGTGCTGAGGGACGGAGGCATCCTCGTCATCGAGGACGGCAATTGGGTAGCTACGATCGACCATCTGAAGAAGACGGATTATCTTCGCGGAGTCCAGGCCATCGATGCCCGTACCGATCTCGGATTCGGAGGTACGGATGTCGTGGATTCGGTCCTTATGGCCAAACCCCTCAGCTCCGAATCGCGCCCGTATTGGGATGTGGCGAAGCTGGAAGAGCTGGGATTCTCCGATATCGATTGTTCGGAAGCAGACGACATCCTGCTGGCCCCAGGCGAGGAGTTCGTCGGCCGCGGATTCGTCGTCAAGTCCGTGAAGGAGTCGCAGGTGGTTGAATGATCAAAAACAACGACAAACCCGATACCAAATTCGAATACAGCGGATACACCCGCGGGAAGTACTCCCTGATCCTGATCGGCATCCTGGTATGCATCCTGGTGTACTTCATGGATTTCCTGTTCAGTTCGACCTATCTCAATCCGACCGAACTCCTGAAGACCCTTTTCAATCCCAGCGAGGCAAGTCAGACGATAAGGGTCATCGTATTTAACCTGAAGCTCCCGCAGGTCACCATCGCCCTCATCGTCGGAGCCGCATTCGGTTTCGCGGGAGCGATCATGCAGACCATGCTGAACAATCCCCTGGCAAGTCCTTATACCCTCGGTATATCCGCCGGTGCGGGATTCGGTGCATCCTTGGCTATGGTGTTGGGCCTCGGTTCCCTCGCCGTTCTGGGCACCTATGCGATACCCGCTTTCGCATTCATCTTCTCCCTGCTCGCATGCGGGGGGATCTACCTGATTGCCCAGCTGAAGGGATTCTCGGCAGAGGTCATGGTACTGGCCGGTATCGGACTCGTGTTCTTCTTCCAGGCCCTTCAGGCCCTGATGCAGTACCTCGCATCCCCTGAGGCACTGCAGGGTATCGTATTCTGGACCTTCGGAAGCGTCAGCGGTGCCGACTGGGAGAACATCAGTCTGATCCTCATCATATTCCTGGTATTCTTCATCGCCATCTACCGCAAATCGTGGATGCTCACCGCCATGAAGCTCGGCGACAACAAGGCGAAGGCCTTGGGCGTCGACACCGCCAGGATCAGGAAGGTCCTGTTCGTCTGCACCTCCCTGCTCACCGCAAGTTGTGTGGCGTTCGTGGGATGCATCGGATTCGTCGGTATCGTCGGCCCTCATGTTGCCCGTATGCTCATAGGCGAGGATCAGCGTTTCTTCCTTCCCATGTCGTGCGTCTGCGGGGCCGCCCTGTTGGTTATCGCCGATTTCGCCAGTAAGTTCTTCGGAAACGGAGTCGTCTTTCCCATCGGAATCCTGACCTCCCTCGTCGGTGTGCCGTTCTTCTTCTATCTCCTTATCAAAAAGAGGACGGTGAGGAATTGAAGGTAGTCGCCGACAACATCGGTTTCAGCTACGGGGACACCCGTATCTTGCAGGATATCTGTTTCGAGGCTAACCCCGGAGAGATAACCACGATCATCGGTACAAACGGTGCGGGAAAGACGACGTTGCTGAAGTGCATCGCGGATATGCACAGTCATGAGGGGAACGTGCTGTTCGACGGAGAAACAGTCCCCCGTAAGGAATCCTGCAAATTCGTAGGATACCTTGAACAGGCCACGGATTGCGAAGTAGACCTCAATGTATTCGAGATCGTACTCCTGGGCATGGTCCAGAACCTCTCCTTCTATGTTTCCGAGGAGGAGAGTCAGAAGGTGGATGAGGTCCTCGAACTGCTGGGGATCCAAAGGTTCGCCTCCCGTAAGATCGGTGAGCTCAGCGGAGGTCAGAGGCAGCTCGTGTTCATCGCTCAGGCCCTGGTGAAGGATCCCAAGGTATTGATCCTCGACGAACCCACCAGCGCGTTGGACCTTTATCATCAGTTCAAGCTCATCGAACTGATACGCAAGATCACCGTTGAGAGAGGATGCACCACAATCATGACCCTCCATCATCTGGATGTCACCATGAAATATTCCGACAAGGTCGTGGTGGTTGCCAACAAATTCGTCTACCAGGTAGGTACTACGGAGGAGGTATTCACCGAGAACATGCTGTCCGAGGTCTATCATGTGAGGACCAACATCATCAAGGATGAGAACGGGGACAGGCACATCATCGTGAAAGAACCGGAACCGGATTACGTAGAGTCGGATTCGTTCTCTGATTGAAACCTGTGGGGTTGGAAGGAACCCCTTCCACCCCGATTACCGATTTTAAATGGTTATCTAATCGCTCCGACTCGTTACTGCGTTCATTTGACGAATCCAAACAACCAATATAAGCTCCGGATTCACATGTTATTTGTCCTTGCCAGCCTAAATCTGCGGATTGTATAGGTTACATCAGCCCAGGATTATCTGTCCCGATTCCATCTGTTCCAGCCCGAACACGGTGAAGATCTCCCTGATGTTCTTCGATATGTGCGTGAGCCTCCAGTCGCCCGTGTTTCCGATGGCGAACACGGTGTTCAGCGACAGCAGGAGCTCGCTCACTGACATCCCGTTGACAGAATCCTTCTTCGCCTTGGTCCGCAACACATCCCTGTCGTGATCTCTCAGCACGTTCTGGATGCGGATCCTCATCATCAGTGCTATGAACTTTATGAACAGCCTGCCCCTCGCGCGTTCCGGATTGCCGGTGTTGTTCCTGTCACCTTCCAGTTCGTTCTTATACACGTCGAAGGCCTTCTCCACCCAGTCCCTGACATCGTAGGAGGTCATCATCTGCTCGAACGTTGTCCCCGAAGATGCCAGCATGACGAACATGCCCGCCCTGTTGTCGGCGAATGTGAACGCATTCTGTTTCCTCTGGATGTGCATGTATCCTCCGTCATCAACGGTGTAGTCCAGATATCTCCTGACGAACGGCGGCAGTTTCCTGTACGTCAGTTCGGGATTGCGGTGTTTCGTGTTCTCCAGCCTCAACTCCGTCTCCGAGACCATCGACATCATCTTCGTGATGTCGTCGGATGCCTTCGAGGGATCGAACACCACGAATGCCTTCAGCTTCCTGGCTTTCGAGAATCTATCGTTCACGGCGGCGGAATCCTTATGATTCCTCGGGACCTCGACGATATACTCATATCCCTCATCTCCATCGGTTACACCCACTTCGTATTCCGCATACTTGTACGCCTTGCCCTCGTGGAAGGCGAAGGATGACGATGCCTTCAGTTCGTCTATCGCTTTGGACATCAGCTTCTTGATCGGCTCAGCTTTCACGTTCGAAGGCATGGTGAAATCCATATCCAGATCCATCAGAGCGGATACGTTGGCCGCACTCTCGAACCCCCTGTCCATGACCATCCTTCCCTTGCATCCCATGTCCTTCATATCGCGGACGGTGTCCTTCATCACCGCCATGTCAGCAATGCTCCCGGGGAGCATACGGAACATGACAGGGATCCCGTTTCCGTCGGTGACCATTGCGATGTTCGTCTGTTTCAGATCCTCCCCGTCGCGGTTGTGCCCCCATTGGGCCCAGCCCTCCATCTTCGAATAGGTAGAAACTGAGGTCAGATCCAGAGAGAAGAATTCGCTGGAGGTCCTCGCTATGCGTCTGGTGAAGAACTTGTCCATGGTATTCATCATCCCTCCGACATCCTCACATACTGTCCCCATGGTGGTAGGGGACAGCATGCCCCTTAGCTTCATGGTCTCTTTGATCACCGTATTCTCCACCGTATAGTGGATGGAATCCATGGAGGTGGGATTGATCGCCAGTGCCATGGCCGCACCCATGATGTTGGGCGCCATGGTGGTGAAAACGGCATCCAGATCATCGAATATCCCCATATCCTTCTGGATGCCGTCCAGGAACCTTACCGATCCGTAATGCTTCGCATATTCCTCCTTGGGACGGCTGCGGGACTCCTTGGGGATGATCTTCCCCGTTTCCGGGTCCACCCTGCCGAGGTACGTCTTGATAGTTTTCGGATTTTTACGTCCGGGTACCCTCACCGAGGTACTCTCGTAGGCGTACTTCTGGCCGTTGCGTTCCATATAGAATATGCTTCCCATTGGTAACCTATATGTAAGGTTACATATATAATACCTTTCTTTATAAATCTTTTAAATACCATATATAAAGAAGAATCAAAGATCCGTACGGTTACATCACTGTAGTACTACAAACCGCAGATTTAGGTCAAAAAACGTTAATTTTCGTGAAATTAAAATTATGTTAATAAATCCAATTACTTTTCGGCGCAATAACGTATATTCATTAGTTTACAATGGCGATATATCTGTGTTTTTCCGATAATTATTACACCTTGAACGTTATTAAAAATCCTACATTAAAAAACACGCGAATCTACGTGTGATTTATATAATAAAAGAATGGAGGGAAAGTTGCACATTAGCGATAACGGAATCGGCCTTACGGTTGCTTTCCGTGGATCCCGAAACTTCCGTCCCGCCGTGTCTGCTGGGTTATCCCATCGGCCCTGCGGCAGTCACAAATCGTATTTATACGCAACAGATATGGTCGTTTCATGGCAATGACGAAACTGGGAAGGAACCACCTGAGGTGGTGCTTCCCCTGCAACCTCCCGATCATGGAGTCCAAGACCTGTCCCGTGTGCGGCGCACCCACCGCGGAGACGGATCTGACCCCTCCCGCCGATTCCAGGCCCGCGTTCGATTACGACATCGACAAGGCGAGGGCCATGGCGGACGAGTGCTTCGGAGAGGGCTGCGGAAAGGCGATGCTGCCGGAGGGTCACGTCGCGGTGATGAACAAGTGCCCCGCCATCGACAGGATGGAGGAGATCCTCAGCGACGGCACCATCGTGGCCACCGAGAGGTTCGACCTCGGCGTGGGATGGAGGTTCATCATCCGCATGCAGGGCGCCCTGCGCATCGCCAAGGTCATGAGCAAGGGCTACGTGGTACTGAACCCCGATGCCGCTCCTTTCGTCAGGGAGAACAAGAACCTCATGGCCCCCGGCGTGTGCGACGCCGACCCCAACATCCGGATCGACGACGAGGTCATCATGGTCCTCGCCGACCGCACCGTCATCGGTACCGGTGTCGCCAAGATGTCCGGGAAGGACATGGTTGAGCTCAACCGCGGGGTTGCAGTTAAGACACGCTGGCACAAGGAGGAAACCCCCGTGACCTCGGACGTCGCCCACACATGGGACGACGTGGTGAAGGCCAACGAGGCGGTCATCATAAAGAGGCGTGACGAGGCTATATCTTTCATTCACAAGACCATGGAGAAGTACAAGGACATCCCCACCGTGGTCTCCTTCTCCGGAGGCAAGGATTCGCTCGCTTCCATGCTGCTCACCATGGACGCCGGGGTAGACGTGCCCCCGATGTTCATCAACACCGGCCTCGAACTGGACGAGACCGTCCGCTACGTCCACGATTTCGCCGAGAGGCACAACGTGAAGCTGGTGGAGCAGGAGCCCCCCAAGGACGCCTTCTACGGAAACCTGGTCTACTTCGGCCCGCCCGCCAAGGACTACCGCTGGTGCTGCAAGACCAACAAGCTCGGCCCTACCGTGGCCGCGATCACCAAGAACTATCCGAACGGGGTGCTGTCGTTCATCGGCCAGAGGAAGTACGAGTCCGAGGCCCGCCACGAGAAGCCCAGGGTGTGGCAGAACCCCTGGACCCCCGGGCAGATCGGAGCCTCCCCCATCCAGAGCTGGTCCGCCATGCACGTGTGGCTGTACATCTTCTACAAGAAGGAACCTTTCAACTACTGGTACGCCCACGGCCTGGACCGCATCGGGTGCCTCATGTGCCCCGCCTCGGACATGGCCGACCTGGACACCATCCGTCAGGCCAGTTCCCAGTACTCCCGCTGGGACCAGTACCTCAGCGACTACAGCTCCAGGACCGGTCTTCCCGAGGAGTGGAAGAAGTACGGCCTCTGGAGGTGGAAGAGCGCCCCCAACTCCGTGAAGGAGGAGATCAAGAGGGTCACCGGCAAGGAGGTCCCTCCCATGAAGGCATCCCGCGCGCTCGACCCCGCCGACGACGGGCCCGTCGCCGTCAAGGTGCAGGACGGTTACTCTCCCTGCACCATGGGATACAGCATCGAGGCGGCCCTCTCGAGGCCCATCGACCTGAAGGTGCTCGAGCCCTTCACCCACGCCCTCGGATGGGTCATAAAGTTCGACGAGGAGAACGATGCCATCTACGCCAACTACACCACTTTCTACGGTGCTGGGTCTATCACAACCAAGGCCCTCACGCAGGGCGATGCGAAGCAGAACATGGAGCATGCGGTGCAGCTCATCGCGCGTGCTTTCAACTGCGTCGGATGCGGTCTCTGCGCCGCCCGTTGCGAGGAGAAGGCCCTGTACATGGAGGGCGGCAAGGTACACATCCACGAGGACGACTGCATCTTCTGCATGAAGTGCTACGGCCCCTGCCCCGCGGTCAACTTCGCCCCCGCGGCCAAGACCGAGGAGAAGGGCTTCGAGGACTGAGCCCTCGTTCCCGCGTGCGATACTTTTTAAGGCTGGTACAGATAGCTGTCAGCATGTACTACGAGCCCGAGGACCTCAAGGCGGTGATGGACCGCGATCCTGCCATCATCGACGAAGAAGACGCCATCAAGTTCCATACTGGATTCCAGGCGGTTTCCATGTATAGGGAGAGCCACAAGCTGTGGCTTGAGGGCAAGTTCAAGGAGGCCAGGGAGATCAACTACCGCGCCCACCAGCTGACCGGGTGCGACATCCACCCCGCTGCGACCATCGGCAGGAGGTTCTTCATCGACCATGCCACCGGCGTGGTCGTAGGCGAGACTACCATCATCGGCGACGACGTCAGCCTCTACCAGGGAGTCACCCTCGGCGGAGTCTCCACCAGCAAGGGCAAGAGGCATCCGACCCTCGGCAACCGTATCGTGGTGGGTGCCGGGGCCATCGTACTCGGGGACATAACCATCGGCGACGACGTGAGGATCGGAGCGGGCTCCGTGGTCCTCAAGGACGTCCCCCCGGACTGCACCGTGGTAGGGGTCCCCGGGCAGATCATCAAATGCGGAGGTGTCCGCGTCGACATGAAGGACGCGCTCGACCACAACAAGATCCCCGACATCATGGAGGAGCGCATCGCCAAGCTCGAGGCGCAGATCGAGGCCCTCAACAACATCGTCAGCGCGCTGCGTGACGAGAACACGAAACTCAGGAGCGACAGGGAATGAGTCTGAAGATCTCCAACACTCTCACCAACAGGAAGGAACCGTTCGTCCCCATCGAAGAGGGGAAGGTAAAGATGTACGTCTGCGGGGTCACCGTCTACGACGACATCCACATGGGACACGCCAGGAGCATCATCACCTTCGATGTCGTCAGGCGCTACCTCCAGTACCTCGGCTACGACGTCACCTACGTCACCAACTTCACCGATGTCGACGACAAGATCATCAACCGCGCCAACGAGAGGGGCATCGACCCCCTGCAGCTGTCCTCCGACTACATCAAGAAGTACTTCGAGGACGTCGCCAAGCTCGGCGTGAAGAAGGCCGACATCTACCCCCAGGCGAGCACCAGCATGCCCTACATCATCGACATGGTGAAGGACATCGTCGACAAGGGCTACGGATACGCCACCGCCGACGGCAGCGTCTACTTCCGCGTGAGGAAGATCCCCGACTTCGGAGCCCTCTCCAACCGCACCATCGAGGAGATGAAGTCCGCCGGACGTGTCGACCTCGACCCCAACAAGGAGGACCCCCTCGACTTCGCAGTATGGAAGGGAGTTAAGCCCGGAGAGGTCTTCTGGGACTCACCCTGGGGCAAGGGAAGGCCCGGCTGGCACATCGAGTGCTCGGCCATGATCAGGCATTATCTCGGCGATACCATCGACATCCACGGAGGAGGAAACGACCTGGTCTTCCCCCACCACGAGAACGAGATCGCCCAGACCGAGGCGGCCTGCGGATGCAAGCTCGCCAACTACTGGATGCACAACGGAATGCTCGAGACCAAGGGTGCCGACGGCAAGACCGTCAAGATGTCCAAGTCCCTGAAGAACTTCTTCAAGGTCGAGGACGTGGCCGCCAAGTTCGACAAGTACACCATCCGCTTCTATTACCTCAACACCCACTACAGGAGCCCCCTCACCTACGGAGAGGAGAACATGCTCGAGGCCCAGGCTGCGCTGAAGAGGCTGTGGAACAACTTCCGCGACCTTCAGGCATGCGCACGCGATGGTCCCGCAGGGGACGCCGGAGAGGCAGCCGCGCTCGTGGACACTGCCAAGAAGGACTTCACCGAGGCCATGGACGATGACTTCAACACCCGCGCCGCCATCGAGGCGCTCTTCGCCCTCGCCCGCAGCACCAACAAGCTGATGGGCGACAAGGCTCTCACCAAGGCCGGCGCCGAGGCGGTACTCGCATTCCTCGCCGACGTGGATTCCGTGCTCGGCATCCTGCCCGAGGAGGAGGAACAGGAGGACAACGGCGCCTTCGATGCCGTCATGTCGATTCTCATCGACCTCAGGAAGGAGCTCAGGGCCAACAAGCAGTACCAGTTCGCCGACATGATCCGCGACCGCCTGAAGGAGGCGGGATACGTCCTCGAGGACACCTCCGACGGCGTCAAGTGGAAGAAGATCTGAGGCATCTAAAAAATAACTTGCTGGCGGTTATATACCGCCGGCACCCTAACCTTCCATGAGGATTGGAAGGCGATGGCAGAGCAGGTACCGTTCAGGCAGGACCGTATCGGGAACGTACTTTTCGAGTTCTTCACGAACCAGGGATCCATATCGGTGGAGGCTTGGCGCAGCACCCGCATCTGCAAGGTAACCGTTTTCTCCGCAGGTATCAGGCGCAGGATAGAGTTCACTCTTGATGACGACGGCTGGTGGAAGCTCATCAACCCCGTGGCCTACTCGGGATTCTGGAAGTGGGCCAAGAGATACTCGTCCGGCCCGGATCCCCACTGCATGTCCTGGAGGCTCAGCATACTGACCGACGGCGCATGGTTCTACTCGTCCGGGGACGGCTGCTGCCCCGATGGTATGATGCCCCTGCTGAAGGGGATCGTGGACTTCGCCGAGGCGGCGAACTGTCTCAATCCGGGACCTTCCGGGAGGTTTCTCGCACAGTTCACCGACCCCTCCTGCGATGGATGACCCAGGTACGAAAACGGTTTATCCGCAGTCGTCGATTCGGGTCGCATGAGGAAGAATTTCGGAGCCAAACCCCTCGCCTATCCTATGCCCGTGTACATCATCGCATCCTATGACAAGGACGGCGTCCCCAACGCCATGAACGCGGCCTGGGGCGGCATCTGCGGAGAGGACAGGGTATCGATCTGCGTGGACAGGTCCCACAAGACCACCGAGAACATCCGCGAGCGCAAGGCCTTCACCGTGAGTTTCGCCACCGAATTCACCCTGGTCCCCTGCGACTACGTGGGCATCGTTTCCGGCTACAAGGTCCCCGACAAGTTCGCCAGGGCCGGGTTCCACGCGGAGAAGAGCGAGAACGTGGATGCGCCCCTAATCAAGGAGCTCCCTCTCGCATTCGAGTGCAGGCTGGTCAGCTACGACGACGAGACCGAGGTCATGATCGGACAGATCGTCAACGTGGCCGCCGACGAGTCGATCCTCACCGACGGTAAGATAGACCCAGCAAAGCTGAAACCCATCGTTTACGACGGTGCCGGACACAGCTATTACGCCTTCGGCAAGAGGGTCGGCAACGCCTTCAGCGACGGCAAGCAGCTCAAGTGAATTCTCCGGGCCGGCGGGTGCCGGCCCGATAACTATTATATTTGTCCGCCCCATCGTCCGAGCATGGCGAAACAGTGTCCGCGCTGCTGGGAGAAACTTGAACCCGGCACAGAGGTATGTCCCCACTGCGGTTTCGAACTCGTACGCAGGGAAAGGCCCGCCGAGCCCTCCGCGGAGGCAGCTCAGGAGCAGCCCAAGAGGCGTGTCGTGTTCCCGACCGCGAGAAAGAAGAGCGATACAGGATTCACCTACAAGCTCGTCTTTGCGCTCACCCTCGTATGGGCGGTCATCGCTGTCGCCGGAGGTGTTTACAACCTCGCCACCGGCCCCTGGCTTCAGGGTCTGGGTCTTATCGCATCCGGAGTACTGTCCTTCGTTGCATTCTATCTCATCCGCATCCGCGAGCATTACTTCATCGCGAGCATCATCGTCCTGGTGAGCGGTGCGGCCACCCTGCAGATCATCCTGCTGGTGTTCTCGTTCTTCATCTCCTTCCTGGTGTATTCAAACGCCAAGCTGTTCAGCTCGAAGTGAGATCAGAACATCCCCATGATGGACAGGATCAGGAGATCCACGCCCAGCACGGCGAACGCCCCGAGTACGGAAGAGGGTCCGAAGCGGACCTATCTTCCGGGACGGTACTTATCCACGGATACCACCGCCGGTTGCAGGATTTACGGCGTCATTTTTGACTGTGTCTGGGACACTGCCGGCTGCAACCAGCGGTTCGGGGAAGGCGGTACCGGTCATGCCGCCGATGGCCGGCAGCGTGACAATGATGGAATCGGCCCAATCGAGATAAACGGGGCCGAGGCTGTCGTCCGCAGGGACCTCGATGGAGTCTGCGTACGAATATGAGAATGAGAGAATGCAGAGGGTGAAGACCAGGGTCCCGAGATAAATATAATCGGACCTCAGCCTTCTGCGGAGAGTGCGGTTGGAAGACATTGTACGACCTTGTTTTTAATTGATTTTTAATGGACTTCGATTTGTCAGGCGTCTTGTCTACGTTTTGTCTACATTAAATTCGCAGTACATTATAAATATATCGTTGTTTGGATAGCCAAAAACAATTGTTTTCGTAGAAATTCTACGAAAATCGTATAAAAAACTATACGGATATCGGAAAACAAGGTTCCCTCCCGGTTTTGCCCGGGAGGCGAGGTTTCGATGTTCAAAGACGGACGTTATCCTGGGGATAGGTCTCCTTGATAACGTCGTAGACGGTGCTGAAGGTGTGGTTCAGATCTATGGCGATCTTGACGCACCCCATGCCCGCGTCGTACCTGAGCAGGATAGGGATCTTGGCTTCTTTCGGAAGATAGGACTGCACTCCCACGTCCAGCGACCCGTCCTGTTTCCATTTGCGGGACTGGCAGCCCGGACACCTGTCCGGGGAATGGAAGGCCGATACCCACTCGTATTGGCATCTGTTGCAGTGATGCTTGAAACTGTTGTTCCACATCTTGCTCTTACAACGGGGGCATCTATGGGGCAACCCAACCTTTTTCTTGGGCTTCCATGTGGCGCCGCAGATCAAGCACGAATAGCGCTCGCTGCGTGGCTGAGCCGAACTACCGATAGACGTAAGCGTTTCCCCCTACGGCGATTTCCGCAAAAATCACCGATAGTTAAACTACTCACGTAGTCGGTTTAATAGTTTATACGAACATATTCGCAGGAATATGCACTATTTCTCTGCTGGGACGTGCTCTTTCAGGCCTTCGCAGGGGGGTTCTCGTACATGTACTTCCTGCAGACGGGGATGATGACTCCGCCCACCAGGTTGCCGAAGGCGACGATGATGATGAAGATCAGGGCCTCCATGTTGTAGGCCCCCGCGGAGCAGAAGTAGAACATGTCGGCGATGCTGTGCTCGAATCCGGCGAGGATGAAGACAGGGACCGCGAGGATGGCTCCGAGGTACTTCTGCTTCTGCTTGTAGTAGTCGGCGGCGATGAACATGAGAACACCGCAGAACACGCCCTTGCTGAAGATCCTGAAGTAGTCGGTCATAGCGAGCTTGGGGTCGACGAGGTTGGGGACCACGTTGTTGGCGAAGGCGTCGGCGGGCATCATGAATCCGCAGATGGCGCATCCGACGAAGTTTCCGATTATGATGACGAGGAGGTCCACGGCGAACGCGGGCTTGTTGTCGAAAAGGTAGCCGACCTTACCGGTGTAGAGGTCGAGACCGAAGGTGAAGACCGTGAAGAGACCGATGCTGAATAGGATGGCACCGATCCACCTCTCCGCAGGGTTGAAGCTCCATACACCGAGGTATACGCAGCATCCGATGCTGATTGCCATTCCGGCGAGGATCGCCCTGATGAAACATTTGAGATAGTGGTCTCCGGTCATGCTGGAAAAAGGATGAACGGAATCATATAAGTGCATTTTCCATTTAGGGCTCATTAAAAAAGGGTAAGGCCCCCGAAGGGGCCGTTTGGAATCAGATTTTCTTGAGCCTGTCGAGCATCTTGACGGCGGTGTCGACGACGTCGCGGCCCTTCTCGATCCTGTCCATGGCCTGGAGCTCGGACATGCCGGGTCCGGTCACGCCGTAGGCGACGGGCTTGTCGTAGTCGAGGGCGAGGTCGGTGATCTTCCTGGCGGCCTGGGCGGTGATGACCTCGTCGTGCTTGGTCTCGCCAGTGATTACGGCTCCGAGGGTGATGACCGCGTCGACGTCGTCCCTGGCGATGAGCTTCTTGATGGCGAGGGGCATGTCGAACACGCCGGGCACCTTGATGATGTGGTTGATCTCGACACCGAGGAACTCGGCCTCCGCCTTCGCCCTCTCGAGCATGAGGCTGGTGACCTCATAGTTGAATTCCGCTACTACTGCTCCGAGTCTGTATTTTGCCATTGTTCTTTCCTCCTATGGTTACTGTTTCAAAGGTGTACGGGGCCCTTGTCCTCGAACCCCTGCCTGAGTCCCTGTCCCGCCCTGGCGGTGAGCCTCTCGGGCCTGAACAGGAGATCGTAAACGTTTACTGCGTGCTCCCTGGTGCGGCGGTCCGCCAGCCAGGCGAGTTCCTTCTCATCCTTGCCCTCGTCCTCGTGGACGAAGACCTCGATGATGTGGGTGTTGGTCATGAGCTGCGCGCGGATGAGTCCGTTGGAGGCCTCGTCGGCGCACATCTTGTCCTTGGGCATGGGCCCGGGCATGCCGAGGGCCATGCAGATGTCGCAGTGCTGCTCCTCGATGAGCTTCTTGCAGGCGACGGGCAGGTCCTTCATGCCGGGTACGGTGACCCTGATGATCCTGAATCCGGTGCCGGTCTTCTGGAGTTCGTCGATGGCCGCCTTCCCCATGTCGTACCTGGCGAAGGTGGTGTCGGCGATACCGATGAGCTTCATTGTACGCCTCCCATCTCCTTGATCTTCTTCACGATGCGCCTGGTGGCGTTGAGGTCGTCCGCGGTCTCGGTGGCGCGTTCCACCCTTATATGACCCAGACCTTCTTTTTCCAGGCTCTCCCTGAGCTTCTCGGTGTCGAAGTGCTGGTCGAATCCCAGCACGATGACGTCGGGCTTGACCTCCCTCACGGTGTCGAAGATGTCGCCGTTGTTCTTGCCGACGATGGCGACGTCCACGGGCTTGAGGCTGCCGACGATCTTGGCCCTCATGTAGTCGGGGGTGATGGGCTCGTGCTTGTTCTTCCTGACCGTGTCGTCGCAGGCGACCACCACGACCAGCTCGTCGCCGAAGGAGCGCGCCTGCTGGAGGTAGGAGATGTGTCCGGGATGGATGAGGTCGAAGACGCCCGAGGCCATTACTCTGACCATGCTCACACGTCCAGTTCGGGATGGTCCTTCTTGTATTCGTTCCAGGCCGCGATGACCTCGTCGCCGGTGACGATGGGCATGCCGTGGTCCTTGGCGTACTGGTAGCACTCCTCCTTGGAGCGGGAGTGCCCGTCGTGCCCCATCATCTCGCAGATGGTGGCGGAGGGCTTGACTCCGGCCATGTACATCATGGCGGTGGCGAGCTCGGTGTGGCCGTGCCTGTTGGTGAGGATCTTGTCGGAGGTGTTCAGGAGGTGGACGTGTCCGGGGGCCCTGAACTCCCTGCCCATGTCCTCGGCGATCTCCTCGGGGGACTTGTCCTGGAAGATGACCTCGGCGTACCTCTTGATGGTGAGGGCGCGGTCCCTGTCGGGGATGCCGGTGTAGGTCTCCCTGTGGTTGATGGTGAGTCCGAAGGACGATTTGGTGCGGTCGTAGGGGATGTCGCTGGGAGCCATCTTCCTGAGGAGGGGATAGCTCTCGCCCGCGTACCAGAATACATCCGAGAGGAAGGGGAGTCCGATGTCCATGGCGAGCTTGAAGGGCGTGGTGGTGCAGAGCAGTCCTCCGGCATCCTCCCTCATCTGAGTGATTTTGTCGTAGGTGATGAATTCGGACGCGACGGTCATATCCGATTCCCTCTCGCGGTCGTCGAAGTCGTAGATAAGAATGATCTGACCTTTCCTGACCGCTTCTAAAGCCTTTTCGATGCTCATTGGTCTTCCTCTTCCCCCTGTTATGTCGGAACTTAAAATAATCTGTGGGGAACTACAAAAAAATTAGTAGAACGGAAGTCACCCGCAGGGGTGCCAGGAATCCACCCTGACCATTATATATTGCCGACGAGATTTCAAAACAATTTGAAATGAGATTTAGGAATGTTAGATATACCTAAATCTCTATTCGGAGTGTATGCCAGTGACGACCGGAAACCGTGAAGATTATCTCATCGCCATCCTCAGACTCACCGAAGGAGGCTCTGCTGCCAAGACCACCGAGCTCGCGGAGCATATGGGCGTATCGCCCGCCAGCGTGAGCGAGATGCTGAAGATACTCTCCAAGGACGGTCTCGTCGAGTACGCCAAGTACAGGGGGGTCAGGCTCACCGAGAAGGGTTACACCGACGCCAGGCTCACCCGCAAGAGGCATCACGTCGTCGAGAAGTTCTTCATCGACGTCCTCGGTCTCGAGCCGGAGATCGCCCATCAGGAGGCGCACCGCATCGAGCACACCATCTCCGATTCCGCCGCGCAGAGGATCTGCGACATCCTCGGGAACCCTCCCGACTGCGACTGCCAGAGCTGCGTCAACCCCTGCAAGTCCGTTTCCGGTTTCGGCATCTCCATCACCTTCCAGCTCTGCGATGCCGACGTGGGCCGCCAGGGAACCGTCGCTTACATAAAATCCGACGACAGCAAGATCATGGAGAAGCTGCTCGCCATGGGCATCATACCCGGCAGGGATATCACCGTGACCGGCCGCGACGACGAGAAGGGAATCGTCACCCTCTCCGTCGGGGAATGCTCCGTCGCCGTCGACAGGAAGATGGCATCCTACGTGTACCTGGACATGATGTCCGAGTGAAAATTCTGATATCTGGGTCTGCTGAAAGAATACTCAGCGGACCCTGAACCTCACACCGAGTTCCTCGGCGATGAGGCGGCACTTCTCCTCGTCCTCGGGGGACTGGTATCCTCCGACGATCGAGACGGTCACTGCACCGATCCTCTCCTTGGCCTCGCGGATGAATCCCATGAGCGAGGTATAGGCTTCTTCAGCATCGAACCTGCAGCGGGTGATCTTCTTGTAAGATTCCGCATCGGGCGCGTTGAGGCTGATGGAGATGGAGTCGAGCACCTCCGCGAGCTCGGGGACGATGTCCCTGCCGTTGATGAGGTTCCCCAGCCCGTTGGTGTCGAGACGCACGGTCTTCTTCAGCTCGGAACGGATGCGGGGAGCGGTCTCCAGGATGACCCCGAGGCGCTCGGTGGGCTCGCCGTAGCCGCAGAACACGATCTGTCCCGCGCTCTCCGCGTCGGCCGCTTTCAGAGCCTCCATGATCTGATCGGACGTGGGCTCCTCCTTCAGCCACAGGCTGTCGGCGTCCCCGAGCTTGGGGGTGCTGTCCCTGATGCAGAATATGCAGCTGCAGGGGCACCTGTTGGTGAGGTTGATGTAGAGGTTGCTTCCGTAACGGTAGACGATGCTCATCCGATCACTCTGTTGGAGTAATGGTTGGATGCGGGATAAGAATGTATCCCGCCGGTCGCCCGGCGGGGAAGGTGTGTTTACTGGTTCCTCTGCTTCTTCTGGAGGAATGCGGGGCCCTTCCAGCTCCACTCTCCGAGGAGGTGCATGAGGGCGGGGCCGACATAGGTGACCATGAACAATCCGTCGATGAAGATTCCGATACCGAGTGCGAAACCGAACTCCTGAAGCATCGAAGAGCTTCCGATGAGCAGGGTGCAGAAGGTACCGCCCATGATGAGCGCGCAGAGGCTGATGGTACCGCTGGCACCTGTGATGGCGGCATCGATGGCATCGTCGTTGGACATTCCGCGGATCCTGTTCTCCCGGACCCTAGTGGTGACGAAGATCTCGTAATCGAGACCGAGTCCCAGCAGGACCACGAAGAGCACGATGGGCACGATCCAGCACACCGGTATGGCCAGGAACTCCTGGAAGACCAGGAAGGTGAGGGCCAGGGTCCAGATGACGCTCAGGATGATGCAGAAGATGGCACGGATAGGGGTCACGTAGCTTCCGAGGATCAGGAACAGCATGATCAGCAGGAGGATGACCACGATGATCTGGATGTAGTTGAATTGGTTGGTAACGGTTCCGGAGATGTCGTACATGACGGCGTTGGTTCCGCACACCTGGGACTTGGAGATCGCAGACGAGTAGGTCTCGTCGTAACCGCCCTTTCCGTGGAATGCATTCTGAAGTGCACCCTGGAAGTCCATGGTCTTGTCGGACATGGGTTTTTCATTGGTGACGATCATGAGAGATGCGGCGGTTCCATCGTTGGAGATGAGTCCGGTTCCGGCATTGAGGACGTAGTCGATCAGGTTTGCAAGCTGGATGGTAGCAGGATTTCCGTCAGTATCAGTAACGGTGATGGAAAGGCTGGGGACAGCGGTCTGCGAGGTTGCAGCGGCATATGCGGCACCGATTGCAACATACTTCTCAACATAGCCCTTCACTGCGGAGGGCATCAGTTCGACGATGCCGCTGTTAATCTGGTTGACTACAGATGCATCGTTGATGTGGGCAGTCGCATAGGTGTTCGCATCGGATGCGATGGTGTCCTTGTTGGCCCCCATATAGGTTTTTGCCTGTTCTTCAGCTATAGCCTTAGCCTGTTCCTCAGTCGCACCTCCGCCGATTGCGGTGCTGTATGCAGTGCTGTATACCGTAGCACGGACACCGTCAGTGTAGCCGGCAATCAGTTTCTGGGTTGCAGCCGGAACTCCCTGAGAGTAGTAGAGCACAGCCCAAGATGTCAGACCGTTGACCCCGCTGGAGTCCTGTGCGACGATGTCTGTATTCTTGGTCTTGATGTCATTGGCAATGGTCATGACTGCTGGGACATATCCTGTGAAGGTGGTTCCGGAAGCGGTAAGTCCGTGGGCGCTCCAGGTGAGATAGGGAAGTGCTTTGGGCGTGTTGGCGTTGGCATACTGGGTTGCAGCAGCATCGATCTCAGCTGCGTGAGCGGTCATGTATGCATCCGCGGCAGTGTTCGCATCGCTTTCGCTTGCACCGTCGGCGATGGCCTTCTGATACACGTTGGTGCGGACCTGGTTGCTGTAGATTCCTTTGACCATTGTATTGAACAGACCGTAGGATGTATCGCTGAGTGTCAGCGTGGTATTCTTGTCCACTGCGCTGTCGGGGAACTGTACCACGACATAGGTGGGCATGAGGGTTCCGCCGTAGGTCTCGTCCATGATGGCGTACAGTCCCTCTTTGGCTTCGCCGTCGGGTTCGACAGCGACCATGTCGTAGGAACTGTGGGAGGTCGCGTACACATAGATGGAGGGAACGGAGATGATGATGGCCGCGATGACGATGGGTTTGGCATGGTTCCTGGTGACCCTGGCGACCCACTGGAAGTACCTGTGGAACACATGGGAGGCCTTTCCGTATGCGGAGCGGTGGGTTCCATCCTCAGCGGCTTTGTACTTGGCGATGGAGTTGGGCCAGAAGGTCTTCTCTCCGAGGAGGTTGACAATCGCGGGCACGAAGGTGAGTGCGGCGATGAGTGCGAATACGATTCCGAGGGCGAGCATGAGTCCCATGTTGCGGATCATCTGGAAGTCGCAGATCGCGAGGCAGGCGAATCCGATGATGACGGAAAGTCCGGATGTGAAGACGGATTCTCCGGCCCATTGGATGGCGGTGGAGAGTGCGTCGTGGTGGGCGGCGCCGTTCTTGAGCTCCTCCCTGTACCTGGTTATGATGAAGATTCCGTAATCGCATCCCGCACCGAGCATGGTGACGACCATGAGGGTTGATGTCAGATAGAATACGCTGGTGGAGCTCGCGAAGAAGTAGAGTCCTACCATGGCGACTCCGTATGCGACACCGAATCCCAGGGGAGGTACGACGGCGGTGACGAGTGCACCGAAGAACAGTACCAGCAGGATGAAGATGAGTGCGATGCTGAGCACGTGGATCTTGCTGACGTCGCTGTTGGCGGCGGTCATGGTGTCATAGGTGAGGGCGGCGTTTCCGGTTACGTAGGTCGTCAGGGATACACCGCTGTCGGCTTTGGCCTGGGACACGATGTTCCTGATGTTGCCGGTCTCGTCGGAGAATTTGATTGAAGTATCGGTTGTTTTTACCGAGAAAATCTCTACTGCGATGTTATCCGCATCGCCCTTGTAGGAACCGACATCGGTTATCGATACTTTGGAATTGTATTTAGTTCCGAGAAGCTCGCCGATCTTGTTGGCGAGGACGGTGACGTTGGAGGTCTGAGTGCTGTCTGAGGAGTCATATTTGATGACTAACACTTCATCCATGTCGACGGCATTGGAGAAGTTGGCATCCATGTAGGCGTTGCCCTGGGCGGATTCGCTGTCGCTCCCGGTCATTTTGGTGAGTTCGTACTCGAGGACGCTGTCGGCCTTGAGCATGAAGGGAACGCAGCAGATGAAAATCACGACCCATATGGCGATTATCACCTTGGAGTGCTTCATAACTGTATCTGCTAGTTTGGCGAACATGATAATTCTTGAACATGCTCAAAGTAAACGGCTATATATAAATTTTTGATTAAGCTCAAAATTCATATTAAACACCGTTAGGAAAATTAATAATGAGTCGTAACTCTGGCTTATCGCAATCCCTTCCTGACGTGATGAAGACAGGGCATATTTTTTGATTAAAATCAAAAAAATTCAGATAGAGATATATACCGCAATCCTGATAGATATTCAATGGTAAGAGGCAAAATGAGCGTCCAGGAGAAGCGCGACATAGCTCGCCGTCAGATCATGGACGTCTCGCTGGAGCTTTTCCTGAAGAAGGGATTCGAGGAGACCACCACCCGCGATATCATAGCGAAGGCCGGCATCCTTAACGGCAGCCTCTATAACCGTTTCAAGAACAAGGATGAGATCCTTATCAGCATCCTGAAGGACGCCATCGCGGACATCATGCGCGAATCGGAGGAGATCTTCCGTAACAGCAAGAACTTCCTGGCTGCACTTTCTTTCCCGGGGATCTTCCAGCTGTATGTGGCGAGCCGCTCGGTCCGTATCGCGAAGCTGATATACGTCGTCCACTGCCGCTGGGAGGCAGTCAACATTTTCATCGACATCTTCGGGGAATGGTGGACTCAGTTCGTCAAGGAGTTCAATTTCGCCTCCACGGACTCGGACAGGAGCAGGATGATCCTCTCATCGTTCATAGGTTCCATCGGCAATATGGTCGGGTTCTATGCGAACGGCGGCAACGCGGATTACAAGGAAGCGTCCAAGCACCATGTGCTGACAATTGCCACCACCCTCGGTGTCCCTGTCGTGAATCTCAGCGAGACACTTGACATCGTATTCAATCTCTTAGAATCAGGAGAATTGGTCTTCCTGGGTCATAAGCTCAGCGAAGGTTTAACCGAGTGATGGTTTCCGGTATTTTCCGTTCCCTGCTACCTTGACAAAACAGGACCATTCGATTGTTTCGACGGTCGGTCAGCCTATTACTGCGAGATTATCTGTCGTATGGGCCTGTCGAATTTGGATTCAATCTCCTCCTGTACGGCGGAATAGGTGCGGCGATTGCTGTAGTCGCAGTCCTCGGAATCCTCATCTTCCTGAAGAAGAGAGCAGCCTGAAAATTCAAACCCTGTTTTTCATGGGACTGAGGGGAAATCCTCCCCCGTCCCTCACAGTTTATATCGTGTGTGCGCGATTGGGATTCAATGACAATCGACACCGCAGGAGCCAAGGTAATCAGCGAGACCGTGGATCCCGACAACTATGCCGCCACCAGATACATGCAGGATGATCAGGACACGACCTTTCTATTCACCGACCTGAACGGCGGAAAGGCGGCAGGCAACGTATTCTCCACCAGGGCCAAGATCGCCAAGGCCATGGGTATCGGCAAGGATGAGATCGTCACCCATGTCATGGATGCCATGTCCGCTCCCTGCGCGACCGAGGAGGTCTCCGATGCGCAGTTCAAACAGCAGGAACTTGAACTGGACCTGACCAAACTGCCCATCGTCAAGTACTTCCCCAAGGACGCGGGACGCTACATCTCCGCCGGAATCGTCGTCTCCGAGTACAACGGCAAGAGGAACGTGTCCTTCCACAGGATGCTCATCAAGGACAAGGACACTATCGTAATCCGCCTCGTCCCCCGCCACACCTTCACCCTCTTCAACGAGGCCAAGAAGGACGGCAAGGAGCTGAAGATCTCCGTCTGCATCGGCGCACCCGTGGAGGCTATGGTCTCCGCCGCCCTCTCCGTGGACTTCGGCACCGACGAGCTTTCCATCGCCTCGGCCATGCACAGGAAGGGCCACGGCACCCCCCTCAAGGTCGCCAGGTGCGACAACGGACTGTATGTGCCCGCAGAGTGCGAGTACGTGTTCGAGGGAAGGATCACCGCGGAGACCTGCACCGAGGGACCCTTCGTCGACATCGCCGGAACCTACGACGAGGTCAGGGACCAGCCGGTCATCAAGATTGACAAGATCTGGGCCAAGAAGGACCCTGTCTTCCAGCTTCTCCTCCCCGGAGGATACGAGCACTTCCTGCTCATGGGCGTCCCCAGGGAGCCCGTCATATTCAAGACCGTCAGGCAGGCCGTCCCCAAGGTGAAGAACGTGCGCCTCACCGAGGGCGGATGCTGCTGGCTCAACGGTGTCGTCTCCATCTCCAAGAACAAGGAGGGCGACGCCGTCAACGCCATCATGGCCGCCTTCACCGGACACCCCTCCATGAAGAGCGTCATCATTGTCGACGACGACATCGACATCTTCGACGACCGCGAGGTCGAGTGGGCCGTCGCCACCAGGATGCAGGCCGACAAGATCATCAAGATCCCCGGAGCGGCGGGCTCCTCCCTGGACCCCTCCGCCCACGGCACCACTTGGAAGGTCGGCTACGACGCCACCATCCCCGTGGGCGCCGACCGTGCACCCTTCGTCAAGGCCACCCTGCCCCCCAGGGAGTGATCCCCGTGGCCACGGTGACCGACGACCTCATCAGGGAAGGCAATGACATCTTGGCGAAGCAGTCCCCGGAGGAGATGCACAGCTTCGGCGACAGGATCCTCTCGGTGGAGGCCGACAACTGGTACGGGCTCTTCATGCGCGGATGCGCCTTCGCGCTCGACGGCGACCTCAACAACAGCGTGAAGAACCTGAAGGAATGTGCCGAGAACGTGGAGGACGAGACGGTCATGGCCGACCTCGGCGTCCGCATGGCGGAATGTCTCTCCAAGTGCTACCTGGCCACCCCCGCCGGCGCCCAGCTGGACTTCTCGGCCGTGGCGGGATTCCTGAACGCGGTCAACGACAAGCTCCCGGAGAGCGAGGACGAGTTCATGGTGAACGCCATCTTCGACGGAGGGTTCAAGCTCCTGAAGGAGAGGGAGCCCGTGAACCGTGTCATCACCTACCTCATGTACAAGGCCACCTGCATCACCGCCTTCCGTGCTTACGTCGAACTTCCCATCTTCATCGGATTCTTCGGGAAGCTCAAGGCCCTGGCGGAGGAGCTCAAACCTATCTGCGAGCCTAAGGAGGCGGAGTTCCTGGACGCTGACCAGGTCTTCGTCGACGAGCTGCTGGCCGCCATGACCACCGCGGTGGACACCTGTCCCCCCGAACAGCTCGAGCTCATCGAGGAGTACTGGCTGGAGCACAAGACCGACGTCTACGTGGGCCATCTGCTCCAGGCCTACCAGATGTCGCAGGCCGTGGCCTCGGGACGCAGGTTCATGTCGAAGATGGCCGGCAAGGTCATGCTCGGCTGCATCCAGAATTTCATAAAGGCCTATCTCTCGCCCAAGGTCTGAACTCAGGACCTGGACTTCTTGGCCTTCTTGGGGATGGTCACCACGGCGACCGTTCCCTTGCCGGGAGTGCTGGTGATCTCGAAGGTGCCGTTCACGACGTTCTTCAGGCGCGCCTCCAGGTTGTCGAGCCCGATGTGGCTGCGGCTGGTGTCCCTGGGGGTGTTCGCGTCGAATCCCACTCCGTCGTCGGCGACGGTGATGCGGAAGGCGTCCTCCAGCTCCTCCGAGGTGACGGTGACGGTCCCGCCCTCCTCGCGCTGCGTGATGCCGTGTTTGATGGCATTCTCGACCATCATCTGAACGGTCATCGAGGGCAGTTTGAACTGATCCGCCCTGATATCGTAGATGACGTTCACTTTCTCCTTGAAGCGGAGCTTCTCCAGATCGGTGTAGATGCGGACGTGGTCGAGCTCGGCCTTGAACGGGATGGGCATCATCTGCGAGATGGTGCTGACGTTCTCGCTGAGGTATTTCCTGAACATGGCGATGGCACGGCGGGTCTCCTCCGGATTGCCCTCGATGGACTCTATGGAGATCAGCGCCTCGTTGAGGTAACGGGGCTCGATCCTGGTTATCATCAGGTTGATCTTCCTTTCGGTCATGGCCGCCTTGTTCTTGGCGATGGTGATGCCGCGGGACATGTAGATGCCGCTGTAGATGAAGATGAACATCAGGATGTTGGTCAGGTACATCAGGGACGGGTTGTAGTAGGGGAGCTGCGTGTACAGCAGAATCAGGGGGACGGCCAGGTAGAGCAGGGAGACCAGTTTCTGAGTGATGGTGGTGCCGAACCTAATCGCCAGTGCCAGACATATGAAGCATAGCAGCACGATGAGCGCGTTCTGGTAGTTGTCGTACTCGGTGACGGTGTACACCCCGTCTTCTACGGAGAAGAGCCATCCGGTCAGCGCCTGCCCGACGTTCATGGCGGTGATTATGATCAGCAGGATGTTCAGGAGGATGCCGTAGGGACGGTACTGCTCCTTCGTGACGTCCATCGCGGTCCTCTCGTAGTTTCCGAAGACCCAGATGAGTACGGGGAAGAGGCTGTTGCCGATAAGGTAGGAGATCCACACGATCGGGCTGGCGGGATCATAGGTCTCCACATACATGCGCTGGAATTCAGTTAGCAGGAGGATGAACTCCAGCGAGAGCAGGCACATGAAGAACAGCATGTCGAGACCTATCTTCTTGTCCATGTAGATGGAGGCGAAGAGGATAAGGCACAGGACCATGGCCATGGCGTCGCCGGTCATGAAGGTGACGGCCTCCCCGCTCCATGCATCGTCGTAGGGTGCGAGGAGGATGAGGCAGTAGGCCGATATACCCAGCATACCCAGGATGATGGTCAGGCAGATGGGGTGCCACAGGCGGTAGTCTATCACTGAGACGGCCTCCTGTGATGCGGGATGAGAATCTCGACCGAGGAGCCGCCCCTGCTGTCGTCGACGTTCCTGAGGATGCCTCCGACCATGAAGTCGAGACGTCTCACCATGGCGGTGATGGCGGGGTTGTTCCTGTCGCGGACGTAGCTGCGAGCCATAGAAGTGATGGCATCGTTGTGCAGTATGATCACATGGCCCCTCTCGGTGTCCTTGGTGGAGAGGGTGATGGTGAGAGGCACGTTCTCCTTCTCCAGGTTGTACTCGATCATGGCCCCGATGATGGTCTTGATGGTCTGGGGCGGCAGGAAGAACGCAGTGTCCTGGATGTCGTAGTTCACCTTCAGGCGGTCGCCGAACTTCAGCTGCCTCAGATAGATGTAGGTCTCCACGTGCTCTATCTCCCTCTGCACCGGGACCGGGTTGGTGGTGGCGAGGGAGTCGAGGTTAGAGCGGAGGTAGCTGCCGAACTCGGCGATGGCGTCGCGGGTGCGGGGCGGATTGCCCTTGATGTTCATGATGGAGGTCAGGGCGTTGTAGAGGAAGTGCGGCTGGATCTGGGAGACCATGATGGCCGCGGTCTGCTCGTTCATCTTGGCCTCGTTGGCGATGAGCTCGGTGCCGCGGTCCAGGTAGATGTTCGCGTACATCAGGACGAAGGAGAACATGAACGAGATGTACTGGAGGGAGATACCGTAGTTGAAGAACTGGACCACCATGGCGGACCAGGAGAGCAGGATGTAGCTGAGGAACACGAGCTTCCTGCGGGGCTTGCTCTCGAACTTCAGGATGCAGTAGACCTCGATGATACCGATGAAGTTGGGGGCTATGAGGGACAGGAGGAAGGTGTCGGAACGATGGTACACCCCGTCGGGACCTATGGTGAAGTAGAGCCCGGTGAGAGGGTTGGTGAGGATCAGCAGGGCACCGGCCGCCGCCAGGACGGCGACGATCCTCCCGACGCGGGCCATCTCCCTGCCGAACGGCTTGTAGAGTGCCCTGAGCAGCACCCAGTAGAACGTGATCATCGCCAGGACGCACAGGTAGGAGGTGTAGTTCATCACCGTGACCAGCATGATGCGGTCCGGGTCGCCGTCCCATACCCAGCACTGGATATCGGAGAACAGCAGGACCGTCTCGATCGACAGCAGGAACAGGAACACGCGGTTGGCGCTGTCGTCCCTCCTGTCGAGGAAGACCGCCAGGAAGATCACGTTGCAGAGGATGATGCTGATGAGGTCCGAGACGATGTCCCCGCGGAGGAGGTTGTTGGGGATCACGATGTCGGTGAAGAATACCGTGTTGATGGACAGGAGGAGAAGAATGGCAAGAAGGACGGAGGTGCAGATTCCGATTGCGGTCCAGGTTCTTGCTAGCAATATATCCTCCTTTGGTGGAGTCCGCCGCCCAGGTTCCGGACGGCGGGCTTAGGAATCGGGGTTTATCAGTTCCACCAGTCGCTCTTGCGGGCGATGGTCTGGTCCCTCTTGGGGCCCACGGAGATGATGTCGGCGGGGATGCCGGTCTCCTTCTCCATGAAGGACACGTAGTCCTTCATCTCGGCGGGCAGGGCGTCGTATCCGCCTTTCACGAGGGCCTCGGTGTCGTTCCAGCCCTTCCATCCTTTGAGGACCTTGTAGACGGGCTTGGCATTCTCGAGCTTTCTGATGGAGGCGGGGAAGTGCTTGGTGACCTTTCCGTCGATTTCGTATCCGACGCAGACGGGGAGCTCGGCATAGTCGTTGAGGACGTCGAGCTTGGTAACGGCCATGGAGTCGAATCCGCAGAGGGTCTTGGCGTGGTTGACGACGACGAGGTCGAGCCATCCGCACCTCCTTCCCCTGCCGGTGGTGACTCCGAACTCTCCGCCCTTCTTCTGGAGGCTCTCCTCCTCTTCGCCGTGGAGCTCGGTCACGAAGGGACCCTCTCCGACGCGGGTGGTGTAGGCCTTGACGACTCCCATGCAGTGGTTGAGCCTGCTGGGGGCGATTCCGGAACCGGTGCAGATCCCTCCGCCGGTGGTGGAAGAGGAGGTGACGAAGGGGTAGGTTCCGTGGTCGATGTCGAGCATGGCGCCCTGGGCACCCTCGAGCATGACGTTCTTGCCCTCGTCGAGGGATTCGTTGATGAGGACGCCGGTGTCGACGATGTACTTGCCGAGCTTCTCTCCCCAGCCGGTCATCTTGTCGAGCAGGGACTCCACGGTGCAGCTGCATCCCTCGGCATCGAGCATGTTCATGAGGTCCTTCTTGTAGGGGAGGAGCAGGGAGATCTTCTCCTCGAGGGTCTCCTTCTCCAGCAGGTCGCCGGCCCTGAAGCCGATCCTGGCAATCTTGTCCTGGTAGCAGGGCCCGATTCCCTTCTTGGTGGTTCCGACGGGCTTGTTGCCGCGGTACTTCTCCTCGGCGCCGTCGAGCTTCTTGTGATAGTTCATGATGAGGGCGGCCCTGTCGGAGATCCTCAGGCCGTCAACGCTTCCGCCCTGTTTCTCGACCTCCTCGATCTCTCCGAGGAGCTCCTCGATGTTCACCACGGTACCGTTGCCGATGACCGCGAGCTTCCCGGGCCTCACGACGCCGGAGGGGAGTCCGTGGAGCTTGAACACCTTGTCGCCGACCACGATGGTGTGTCCGGCGTTGTTCCCTCCCTGGAAACGGACGATGAGATCTGCCTTCTCGTCGAGGTAGTCGATAATCTTTCCTTTACCTTCGTCGCCCCATTGGGCACCGATGACTGCTAGGCTGGGCATAAGTAATCGCACGTGGATAGGTCTATTCCTTTATAGGTTGTGGGGCGGACTGGATACACGTTCAGTCCCTTTTCACGGGCGGAGGGGTCTCGTGGCCTATCTCGCGGTAGACTGCGAGGACGTCCTTCAGAGGGAGCTCCGTGACGAAGGACGTGGGTGAGAAATGGGTCTTGGAGGTGGGTCCGAGCTCGTTCATCCTCTCGATGAGGAGGTCGAGGTTCGGGGGCGAGAGCTTGGTGAACGATGAGAGCTCGCTCATGTCGTAGACGAAGGGGACGGAGTCGATCTCATTGCGCCATATGTCGAGGGTCTTGGTGCACTTCCTCTCGCGGGCGGTGCCCTCGGGGGACATCTCCTTGAGGAGCTCCTTGTCGAACAGGGGGCCCAGCCAGAAGGGACCCAGTCTATGCTCGGAGTCGTACTCGCGCACGGCCTCCCTCTCGAGAGTGTCCATGTCATACCTCATGTAGCCGAGCTGGTCGAGCATCCTGTCGCAGGCGGCCGTTCCGCTCTCGATCTGCACGAACGCCCTGTAATAGTGGTCTGCGCTGAACGAGAGGATGGGCCTCATACCCATGTCGAACTTGCCCATCTCGCGGGCGATGGTGCACAGGAGGATGCGCAGCCCTCCCTCATGGCACATGTATCCCCTGATGGGCTCGCACTGGTACCTGCGCCTGCACTTGGGAGCCTGAGCCCCGGCGAGGGGTGCGGTGTCGGTGGCGGTGACCGCGAGGATACCTTTCTTGCGGGTACCCCTGATGGCAGATTGGATGAAAAGGGACGGCGACCCGAAGGGGTCGAGGTCCACGTAGTCGAAGGATTCGTCGGCGAACAGGACATGCATGTTCGCATGGTTCGCCCTGACGTTGGAGAGGCTGTTGAGCTCGATGTTCGCCTCGATGTAGGGGATGGCGTTGGCGTCGTAGTCGTTGGCCACCACCTCGGTCCCGGGGACCTCGTTGGCTATCCTCACGGCCCTGCTGCCGGTGGCGGTCATAGCGTCGGCAACGGTCATGCTGGGTCTTTTGAGGGCCTTCAGCAGCATGATGCTCACGTCACGGTTGAAGGCCATCTGCTCGTTGAAGAATACGGAGCCGGCGTTGATCTTGCCGGGGCCGTTGACAGAATGTGATTCGGGGACCAGGAGCTTGGTCTGTCCTTCGGTGATGACGGTTCCCGGTGGGATCAAATGCTTTCACCGTTCATCAGCTTGACAATCTTGTAGGGCAGGATGTTCCTGTTGGTGGGGGTGACCTCCAGGATCCTCACGTCGTCCCTCCTCCTGATGTCCTGCAGGAGGGGGTTCCTGGATTTCTTGTGGAGGGTGATGATCATGGGCTTGTCGAACTCGAGCGCCTCCTTGACCACGTCCACGAAGGCCTGGCTCTCGACCTCGACCTTCCCTACCTCGTCGATAATGATCAGGTCGCAGGTCTCGCAGGCGTTCCTGATGGCATCGATGGCCACGGACTCGAAGAGGGAGAGGTCCACACCGAGGTTGCCTACGGTGATCTTGCTCTCGTTCTCGGGGTTGGCGAAGACTACCTCCTCGCCGCTCAGGATGTTGCGCACCTTGACCGCTACCTCGCGCCTTCCGTCGGTGATCTTCTCGTCGATCATACCGCCGATGGTGAGGTCCTCGTCATCATTGGTTAACATCTCGATAACACGCTTTAACGTGTACGTCTTGCCCGAACCGGGAAGACCTGTGATACCGATTTTAATATTGTTAACCATGAATAGGCACCTGTCGGACAATGGAGTTTTAACTATTTATAGGGTATCGAGCACCCAGACTGTCCGACGGAGCCGTTTCAGGGGTTTTTAAGACCTTGTGTCATGGATCTGACGTATTCTCCCACCGGTCCGGCGGAGTCGCGCCCGTACTTGGCGATGATCTTCACGATGGCGCTGCCCACGATGGCACCGTCCGCCAGCGAGGCCATGTCCCTGCACTGCTCCGGGGTGGAGATGCCGAACCCGATGGCGCAGGGGATGTCGGTGTTCTTCCTGATGAGGTCTATCATGGGTTTCAGGTCGGTGGTGATGCTGGTCCTGGTGCCGGTGACGCCGAGGGACGAGACCACGTATACGAATCCCTTGGCCTCGGAGACGATGGTGGCGATCCTGCTCTCGGAGGTCGGAGCGACCATGGATACGAGGTCTATTCCGTACTTCTGGCACATGCCGTCGAAGTCCGCCTTCTCCTCGAACGGGACGTCGGGGAGGATGAGTCCGCTGACGCCTGCCTCTGAGGCATTCCTGCAGAATTCCTCCGCCCCGTAGTGGAACACGACGTTCGCGTAGGTCATGTAGAGCATGGGGATCTTGACGTCCTTCCTGAGCTCCTTGGTGAACTCGAAGATGTCGTCGGTGGTTACCCCGCCGTCCAGTGCGCGCTTGTCGGCGTCCATGATGACGGGTCCCTCCGCGGTGGGGTCCGAGAACGGTATGCCAAGTTCGATGAGATCTGCCCCGTTATCCGCCATCGCCCTCACCACCTTGCCGGTGGTCTCCAGGTCGGGGTCCCCGCAGGTGACGAAGGCGATGAACGCCTTGCCGTGGTCGAATGCCTTGGCGAGCTCACTCATGGAGATCCTCCCCTCTGTACCTGGCGATGGCTGCCACGTCCTTGTCCCCGCGTCCGGAGACCGTGACGACGATGATCCTGTCCTTGTCCATGGTGGGTGCGACCTTCATGGCGTACGCCAGGGCATGGGCAGATTCGATGGCGGGGATGATTCCCTCCGTGCGGGAGAGGTACTCGAAGGCCTGCACGGCCTCCTCGTCGGTGACCGCCACGTACTTCGCCCTGCCGATATCGGATAGCCACGCGTGCTCGGGGCCGATCCCGGGGTAGTCCAGTCCCGCGGATATGGAGTAGACGGGGGCGATCTGCCCGTACTTGTCCTGGCAGAAGTACGATTTCATGCCGTGGAAGATGCCGACCGAGCCGGTGTTCATGGTGGCCGCCGTGAGCGGGGTGTCGATGCCCTTTCCTGCCGCTTCCGCACCTACCAATTCCACTTCCTTGTCCTTGATGAAGTCGTAGAACGTGCCTATCGCGTTGGAGCCTCCTCCGACGCAGGCGATGAGCATGTCGGGCAGACGGCCCTCCTTCTCCATTATCTGCTGCCTGATCTCCCTGCCGATGACGGCCTGGAAGTCCCTGACGATGGTGGGGAAGGGATGGGGGCCCATGACCGACCCGAGGCAGTAGTGGGTGTCGGCGATGCGGGTGGTCCACTCCCTCATGCACTGCGAGACGGCGTCCTTGAGGGTGCCGGTGCCGGTCTCCACCCCTCTCACCTCCGCTCCGAGGAGGCGCATGCGGTACACGTTGAGCTTCTGCCTCTCCATGTCCTCCACGCCCATGTACACGAGGCACTCCATGCCGAGCAGCGCCGCGGCGGTGGCGGTGGCCACCCCGTGCTGTCCCGCGCCGGTCTCCGCGATGAGCCTGGTCTTGCCCATCTTCTTCGCCAGGAGCGCCTGTCCCAGCACGTTGTTTATCTTGTGAGCGCCGGTGTGGTTGAGGTCCTCCCTCTTGAGGTAGATCCTGGCCCCCCCGAGGTCCTCAGTCATCTTCTTCGCGTAGTACAGCCTGCTCGGGCGGTTGGCGTACTCGGTGAGCAGCTCGTTCAGCTCCCTGTTGAACTCGGGGTCGTCCTTGTACCTGTTGTACGCCTCCTCGAGTTCGATCACCGCGCTCATGAGGGTCTCCGGCATGTACTGTCCGCCGTATTCTCCGAATCTTCCGTTCGGGTTGGTCATATCTCTTCCTTCCTGTAAGCGAGGTCCGCCCTGCGGACGGCCTCCATGAATCGTTCCATCTTGGCGGGGTCCTTGCGCCCGCCCGTCTCTATGCCTGAGCTGACGTCCACCGCGTAAGGGTGCAGCTCTTTTATCGCTTCCTCCACGTTGCCCGCGTCCAGGCCACCCGCGAGGAAGTAGGGTTCCTTCACATCCCTTAGCAGGGACCAGTCCGATCTGACCCCGCTCCCGGCGCCGCTGTCGAACATGATGCGGTCGCTCCTGATCCCAAGGGCGGAGTTGATGCCATTTGCATCCTTGACCGTGAAAGCTTTGATGACCGGGAGCCCGGTCCTCTCCTTCACCTTGTCTATGAACTCCTGGTCCTCCGAACCGTGCAGCTGCACCATGCGGATGCCGGTCTCCGCCGCGGCGGTTATGTCGGGGAGGGGCTGGTCGCGGAACACGCCGACGGGGATGACGCTCTTGTCCAATCCTGTGATGAGCACACCCGCCTCGTCCCTGGAGATGCAGCGTCTGCTCATATCCCAGAAGACGAAACCCGCGTATTCGGGACGGAGCCTGTTGCAGGCCTCGATGTCCTCCGGGCGCATCATGCCGCAGAACTTGACGGCGGTCACGGGGACCCCCTCAGTTCCGCCAATGCCTTCTTCCTGTCAGAGGCGCGCATCAGGGTCTCTCCGATGAGTACCGCATCCACGCCCGCCTTCTCCAGTCTCTCGATGTCCTCCCTGGTGGAGATCCCGCTCTCGGCCACGAAGACGATGTCGGAGGGGACGTGCTGCCTCAGCATGATGCACGTCCTTATGTCCACGGAGAAGTCCCGGAGGTCGCGGTTGTTGACCCCGATGACCCTCGCGCCGGCCCTCACCGCCATGTCTATCTCGGAGGCGGTGCGGGTCTCCACGAACGCGGTCATGCCGAGCCCGTGGGTGATCTTCACGAATCTCCTGAGGTCCTCCTCGTTCAGCAGCGCGGCGATGAGGAGCACTGCGGAGGCCCCGAGGGTCTTGGCCTCGTAGATCATGTACTCGTCGACGATGAAGTCCTTGCGGAGACAGGGAACCGAGACGTTCTCGGAGATCTCCTTCAGGAACCTCCCCTCTCCCAGGAACTTGGTGGGTTCGGTGAGGACGGAGATGGCCGCCGCTCCCGCTTCTTCGTACTCCTTCGCGATCTGCAGATAGGGGAACTCTGGGGCGATGACGCCTTTCGACGGCGAGGCCTTCTTGCACTCGCAGATGAAGCTCATGCCCTCCGCCTTCAGCGCCTTCTCGAAGGGGAACCCGGTGTCGCAGTCCATCTTCTTGGCGAGGTTGGCCATCTCGTTGGGGGAGACCACCTTCATGGAGTTCTGCACGCGGATCCTGGCGTTGTCGGCGAGGGTCCTCAGGATGTTGCCACTCATTGGTTGGACGCCGTCCTGAATCTCTCGTACTGCTCGTATGCTTTGCCGTCGGCGATGAGCTTGTCCGCCAGCTCCATGCCGTCCCTGACAGTGGAGGCCTTCCCGCTGACGTAGAGTCCCGCTCCCGCGTTGAGGAGGACGGTGTCGTACCTCGGGCCCTTCTTGCCTTCGAGGATGTCTAGGGTCATGCGGGCGTTCTCCTCGGGGCTCCCGCCCTCGATGTCCTTCTTGGAGCAGCGGGTGATGCCGAGTTCCTCGGGATCTACGGTGTAGGTGTCGTATCTGTCCCCCTTGAAATCGCAGATCCTGGTGGGCCCTACGGGGGAGAACTCGTCGAGCCCGTCCATACCGTATACCACCATGCCGCTCTCCACTCCGAGCTGGGAAAGTACATGTGCCAGCGGGTTCACTAGAAGTACATCGTAGACGCCGAGCACCTGGTAGGAGGGGCTCGCCGGATTGGTCAGCGGGCCGAGGATGTTGAACACCGTGCGGAAGCCGAGCTCCTTCCTGATGGGGCCTACGTACTTCATCGAGGAATGGTACTTTTGCGCGAACATGAAGCACAGGCCTGGGTCGCCGAGGAGCTTGACCGCCTTCTCGGGCGGCTGGTCTAGATTGATGCCCAGGGCCTCGAGGCAGTCCGCGGCTCCTGATCTGGAGGATGCCGCGCGGTTGCCGTGCTTGGCCACCTTGGTGCCTCCCGCCGATATGACGAAGGAGGAGGTGGTGGAGATGTTGAACGTGTTGGCCCCGTCCCCGCCGGTACCGACGATGTCGAGCACCTTGTAGGGGTGCTCCACCTTCGTGGCGTGGGAGCGCATGGCGGCAGCGCATCCTGCGATCTCCGCCTCGGTCTCGGTCCTGGTGTTCTTGGTGGTGAGCGCGGCCAGGAAGGCTGCGTTCTGGGTGGGGGTGGTGTTGCCGTCCATGATCTCGTTCATGACTGCATACGCCTCGTCGTAGGTGAGGTCCCCCTTGTTCACGAGCTTGATGATTGCCTCCTTGATCATTTCCTTCCCTCCGCGATCCTCAGGAAGTTTGCGAGGATGGTCTTCCCGGAAGGCGTCATGACGGATTCCGGATGGAACTGCAGGCCGTACACGGGGTATTCCGCATGCCTCACGGCCATGACCTCCCCGTCGTCTGCCTTCGCGATGACCTTCAGGCAGCCAGGGATGGTCGAGGGGTCGGCAGCGAGGGAGTGGTACCTTGCCACCTTCGCTCCGTCCTCTATGCCTTCGAATATGGGGTCCTTCTCGATTGTAACGGAGGACTGCTTGCCGTGCATGAGCTCCTTCGCATAGGTGATGGTGGCGCCGTAAGCGGCGCAGATGGATTGATGACCCAGACATACTCCGAGTATGGGATACTTGGGTCCGAGCGCGCGTATCGCCTCGATGCAGATGCCTGCATCCTCCGGGCGTCCGGGGCCGGGGGAGATGATGATCGCCTCGGGGTTCAGGGCGTCGATCTCCTCCACCGTGAGGGCATCGTTCCTTACGACCTTGATATCGGGATTGAGCGAACCCACGAGCTGGTAGAGGTTGTAGGAGAAGCTGTCGTAGTTGTCGATGAGGAGAATCATATGTCCTCACTCTCCGCAATCCTCATGGCGTTGATTACCGCGGCGGCCTTGTTCAGGCTCTCCTCGTACTCCTTCTCGGGGACGGAGTCGGCCACGATGCCCGCACCGCTCCTGACGAAGACCCTGTTGTTCTTCTTGTAGGCGATGCGGATGGCGATGCAGATGTCCATGTTGCCGGAGAAGTCGATGTAACCGATGCCTCCTCCGTAGATGCCGCGCTTGTTGTCCTCCAGGTCGTTGATGAGCTGTGCGGCACGGATCTTGGGAGCACCCGAGAGGGTGCCGGCGGGGAGGATGGAGGCGATCGCATCGAGGGCGTCCTTGTCCTCCCTGATCTCTCCGCGGACCGTGGAGCCTATGTGCATCACGTGGGAGTAGCGCTCCACCACGTGGAACTTCTCCACCTCCACGGTGCCGAACCTGCTGATCTTGCCGATGTCGTTCCTCCCGAGGTCCACCAGCATGTTGTGCTCCGCCAGCTCCTTGGGGTCGGAGAGCAGCTCCTTCTCCAGCTGAAGGTCCTCCTCTTCGGTCTTTCCGCGGGGGCGGGTACCGGCCAGGGGGAAGGTGTGGAGGATGCCGTCCTCCAGTTTGACTAGTGTCTCGGGGGAGGCCCCGGCCACCTCCATGTCGGAGCCGGAGAAGTAGAACATGTAGGGGGAGGGGTTCAGGCTCCTGAGCACCCTGTAGGTGTTGAACAGGCTGCCCTCGAAGCGGGCCTCGAGCCTGTTGGAGAGCACGATCTGGAAGATGTCGCCCTCCCTGATGTGGTGCTTGGCCTTCTCCACCATCTCGCAGAACTGCTCCTTGGTGTAGTAGGGCTTCATGGTGGAGTCGAGCCTGCCGAACAGACGGTGCTCGGGCTTGCCGTACCTGACCAGCTCCATGATCCTCAGGAGCTCGTGCTTGGCGGCGGTGTAGTTGCCTTCTGGGTCATCGAGGGAGATGTTCACGATGAGCAGCATCTTCTGAGAGAAGTTGTCGAAGACCACCAGCCTGTCGAACAGCATGAGGTCCACGTCCTTGAAGCCCTCCGTGTCCTTGGCGTCGAGCCTGAGGGTGGGCTCGGAGTACTTCAGGTAGTCGTAGGAGAAGTAGCCCACGAGACCGCCGGTGAACGGCGGGAGGCCGGGGACCTTGGGGCTGCGGTAGTCCTTCAGTATCCTGCGGATGTCGTCGGCGGGATCCTTCGTGGAGTGCTTCTTCCCCTCTACGGTGACCTCTCCGTCCTGCACGGTGATGCCGAGCCTGGGCTTGTAGCCGAGGAAGGTGTAGCGTCCCCATCTCTTGGACTGGTCGGCGCTCTCCAACATGAAGCAATGTTCGTCGACGTTCATCAGAGCCCTCATCACCTCGACGGGGGTCCTGAAATCCGATAGGATCTCCTGGCAGACGGGACAGACGGTGTATCTCCCCTCTGCCGCGTAGGCCTTCACTTCTTCCAGACTGGGCTTAAGCATGTTCATTTCTCCGATGTATTTTTACATACATTGATGCAACTTTATGTTCAATATATGAAATAAACACGGCTATATTAATATTATGAATGATAACATACATTAATGTACGATTATATACATTAACAAAAGGATACCCAGATGGGAAAAGCAGGGTTCAGATCTTCTCGACGGAGGAAACGAACATCAGAGGATAATCGAGCTCCCTGTCGAACCTCATCTCCGCCACCACCCTGGTGCCGTCCATGACGATGGTCACCACGGCGTCGATCATGTCGCCGGTGAGCGAGGTGTAGGAGTACTGGTCCTCCTTGTTGCCGGTGTTCCCCCTGATCTTGACCTTGGCGTCCTCGACATAGGGCTGGACCCTGATGCACTCGGCGATGGTCCTCTCGAGGTCGGCGACGTTGCGGGCGCAGAAGGGCGTGCCCACGAACTGGTGGTAGATGGTGGCCATCTTGATCCCGGCCTCGAAGCAGGCGCGCTCGCTGACCGAACACCTGAATCTGGATGAAGCAGCATCTTCCCTGTCGCTCATGTATCTTGAATAACGGTGCTTGTATAAGTTTTGTCACCTGGCCAAGATTTTTAAGCAGGTCCTCGGTAACCGTTCCCATGCAATCTGTAAAAGAACGCATTCTCGCTCTGAAGAAGGAGAAGAACGCGGTCATCCTGGCCCACAACTACACCTCCCCCGAGGTGCAGGACATAGCGGACTATGTCGGGGATTCCCTCGGACTGTCGCAGAAGGCCGCTGCTACGGATGCAGACATCATCGTTTTCTGCGGTGTCTCCTTCATGGGCGAGACCGCGAAGATCCTCTCCCCTTCTAAGAAGGTGCTCCTGCCCGAGCCTGAGGCCAAGTGCGCCATGGCCGCCATGTGCTCCGCCGAGCAGATCCGTCAGGTCAAGGAGAGGTACCCGGACGCCACCGTCGTGGCCTACGTCAACACCGCCGCCGAGACCAAGACCGCGGTCGACTATTGCTGCACCTCCGCCAATGCGCTGAACGTGGTGAAGCAGATCCCCAACGACAGGATCCTCTTCGTCCCCGATTCCAACCTCGGCAGGTACGTCAAGGAGCAGAGCGGCAAGGACATCATCCTCTGGAACGGATTCTGTCCGGTGCACCAGTGCGTCACCGTCAGGCAGGTCGAGGAGCTGAAGAAGGCCCACCCCGGTGCCGAGGTGGTCGCCCATCCCGAATGCAGGCTCGAGGTCCTGAACAACGCCGACTTCATCGGTTCCACCGAGGCCATCCTCAGGTACTGTCAGAAATCCGCCTGCATGGAATTCATCGTCCTGACCGAGTCCGGCATGGGCCACAGGCTGGAGGGGGCGTGCCCCGGCAAGAGGTTCTACTTCACTGCTCAGTCCCTCTGCATGACCATGAAGATGATCTCCCTCGAATCCATCCTCGAGTGCATGGAGAAGGAGACCGGCGAGATCGTCCTCGACAGGGAGGTCATCGAGAAGGCCTACCTTCCTGTCAAGCGCATGACCGACATCCTCGGATGACCTCCTGCGCAACAGTCTTATTCCATTCCGCAGATATACGGCTGAGAAGGCCGGATGAGGAGAAAACGGGCTGATTCGTGATGAACCCTATGAGTGCCGACGGCCGTCTCACTTTTGCGTCTGGCACATCTCAGGACTGGTCCTCGGAGAGGATCTCGTCCATGGTGTCGGGGGCACCCGTCTCGTAAGGTTCGTAGACCTCGCCGAAGGTGCTGGAGGAGATGAAGGACAGGAAGTCGCTGAGCTTCATGCCCTCGTTCCACCTCATGATGAAGTTCCCGTTCCTGCTGGTGTCCAGTTTGGGGATCCTCTCCTTCAGGACGGCCGCATGGCCCTTCAGCTCGCTGCCGGAGGGGATGGTGAAAATCCTCCAGGGGTCCCCCTTCACGCCTTTCAGCCTGAACGCGTAGATGGGGACCACGTGGGACCTGTCGCAGTCGTCGAGCATCTTCTGCGCCTGCTCGATGAGGCGGGCGGTTTTGCTCATGTAGAGGATGTCGTTCTCGGAGCTCTTCACCTCGATGGGGAAGGAATAGTCCCATCTGAGGGCGACGAGATCCACTCCGAGCGAACCGGCCGCACGTATCACAAGGAAGGGATTGTCGATCATCGAACAGTACGCCTGGGTCTCTTCGGTGCTGCAGGTCTTCACCATCTTGGTGACGGCCTTGGTCTCGCCGGATAGAAGGTATTTCAGTTCGCGTTCGTAGGTATCTCCTGGTGCAGCCATGTTTGTATAATCTTGGAACAGGGTATATAAAGTAAATCGGGGGGTGGCCGAAAGTGAGAAATGGACCGGGGTTTCCCCCGGAAAAGAAGGTTCAGAAATCGCTCCTTTCGGAGGAGGGCAGGGTGCCGTTGAGGTACTGTTCGTAACCGTAAAGGTCCAGGAGACCGTGTCCGGAGAGACAGAACACGATGGTCCTCTCCTCGTTCTTGGCCTTGGCGTCGAGTGCCTCGTCGATGGCGCCCTTGAGGGCGTGGCAGGACTCGGGTGCGGGGATGATTCCCTCGGTCCTGGCGAACAGCACTCCGGCTTCGAAGGTCTCGGTCTGGTCGTAGGAGGTGCTCTCGAGGTATCCGTGGTGGTATGCGGCGGACACGAGAGGGGACATTCCGTGGTACCTGAGTCCTCCGGCGTGGATGGAGGAGGGGATGAAGTCGCTTCCCAGGGTGTACATCATGAGGAGCGGGGTGAATCCGGCGGTGTCTCCGAAGTCGTACTTGAACTCTCCCTTGGTCATGGAGGGGGCCGCCTTGGGCTCGACCGCCTTGAACCTGGTGTTCTCGAACATCTTGTTGCCGGCGAGCTTGGCTCCGATCATGGGCAGGGTCATTCCTCCGAGGTTGGAACCTCCGCCGGCGCAGGCGATGACGACATCGGGAGTGATCTCTCCGATCTCCATCTGCTTGGTGGTCTCCAGACCGATGACGGACTGGTGGAGCATGACGTGGTTCAGGACGGAACCCAGGGAGTAGCAGACGCCGTCGTTCTTGGCGGCCATCTCGCATGCCTCGGAGATTGCGATTCCGAGGGATCCGGGGGTGTCGGGGTGCTCCTTCAGGACCTTCCTTCCGAACTCGGTCTGCTCGGAGGGGGAGGCGTAGATGGTGGCGCCGTAGGTGTTGATGATGGTCTTCCTCAGGGGTTTGGCCAGGTAGCTTCCCTTGACCATGAAGACGGTGGTGTCGATGTCGAAGAGGTTGGACACCATGGCGAGGGCGGTTCCCCATTGTCCGGCACCGGTCTCGGTGGTGAGGGTGTGGATACCTGCCTCGGCGTTGTAGTATGCCTGTGCCAGAGCGGTGTTTCCCTTGTGGGATCCGAGGGGGCTCATATCCTCCCTCTTGAAGTAGATCTTGGCGGGGGTCTTCAGGGCCTTCTCGAGCCTGTATGCCCTCTGGAGGGGTGCGGGCCTGTTGAGGCTGATGAGTGCCTCCCTGACCTCCTCGGGGATATCGATCCACCTCTCGGTGGAGCCCTCCTGCCTGATGATCTCCTTGCAGAAGATGGGCTCGAAGTCGGAGGGTTTCGCGGGTTCCCTGGTTCCGGGGTTGAGCGGGGGTGCGAGGTCGGGGACATCGGAGGCGAAGTTGTACCACTTCTTGGGGATGTCTTCGTTCGCGAGATTGATCCTGATGTCTTTGGGTATTGCCATAGGTGCAGGATAGCTTTTGCATATTTATACATTAATGTATTAATTTGTACATTATGCAGTGATGATATCGATAAGCGTATCCACACGTTCCGCGGTCATGCCCAGGTATCCGGTGCAGTAATCGATGGCGGCCTGTTTCGTATCGACTGAGGACACATCTATGCTGTTCCAGTCGATGAACGCTATCCCGGATATCTTGTCGGGGTGGGCGATGATGTACATGTTCCTGTCGTAGGTGAGCTTCGCGATCACCTTGAACTCCTCCGACGAGGGGTCGATGTTGTAGAGGTTCGCGAATGCCTTGGCTTCGTCGTTCCTCATCTGGTCTGGGGTGGCGCCGGCCAGCGACTGTATCAGCAGTGCGATGTAGGCGGTCCGGTCCCTTCCCTGGTTGCAGTGGATCAGATAGCACTTCTCCCCTTCGTCGACGATGGTCTCCAGCACTGTCTTGGTCTTCTCCTTCTGCTGGAAGGACAGATAGGTCATGTTTAGGCTGATTGCCGGCCTTAGCCGTCCGAAATAGATGTACGGCCCGGGAAAATCCCGGGCCGCGGTGATAGGGTTTGTCTCAAGGAGTGAGCCTTGCGGGGTCCCTGGGGAAGAGGATCGCCTCGCGGATGTTGCCGAGGTCGAGCATCTTCACGAGGAGCCTCTCGATACCGATTCCCCATCCGCCGTGCGGGGGCATTCCGTACCTGAATGCCTCGAGGTAGAACTCGAAGTCAGCGGGGTTGAGTCCCTTCTTCTCCATCCTGGCGACGAGCCTGTCGTACCTGTGCTCCCTCTGTCCACCGGAGGAGATCTCCTGGCCCTTGTAGTCGAGGTCGAAGGAGAACGAGTAGGGGGTGCCGTCCTTCTCCATGATGTAGAAGGGCTTGGCCTCCTCGGGGTACTCGGCGATGAAGTAGAGCTCCACTCCCTTCTCGGCCATCTTGTCGCCGATGATCTTCTCACCCTCGGTTCCGAGGTCGTCTCCCTCCTTCAGGGGGAGTCCGGCGTCCTGGACCATCTTGAGGCACTCGGAGTAGGTGAGGATGGGGTAGGGCCTGGCGGGGACTTTGATCTCCTTGCCGAGGAGCTCTAGCTGCTTCTTTCCCCTCTCCTTGAGGCCGGTGAGGACGTGGTCGACGATGGTCTCGATCATCGCCATGACCTCCTCCTCGTTCTCGATCCACGACATCTCTCCGTCGAAGGAGATGAACTCGGTCACGTGCCTGTTGGTGTTGGAGAGCTCCGCGCGGAAGGCGGGCCCGAGCTCGAAGACGCGGTCGAGTCCGGTGCTCATGAGGATCTGCTTGTAGAGCTGGGGCGACTGTGCCAGGAAGGCGGGCCTGTCAAAGTACTGGATCTTGAAGAGCTCAGCTCCTCCCTCCGCTCCGGCGGCGTTGATCTTGGGGGTGTAGACCTGGTTGAAACCGTTCTCGCGGACGCACTCCTCGATGAGCTCGACCATCATGGCCTTGAGCTCGAAGATGGCCCTGATCTCGGGTTTCCTGAGGTCCATGAACCTGTGGTTGAGACGGGTGTCCATCTCCACGTTGACCTTGTCCACGACTCCCAGGGGGAGGGGGGTGGCGGCCTTGGAGTAGACCTCGACTGCGGAGGGGATGATCTCGAGGCCGAGCGCGGTCTGGTTGCTGGCCTTGACCTCTCCGGTGACGGCGACGACGCTTTCCCTGGGGAGCTTGGTGAGCTCCTCGAACAGGGCGGGGTCGATCTTCTTCTTGGGGAGGGTAATCTGGATGGTGCCGAACCTGTCCCTGAGGGTGACGAAGGCGATGCCTCCGAGGGCCCTGACGTCCTGGACCCATCCCTTGACGGTGGCGGTGCCGTCCTCGACGGTGATGTTGCTGGAATCTCTGACTGCAGTCATGTTAACTGCCGATGGAATCCCCTTCCCCCTATTATTAGTTTGTATGCCCGCGGCCCCTGACCGGGAACCGCCGGTTTTTCCGAAAAAAGCTCCGAATACCATCCATAACGGATGTGCCAGACATTGCGTTTCCGATGCTATCCAGATGTCGCGTACAGGCACAACCCTTATTATATAATTAAGCAATGAAGCCCCCAATTTGGTGTATACCATGGCTGAGAAAGTCACTGTATCGATTATCAAGGCAGACATCGGATCTATCGCGGGTCACATGACCCCCCACCCCTCCATGATGGAGAAGTGCAAGGAGATCCTCACCGACAAACAGAAACAGGGAGTCATCGAGGACTTCTACGTCACCCGCTGCGGAGACGACATCAACCTCTACCTCACCCACTACAAGGGCGAGAACAACTCCGAGATTCACGGAGCCGCATGGGAATGCTTCACCGAGGCAACCAAGCTCTCCAAGTCTATGCACCTCTACGCCGCCGGACAGGACCTCCTGACCGACGCCTTCTCCGGAAACGTCAAGGGAGCAGGACCCGGATCCGCCGAGATGACATTCGAGGAGAGACCCTCCGAGCCTCTGCTCTTCTTCATGGCAGACAAGACCGAGCCCTCCGCCTACTCCCCCATCCTCTCCAGGATCTTCCTCGACCCCTTCACCACCACTGGTCTCGTCATCGACAAGAGGGCCAAGCAGGGATTCGACGTCGAGATTCAGGACGTCCTTGACAACAAGTTCGTCACCATGTCCGCACCTGAGGAGACCTACAGCATCCTGTCCCTCCTCGGCGACACCTACAGGTACGCCATCAAGAGGGTCTACAGCCGCGCCGGCCTCGGCCCCGCCGCTGTCGTATCCACTGACAAGCTCAACATGACCGCCGGTTCCTACGTCGGAAAGGACGACCCCGTCTGCATCTGCAGGTGCCAGTCCGGATTCCCCTCCGTCGGAGAGTACACCCAGGTCTTCCAGAACGTCTTCCTCGCAGCCGGATGGATGAGGGGAAGTCACATCGGAGCCATGTACCCCTGCAGCCCTG
>Ga0256407_10001449_pt1 | contig 49967 bp, 42 predicted proteins | sample RumenRJG_04DNA_FD_193489 | JGI IMG/M metagenome (GOLD analysis project Ga0256407, IMG submission 193489) | Bovine rumen microbial communities from Lethbridge, Alberta, Canada - RJG_04 | ecosystem: Host-associated > Mammals > Digestive system > Stomach > Rumen | place: Canada: Alberta...
TACAGATTAATGAGGGCGGCCGCTATTCGAGAGAATGGCGGCCGCCATGTTTCAGCCTCACCCCCTAAGCCCCTCTCCGAAGGAGAGGGGAGTGAAATGCCGGATAAACAATCTATTGAGCATATAGAAGAATTCGCAAGATCCACCTCCACAGCAGTCTCCGCAGTGTCAAGCACCCGCAAAACATTCTACTCCCCTCTCCTTCGGAGAGGGGGTTAGGGGGTGAGGCTGTGTTATCTTTACAAAAGTGCATCACCGCGGAGCCACAATATAGAGAGCAAGGGGACTCGGAAATGAGAAAAAGCAGAGTGAATACGTTCACTCTTGCCATTCCTTGAAGTCAAAACACTGGTTTGATGTTGTCAAACAACCGAGATGACCAGGGCAAACAACTGGGATGACCGGAACAAACAACCGAGATGACAGCATCAAAAGGACGTTCTGATCCACAAAATCAGCAAGATTTCATCGCAAAAAGCCGTTGTTACCGGAGATGAAATCATACTGGACTTGTAATCGTTTCTGTGTCAACCGATTATAAAAAGCCCTCAAAATTCGCAAAATTGAGGGCAACATAGGGCGCGGCTCAGAAAATCGCAGCCACGAGGGCGGAAAAGTGTCAGTTTATTCAACATATAATAATGTTCGTGAACAACAAGGGCGAATGTGTTATTCCTGTCAGACTTTGAAATAGTCGTTGAGCGCTGTCAGTGCCTGCCGGTTGTCGTTAGCGAGATCCTCGATAACCTTTCCGTCCTCCAACAGTACGACACGGGTGGAGACATCGACAAGATGCTGGAGATTGTGACTGCTGATGAGGATGGTGGCACCCGTGCGGCAATGATAGTCGAGCAAGAGCTTTTTGAGGAAGTTCTGTCCGGTAGGGTCCAGGAAGTTGAACGGTTCGTCGAGAATCAGGAGCTCAGGTCGCGAGATCATAGCCGCCATGATTCCAATCTTCTGCTTGTTGCCGGCGCTGTATTCGCGGATGAGTTTTTTCTGATCGAAGATTTGTCCCTCGGCAAACTCCTTGAATACCTGCACAAGGGGATCGTCACTGCCATTCCAGTCCATAGGCGTGAGCCCTTGCACCTTGATGATGAAATCGAGATACTCCTCGACAGAGAGGAAGTCGATGAGGAAGGTGTCGTCGATAAAGGCTCCGGTCATCTTCTTCCATTCCTCGCTCTTTGCCGGATCGATACTTTCCTGGTACACATTGGAAGGCGCAGCAGACTGTGAAGTCTGAGAAGACAGAGAAGATAGGACTGAGGTCCGAGTTGTTGAACCTCTTTGCGGCGTGAGCAGCACCGACCCGGAGTCAGCTCGCAGAAGGTCAAGCAACAGGCGGAAGAGCGTCGTCTTTCCGGCTCCATTGTTACCCACGAGTCCAATGATCTCGCCATTGCCGATCTCAAGTTGGGGAATGTCGACGGCAACCTTTTCGCCGAAGGTTTTAGACAGTTGTTGGAGTTGGATTTTCATAATCAGCGCAGAATATCAGTGAAACATTGAAAAAGGGCCGGCCACGGGCCGACCCTTATTGATGAGAGGTCAAGGATTAACGCAATCCTTTACCATGACAGTTCTTGAATTTTTTGCCGCTACCGCAGGGACAGGGATCGTTAGGGCGCGGCATCTTCTCACGGATGATGGGCTGGCGATGCTGCTCAGCGCCCTCGCGAGTGTCCTGCTGTGCAGCCTGCTGCTGTGCGCGCTCGATCTCGTCGATGTTGTCTTTCTGCTCCTGATAGCGCTGAGCGTGCTCCTCGGGCGCAGCCTCCTGCACCTGCTGGCTCTGCACCTGCACAGGAATCTGACCACGCATGAGGAAGCTGGCCACGCGGGTGTTCATATCGTCGATCATCGAATCCCAGAGCTTGGCACTCTCGAGTTTGAAGACCAACAGTGGATCCTTCTGCTCGTAGGACGCGTTCTGCACGCTGTGGCGCAGCTCGTCGAGCTGACGGAGGTTTTCCTTCCAGTCATCATCGATGATGTGGAGCATGACAAACTTCTCGAACTCCTTGACCACATTCTTAGCCTCGGTGTCATAAGCCTCCTTGAGGTTGACGCGAAGGTTGACCACATGACGGCCGTCGGTGATGGGCACGAGGATATACTGATAGAGGTCGCCCTGTGTCTCGTAGACCTGCTTGATGACAGGATAAGCATCGCTCTGTATACGGTCGGTCTTGCGCTTGAAGGCAGCCATTGTATCCTGGAAGGCGCGCTCCTCAAGATCAGCCTTGTTGGTGCCCTCATATTCGTTCTCATCGAAGGGAATCTCCATGGACAGCACCTCGAAGAAGCTCTCCTTGGCGCCCTCGTAGTCGTTGTTCTCAATGATGTTGACCACACGGTCCCAAAGCACGTTGGCGATGTCCATGCCGATACGCTCACCCATAAGGGCGTGGCGGCGCTTCTCGTAGATGACACTACGCTGCTTGTTCATCACGTCGTCGTATTCGAGCAGATGCTTACGGATACCGAAGTTGTTCTCCTCGACCTTCTTCTGTGCACGCTCAATGCTGCGTGAGATCATCGGACTCTCGATACGCTCGCCGTCCTCGAAACCGAGTCGGTCCATGACCTTGGCGATGCGCTCAGAACCGAACTTACGCATCAGGTCGTCCTCCAAAGAGACGTAGAAGACAGAAGATCCCGGATCACCCTGACGTCCGGCACGACCACGCAACTGGCGGTCGACACGACGGCTCTCGTGACGTGTGGTGCCAATGATGGCGAGACCGCCAGCGGCCTTAACTTCAGGTGTAAGCTTGATATCGGTACCACGACCTGCCATGTTGGTGGCGATGGTGACGGCACCAAGCATCCGCTCCTCGTTGTGGATATTGTCCTCAGCTCGCTGTCCCTTGAGGTTTCCGTCAGCACCCTTGGCACCCTTGTCGGCAGCATCGATAAGTTGCTGCTCATAGCGCAGCGTGGTCGGCTTGTCGGTGAAGGCGCGTCCGTCGCTGGCCACCCACACCATACCCTTGGTGCTCTTACCGGCCTCAGCAACGATCATAGCCTCCTTCTGATGGAGTTTGGCATTGAGGACCTGATGAGGAATCTTGCGCATGGTCAGCATCTTGGAGAGCAACTCACTGATCTCGACCGATGTAGTACCCACCAGGCTCGGACGTCCCTGGACACGCATGTCCTCGATCTCTTCAATGACAGCACGATATTTCTCGCGATTGGTCTTATAGACGCGGTCATCCATATCGTTGCGGATAACAGGCTTGTTGGTAGGAATCTCGACCACATCGAGCTTGTAGATATCCCAGAACTCACCGGCCTCAGTGCTGGCGGTACCAGTCATACCGGCAAGCTTATGATACATACGGAAGTAGTTCTGCAGCGTGATGGTGGCAAAGGTCTGTGTGGCAGCCTCCACCTTGACATGCTCCTTGGCTTCGATAGCCTGATGGAGTCCGTCGCTCCAGCGGCGTCCCTCCATGATACGTCCGGTCTGCTCGTCGACAATCTTCACCTCACCGTCCATGACGACATATTCATCGTCCTTGTTGAACATGGTGTATGCTTTCAACAGTTGCTGCAACGTATGTACTCTATCGCTCTGAACAGCATAGTGGTTGAGCAGGTCGTCCTTCTTGTCGAGACGATCCTGGTCACTCAGGGTCTTGTCGCCCTCAAGGGCAGAAAGCTCAGCAGCAATATCGGGGAGCACAAAGAGGTTCTTATCATTGACCTGCTTGGAGAGCCAGTCCGTACCCTTGTCGGTGAGGTCTGCACTGTTGAGTTTCTCGTCGACAACGAAATAGAGCGGCTCGACAGCTTGGGGCATCAGTCGGTTGTTGTTCTCCATATAGATCTCCTCGGTCTTCTGCAGACCAGCCTTGATGCCTTCCTCAGAGAGATATTTGATAAGTGCCTTGTTCTTAGGCAATGCCTTGTAAGAGCGGAAGAGGCAGAGGAATCCGTCCTCAATCTCCTTCTGATCGTTTTTCTCACGACCCTCAGTGATCTTCTGTCGTGCCTCAGCCAGGAGCTCAGTGGCCTGCTTACGCTGCACCTCGTAGAGGCGCTCCACCAGCGGCTGATACTCCTCATACATCTGGTCGTCGCCCTTGGGGATAGGACCAGAGATGATCAGCGGGGTACGGGCATCATCGATAAGCACGGAGTCGACCTCATCGACGATGGCATAGTTGTGGCGGCGCTGCACCAGGTCGCTTGGTGACAAAGCCATATTGTCACGCAGATAGTCGAAACCAAACTCGTTGTTGGTACCGAAGGTGATGTCGGCCTGATAAGCTTTACGACGCGCGGGGGAGTTGGGCTGATGCTTGTCAATACAGTCGACAGAGAGTCCGTGGAACTCATAGAGCGGTCCCATCCACTCAGAGTCACGCTTAGCCAGATAGTCGTTGACGGTGACCATGTGCACACCGTTGCCGGTCAAGGCATTGAGGAACACGGGCAGGGTACCCACAAGGGTCTTACCCTCACCTGTGGCCATCTCGGCGATCTTACCCTGATGGAGGGCGATACCACCGAAGAGCTGCACGTCGTAGTGGACCATGTTCCACTTGATCTTGTTGCCACCGGCTGTCCACTCATTGTGATAGATTGCCTTGTCGCCATCGATGGTGATGAAGTCGTTGGCAGGATTAGCAGCGAGCTCACGGTCGAAATCCGTAGCGGTGACCACAGTTTCCTCGTTCTCGGAGAAGCGGCGTGCCGTGTCCTTGACAATGCTGAAGGCTACAGGCATCACCTCGTTGAGAGCTTTCTCCAAAGCGTCGAGCATCTCCTTGTCCTGCTTATCAATCTCATTGAAGATCGGCTCACGCTCGTCGATAGGAGTCTCCTCGATCTTTGCCTTGAGCTCGGCGATTTTCTCCTGATAAGGCTTGGCAGCTCCCTGCACATAGTCGCGAATTTCCTTTGACTTGGCACGGAGCTCATCATTGCTCAACTTGGCGATATCGGGATATGCCTGCTTCACTTTCTCCACCAGAGGCTGGATGAGCTTCATATCACGGCTTGACTTATCGCCGAAGAGCGACTTTAAGATTTTGTTGAAATTCATTTATCTTGTCTGTTATTTATTACAAAAGGATAGAGAGCGAACGGGTCGCTCTTGCAAAATTAATAAGATTTTCTGAATTATTACCACCATTTACCATATATTTACTCTTTAGGTGGAGATAATTTCCCTTGGAGCGTCCAATGGGAGCTTAGAACAAGGGAGCGGTGGTGCAAGCGTTGGGTGCCCTGATGCGGATGGCCTTTGCCACGGTGGAAGCCACACAATCAACGCTCACGGGAGTCTTGACGACCTCGTGGGGCATGTTGCTTCCTAAGAAGATGATGGGGAAAGGCATGAAGCCGGCACTGCTGTAGATGACCTGCTGGGTCTCTTCGTTGAGCAGCTTCCATCCCGGTGCCACGTCGATGATGATGTCACCGCAGTTGGTGGGATTGTATCCGTTACGGATCTTAAGGATGTCGTTGTTGCCGGCCATAAGACGCCCGCTGGTATAAACATCAGCGACGCCGGCATTCTGAATGAGGAAGTTCTGACTACGCCCAAGAATCTCATTCATCGAAAGCCTCTTCTGCTCAATGAGCTTATGGTTGAAATACATCTCATTGCCATAGCACTGCTCCACATATCTGCCCTGACCATAGATGGCGCTGAGATACATGTTGAGCAAATTGGCCGTACGATTGATATAGAAAGTACCCGAGGGTACACGATATTTATCCAAGTCCTTGCGGGCCTCGTCGGAGTAGCCGGTGGAGGTGACCACAAACAGCACCTTGTCCTTACCCACTTGCTGCTCCACACCCGAAATGAGCGTAGCCAGCGTATGGTCGAGCTGCATATAGACGCTCTCCATACACGTCTGCCAACTCTCTTTTTCCTTACCCTTGGCACGTGCTGCCGACAAGGTGACATAGAGCAGGTCGGGCATCTCGTCGCGACCCATTGCCGCGGAAGTCACGGCTTGCAGCGACACCGACACGACATTGTCGTTGGCCAGTGCCGCAGTCCTTCCCTGCTGAGGATGGAGGGTGTTGTAGGCTTTGAGCCATGCGGGCAAAGAAGTGCTATAATACTTAGTGCCAGTCCACGTGCCGTTGTCACCCATCCAAAAAGCGCCGTCGGCAGCATGTCCAGCCGACAAGATGGCAGACTCCTTATCTTGAGAAAAGCTGTAGACAATAGCCGTGCCGTTGCTGCTCATCTTAAGCTCATCGCCCAAGGTGGATGTCAGCAGGCGTTGCGGTGAACTGCTGTACTTCTCGTCAGCCACGCAGTTGACAGGACGCAGCGTAGCGCGGTCGAGCCATTGCGTGCCCACGATACCATGAAGATAAGGTGTGGCGCCGGACGACAGCGTGGCTGTGGCCGACGAACGGTCGACGGGGGTGAATGGATAACGACCGCCCTCATACACCAGGCCCTGCTGCATGAGACGTCGGAAGCCGCCCTGACCGTAGAGGGGATAGAAAGCCTCCATATAGTCGGTGCGCAACTGGTCGATGGTCACATTGACTACCAGTCGCGGTGCAAGCCCGAAGGCCTGCATCTCAGCGGATGTCAGCGCAGCGATGATGAAAGCTAAATATCTCATTCTTCTGTTATTGTCTTGTTACTATCTTTGTTAATACATTGTTGCCCTTAAAGCGAACTGCATAATTGACGATACACCTATCCAACAAGCATAATGCCAATATGTTCATTCCCGACGCATAGTCTTGCAGGATGTTGCCAATGAAAAACAGTAAAATGCAAACGGCAAACACCGTCCACCACTTGCTGTACTGCCCTCTCCTACTCTTTCTGACCACAGAATAAAGGGCGACGAGCGACAGAGGGTTAAGCAATAGTATCTGTAAGTTGATACTGACTGTCGGATGTTTGGAGAAGATCATGAGGAACAGCACGAGACCTGCCAGTCCGTCAACTAACAACAGAGCGAGGTCGATGCCCCAATAGATTCTTTTCTTGCGAGACTCCCTCACACTGGCCAGAACTACGAGCAACGTCAATATAGTAATAGCCACACGCGGCGTGAAAATATCGAAGAAGGATAGATCCGTCTCGGGAGTCTGAGCCTCAAGCACCGTCCAAGTGCTGTCCACAAGGTTGGCCGGAGACTGATGCTCACGGAAAACCTTAGCCGTAGCAAAGGAAGCACGCAGAGAGTCGGGAAGGAACTGCTGCTGACGCAAGGTTGTCTGTCTGTCGGCATTTACTCCCAACAGCAGATCGCAGCCGAAGCAATCCCAAGGATGTTGCTCATCCCACTGGTGCACCATCGTGCGGTAGGAACTCGTCACGGACGCATTGACCCGATAACCCACATGACCACGGATATGGTCGACGATCATATCACGCGCTCTCGACGAACAATTGTCGTAAAAGAAATTGTAGCGGTAGACTTTGTTCTCGGGACGAGCGTTAAGAGCCAGTGCATTGATGATGTCGAGTTTTTCCTGCCGCGTGAGATTGATGCGCTGCTCGATCACGCCCCTGCCCTCTTCCGTATATTCCTCCATGAACAGGTCAAAAGGATAAATCCCCATCTCGTAGTCGCAGAGCCCGAAGACAAAGCGAGGGATGAAATGGGGGATGTGGTAATTAAACAGACCGTAGTTGACCGCTACGTCCTGCCCCGTGGCCGCGTCACGAACGCGGATAGCTGTATGTCCGTATAAGCTGTAGATCTCTTTTCCCGGAGAGCAGGTGAGCAATCCAATCTCCACGCTATCCATCTCCTGCAACTGTCTCGGTGTCGCTTCTTGCGCCCAAATGGTTGTCGTTAAGAAAACCAAAACAGCGAGAAAAACAACTCGTAAATGTCGTTTTAAACGTTTCACGATGCAAAAATACCTTATTATTTTCACTTTCGTGCGTTAATTTCGATTTTTTTCAATACTTTTGCAGTTGACTTCTGCCGAAGCCCGGTGTTTATGAACACTGTAGCAAGGATGGAAGCTCCAAGAAGGATAAACGTATTCGTTAGTAAACCAATGAAAAAACAACTCACCGTCATTGCACTGGCTATGCTCGCCACTACGGGCTGGGCTCAGAGCGGCACCAACTCTCCATATAGCCAATATGGGCTGGGAATACTTTCTGACCAGTCTACAGGCTTCAATCGCGGTATGAACGGATTGGCCTTGGGCTTCCGGGAGCACAATCAGGTGAACCCTGCCAACCCGGCGTCTTACTCGGCCATCGACAGCCTCTCGTTTATTTTCGATGCCGGCATCTCGTTGCAGCAAACCAACTTTAAGGAAGGTGGCAGAAAACTCAACGCCAACAATGCTGACTTTGAGTATGTGGTAGCCGGCCTCCGCCTCTTCCGCCATTTCGGCGTGAGCTTCGGTCTGCTTCCCTATTCCAACATCGGATACTCCTACTCCACTACAACATCAGTGGGCGACGTCAACAAGACATATTCTTACAATGCCTATAATGGTGACGGTGGCTTGCATCAGGTGTATCTCGGCTTTGGCTGGGAGCCTATCCGCAACCTTTCCATCGGTGTCAACGGATCGTATCTCTATGGTGACTACACTCGTACGGTGACGAACAGTTACAGCAACTCGTCCGCCAACGCGCTCATTAAGACTTACTCAGCCGACGTAAGAAGCTACAAGCTGGATGCCGGACTGCAATATACATTGCCGCTGAACAAGAAGGACCAGCTCACACTGGGCTTGACCTATGGCATGGGGCATGAAATCAAAGGCAAACCGCAGGTGACCATCGTCTCCAACAACTCTGTCACAGCTGTGGCTGACACAATTACCTATCCCGGTGCAGGACAGTTGGATTTGAAATTGAAGATTCCAAATACCTTTGGAGCAGGACTCACTTTCAACCACAATAACAAGGTTAAGATCGGAGCCGACTACTCTCTCCAGCAGTGGTCGAAAATCAGCGCACCCGAACTCGTCACCGACAACAGTGGCAACATCAACTACCAGTTGGTAAAAGGATACTATAAGGACCGCCATCAGTTCACGCTCGGCACACAAATCTGCCCCGACGAGTATGGCCGCTCTTTTTTGAAGCGCATTCGCTATCGCGCCGGTGTGAGCTATACTACACCTTATTATTATATAGGAAGTCTGGAAGGTCCTAAAGAGCTCAGTGCCTCACTGGGCTTCGGAATCCCTATCGTCAACGGATATAACAACCGCTCGCTGCTCAACATCAGTGCTCAATGGGTCAAGCGAAGCGCCAAGAACCTCATCACGGAAAACACCTTCCGCATCAACGTTGGCATCACCTTCAATGAGCAGTGGTTTGCTAAGTGGAAAGTACAATAATAGATGTATAGGCATTTTCTCATGAAATTATCTCTGCATCATAGTCTTCTCACCTTTCTCTTTGTGTGCTTCATCGCCTCCTGTACCGAGCCCGTGGAGCATACAGCTCCTGCTGTGCGCGCACGCGACTCAGTCGCCGTGATGACATCATGGGGCGTCAACACGCTCATCTCCGACTCCGGTGTGATCAAATACCGCATCGTAACCGAGAAATGGGAAGTCAACGAGAACAAGCGGCCACCAAGATGGATCTTTGAGAAAGGACTCTTCTTGGAGCAGTTTGACGAGAAGTTTCATGTGCAGGCATATATCCAGTGCGATACTGCCTATTACTATAGTCAAAAGAAGTTGTGGGAACTCAGATCAAGAGTGCGTGTGAGAACCAAGGACGGACTGCGCTTTACCAGCCAGGAACTGTTCTGGGATCAAAACACACATGAACTGTATTCCAACGTCTTCTCCCGTCTCATCACGCCCGACCGCACGCTGCAAGGATCTTATTTCCGTTCCGACGAGAAGATGACTCGCTATATGGTCACCAACACCAAGGGCTCCTTCTCTCAAAGCGATCTTGAGGGTGGAAACTCCGACTCCGGCACGTCAGCCGCAGAGCAGGACAGCATCCAAAAGAGTCAAAGAAGTCAGGCTGTGCCAGAACGCGGCGGAAAACAATAACATCGAAAAACAGAAAACATCATAATTGTAATCATATAACTGTGCAGCAAGTAGATATACCACTTATCTTAGAGATATTGTGCACGATGGTGCTCAGTGCTTTCTTTTCCGGAATGGAGATCGCGTTTGTCTCAAGCAACCGCATGCTGGCTGAGATGGATAAGAACAAGAATGGATTATCCCAACATATCATCTCCTTCTTTTATCGCCATCCCAACGGTTTCGTCTCTACTATGCTTGTGGGCAACAACGTGGTTCTGGTCATCTACGGCATCTTGATTGCCCAACTCTTCGACAACACCATCTTTCGAGGGTGCAGCGCCGGGTTCACGGTACCCGCCGATACCATTCTATCAACGCTGATCATGCTCTTCACGGGAGAGTTCCTTCCCAAGTCACTTTTCAAGAGCATCCCCAACACCATGTTGACGGTGTTCTCACCCATCGCATACATTTTCTACATCGTCCTTTGGCCCATCAGCAAGTTTGCTACCTTTCTCTCAAAGGGTCTCTTACGACTCTTTGGCGTGCACATGCCGAAGGAAGAGGGCGACGAAGGTTTCACCAAGGTGGATCTCGACTACCTCATCCACACATCCATTGACAACGCACCCAACGAAGCCGCCGTCGACGACGAGGTGAAGATTTTCCAAAACGCACTCGACTTCCCCGACCTGAAAGTGCGCGACTGCATGATTCCACGTACCGAGATCAATGCCGTCAACATGGAGACGTGTAGCCTGGAGGAACTGAAACAGAAATTTGTGGAGAGCGGAAACTCCAAGATCATCGTCTATCGCGAGGACATCGACCATATCGTGGGATATATCCATAGCCACGAGATGTTTCGTGATCCCAAACGCTGGCAGGATCATATCCGCACCCTGCCCTTTGTCCCGGAGACGATGCTGGCGCAAAAACTGATGCGCATCTTCCTGCAACAGAAGAAGAGCCTCGGCGTGGTCATCGACGAATTTGGCGGCACCAGCGGACTGGTGTCGTTGGAGGATATCGTGGAGGAAATCTTCGGCGATATTGAGGATGAACACGACACAGACCACTACATCGCCAAGAAGATTGATGAGCACGATTATCTGCTCTCAGCACGACTCGAAATCGACAAGGTCAACGAGGAATTTGGATTGGAATTGCCCGAGAGTGACGAATATATGACAATTGGCGGACTTATCCTCCATGAATACCAAAGCTTCCCCAAACTCAACGAAATCATCAAAATCGACAAGTTCGAATTTAAAATCATTAAAAGCACAATGACGAAAATAGAGCTCGTCAGACTGCACATCAACGAATAAATAAGCATCTCTGACGTTTTTTTCTATAAATCATTCCCTCGTTTGCTATTTATTTAGTAAATTTGTACGCTTAAAAGAGTTTGCTTTAACGCAGAAAATCAATAAACAAAAAATACAATTATCAAAACAAAATGGCAGCATTAGGAAAAATCAGAAGCAAAAGTGTCGCGCTGATCGCCATCATCGGTTTCGGCCTTTTCGCTTTCATCGCCGAAGAGGCCTTCCGTTCTTGCGAGTCATCTCGCAACAATGAGCGCCAGCAAATCGGTGAGGTGTTAGGAGACAAAATCAATTACGAGGACTTTGCCAAGCAAGTCGACGAAGCACAGCAGGCTATGAAGTTCATGGGCCAGGAAAATCTCAACGATGACCAACTCAACCAACTTCGTGACCAAGTCTGGAACAACTTCGTACAGTATCGTCTCATTGAGAACGAGTGCGACAAACTGGGCATGACCGTGACAGACCAGGAGATGCAGAATGTGCTCAACGAGGGTACCAACCAGATGCTTCTCTCTACACCTTTCGTCAATCAGCAGACCGGACGCTTCGATGCCAACCAGCTCAAGCAGTTCCTCGCTCAGTATAAGCAGGCTCAGGCTCAGCAGCAGAATCCGCAGATGGCTGAGCAGATGGATGCTATCTACAAATACTGGACTTACATCGAGAAGAGCCTCCGTCAGCAACTGCTCATTCAGAAGTACAACGGACTGCTCGCTCACTGCTTACTGTCTAATCCTATTGAGGCTAAGATGGCCTTCAACGAGGAGAGCCAGGAGAGCCAAATCCAGTTGGCTTCCTACCCCTACTCCAGCATCCAGGACTCTAAAGTCAACATCTCTGACGCTGATCTGCAGGCTAAATACGATGAGCTGAAGGCGCGTTTCCGTCAGTATGTTGAGAGCCGCGACATCAAGTATGTTGATGTTCAGATCTCAGCCTCTCCCGCTGACCGCGCAGCACTGCTGAAGCAATTCAAGGGTTGGGCCGGTCAAATGCAGGCTGCCGCTGATCCTTCTGAAATCGTTCGCAAGAGCACTTCTTCCGTTCCCTACATGGGTATCCCCGTTGGCAAAGAAGCTTTCCCAACAGATATCGCAGACAAACTCGACTCTATGTCTGTCGGTCAGACTTTAGGCCCTGTGGAGAACAAGCAGGACAACACTTTCAATATCGTCAAGCTCGTTGCTAAGCAGGAGCTCCCTGACTCTGTGCAGTTCCGCGCTATCCAGCTTGCAGGTACTACTCCCGACGAGGCGCATAAGACTGCAGACTCTGTCTACAACGCTCTGAAGGCAGGTGCAGACTTTGCCGCTATTGCTAAGAAATACAACCAGGAAGGCAAAGAGCAGTGGCTCACCACCAAGATGTATGAGTACTCAACATCGATGGACAACGACTCAAAGAACTATCTCAACGCTCTGCTCACCTCTAACGTCAACGAGCTGAAGAACGTTCAGCTGACTCAGGGCAACTTGATTATCCAGGTGCTTGACCGCAAGAATATGGTCGAGAAGTACACGGCAGCTGTCATCAAGAAGCCGATCGACTACTCCAACACTACACGTAGCAACGTCTACAACAAGTTCAGCACCTTCGTCAGCGCTAACCAAACTCCAGCCGACATCGTGAAGAACGCTGCCCGCAACGGCTATTCTGTTCAGGAGGCTAAGGACGTGACCACCAGCCAGCACAACCTTGCAGGTATCAGATCTACCCGCGACGCTATGAAGTGGCTCTTCGCAGCCAAAGAGGGTGAGGTTTCTCCGATGTATGAGTGTGGCGACAATGGCAACAACCTGCTGCTCGTCGTCTGCGAAAAGATCCATCCGATTGGCTACCGCGACCTCAGCGATCCTCAGGTGAAGGAGATGGTCAAGCAGGAGGTGATGCGTGACAAGAAAGCCGAGATGCTCATTGCCAAGGCTAAAGGTGCCAACAGCATCAACGCTGCCAAGGCTAAGGGTGCTATCATCTCTGCTGTCAACCAGGTGACTTTCGCCGCTCCTGTCTTCGTTCAGTCTACCGGTGGTAGCGAGCCTGCTCTGAGTGGTGCCGTCTACGCTACAAAGCCCGGAGCATTCAGCAGCCATCCTGTTAAGGGCCTGGCCGGTGTCTATCAGTTCCAGGTCGTCAGCCGCAAGAAGAACGCACTGAAGTTCAATGAGGCTCAGGAAGAGATGAAGCTCCGTCAGCGCTCTATGCAGTACGCCGGCAACTTCATGAACGAGCTCTATGTCAAGGCTAAGGTTGTCGACAACCGCTACCTCTTCTTCTAAACAAGAGTTGTAGAGCATATATAAAGAAAACAGGGAAAAGATATTGGTCTTTTCCCTGTTTTCTTATTTTCAATTGACAACTGCTATAATTGATGAGTCTCTCAAACACTATAAGAACTCACTGCACTTTTGGCAAAGGATAGTCGTATTTATGAGGCCCGAAGGCTCCGTCTTTATAAGGATCGTGATACCAGTCTTTCTCTACCGACAGTTGTAAGGAGAACGACGGTGACGGTTTCCACTGCACAGAAGCCCCTATCCTGTCAACATTTCCATAGTAACCAGAACCGAAACCATTGCCATAAGGACCAAGGCCATAACCATAGGCACCTACGCCATAACCATAATGCCCCAAGCCGTATGGACTCATCAACCCCGAATAAGCTAATGAAGGATACCCATAATAAGAGTAAGGATAGAAGCCATTCGAGCCTATCGACTTCTGACCATAGATGGTGGCAGACCATTGATCATTGAACCGATAGCCCAATTCGGCATAAAGCGAACCTGTCACATAGTTGTTTGATCCCTCACTGACATGGCTGAGATTACCGCCAACAACAAGACTACCCTTTTTGCCAATGGGCGTCGCGTAGGCCACGTTAGCAGTCTGGGCAAAACCACTGCGGTGGCGTCGACCACCAAAAGTGGTGTAAACACTCAGATCCATGCTGGCGTTGAGCCCCGCATGGAGACTGTTGCCGTCGCTCCACCCCTCACGGGGCACCACTTCTGTGTAAAGCGAAGCCTTGCTCTTAATACTTTGAGCGGACTTCGGGATGGAGTCATTATGTGACTGGGCACTGATGCCAGTACTCAACAGCATCAAGCCCGTCAATATATAGTTTCTTTTGTTCATCATCACTTTAATTATTTCCAGCAAAGACTTCTCGTCACCCTCATGCTTATCCTGCAAAGATGATTCATCCTGGCTGTATTTCATTGCAAAGATAAGAAAAGATCGAATTCCCGCTCTGTTGCTTCATCATTTTTAGGGTTGTTTTGATTAAAAATACATAAATGCCTCTATCGTTATTCCATTTTTAATGAGATCATGAGGCAAACAAGTTGATTCTTATTATCTTTGCATATCATTAATATAAAGAAATAACGACTATTATAAAGTAATAACGATATTATGGAAAAGAATCCATCTTCAACATCTGAAAAGTCTACGACATTGTTAGACCAAGCAAAAGCAATGGCTGCTCAAGGCAATAAAGTCGTTGCCGTGGCATTGCTCAGCCAATATATAGCCCAAGCCCCGGAAGCAGAAACAGAGGAAGCCCACCGTCTGCGCGGTGCCCTGCTCCTGCAAATGGGCGACAAGCGAGGAGCGGAAGAAGACGCTCAAGCTGTGCTGCGCATCAATCCTAAACTCGCAAACGGGCACTTCCAACTCGATTAAATATTATTTTTTTATCTCTTTCGCAATTTTTCTAAGGAAATGTTTGCGTATATCAGATAAATGTTATACTTTTGCACAAAAATAAAACAATAACAATATGAAGTCATTTGCATCTTTCCGTTATTATTATTTTTACTTTGCATGGAAATGCGAAGCGGGAAGTTGCGTGTAGATTTCAACTTAAGACTGACAATAACCAAACAGGTTTTGCATACAAGGTCCCGCTTCATATCCTATGAGGTGGGATTTTTTGTAACATGACCTTGAAAACAATTATAAGAACAGACAAAGAACAGATCGATGAAGAGAATAGCAATACAAGGACGCGTAGGATCTTTCCATGATATCGCTGCCCATGAATATTTCGAGGGGGAACAGATTCAGCTCATCTGCTGCGATACTTTCGAGCAAGTGTTCGAGAATATCAAGCGCGACCCTACCGTCATCGGATTGGTGGCTATCGAAAACACGATCGCCGGATCCTTGCTCCACAACTATGAACTGCTACGCGACAGCGGAGCTACCATCGTTGGAGAGCACCGGTTGCATATCACGCATAGCATCTGCTGCCTGCCGGAAGACGACTGGACGACCGTCTCGGAGGTGCACTCTCATCCTGTGGCTCTGATGCAGTGCCGGCAATGGCTGTCAAATCATCCCGACCTCAAAGCGGTTGAAGCGGATGACACTGCCGGTAGTGCTGAATACATCAAGAACCACAACTGTCTCGGATGGGCCGCTATCTGCCACGCCCATGCCGCCAAACTATATGGTTTGAAGGTGTTGGAAGACCATATCGAGGACAACAAGCACAATTTCACACGCTTCCTCGTCGTCTGCGCACCACAGAAAGCCGACTTTCTGAGACCCGTCAACGCTGTCAACAAGGCCAGTCTCGTTTTTTCTCTTCCCCACTCAGAAGGCTCTCTCTCTAAAGTGCTGACTATCCTGAGCTTCTATGACATCAACCTGACCAAGATCCAGTCACTTCCGATCATTGGCAAAGAGTGGGAATATCTTTTCTACGTAGATGTCACCTATGATGATCTCGTACGCTACCGACAAGCAGTGGATGCGATCACGCCGCTGACACGCAATATCAAGATAATCGGAGAATATATAGAAAAATAACAACTGCAATAATCATCAATATGAAACCAGCTCAAAGAGTTAACACAATTCAAGAATACTATTTCAGCCGCAAACTGAAAGAAGTGGCAAAACTCAATGCAGAAGGGCAAGACATCATCTCGCTTGCTATAGGTTCACCGGATATGCCGCCATCGCCACAGACCATTGAGAAACTTTGTGAAGTTGCTCACGATCCGACGGCACACGGCTATCAGCCCACTTGTGGACTACCGGAGCTGCGCAAGGCTATGGCTGGATTCTATAAGCGGACGTATGGAGTAGATGTTGACTGGGCTACGGAAGTCCAGCCCATCATTGGCTCAAAGGAAGGTATCATGTACACTACACTCGCCTTCTGCAATCCTGGCGACAAGGTGCTGATACCTAATCCCGGATACCCGACCTACACAGCAGTGAACAAGATCTTCGGTACACAGATCATATACTATGACCTGCAGGAGAACAATGAATGGCAACCGGATTTCGATGCGCTTGAGAAGATGGACCTTGAGGGTGTGAAACTGATGTGGACCAACTACCCCAACATGCCGACGGGTGGCAATGCGCGGATGGAAACTTATGAGAAGCTGGTGGACTTTGCCCGTCGCCATGACATTGTTGTAGTCAACGACAATCCCTACTCTCTCATCCTCAACGAGCATCCGATGAGCATCATGCAGGTGCCGGGTGCCAAAGACTATTGCATCGAACTCAACTCTATGTCGAAGAGCCACAACATGCCGGGATGGCGCGTGGCCATGATGCTGAGCAACAAAGACTATATCTCATGGATCTTCAAGATTCAGAGTAATATCGAGAATGGTACTTTCCGCGGCATCCAACTTGCTGCTGCCGAGGCTTACAACACCAATTCTGAAGATTGGCACCGCGAGAACAACATAGAGAACTATCGCCGCCGCCGCGTCATTGCCGAGCAAATCCTTGACACACTGGGATGTACCTACGACAAGAGCCAGGTAGGAATGTTTGTTTGGGGAAGAATCCCCGACTGCTATGCCGACGTCGAAGACCTGACAGAACAAGTGCTCCATGAGGCGAAAGTCTTTATCACCCCAGGCTTTATCTTTGGCTCTAACGGCAAGCACTACATCCGCATCTCGCTCTGCGCCAAAGACGAGAAGATCGAAGAAGCGCTGAAACGCATCAAGCAATGGAAAGCCGGCAAGTAGCTCTCGTCTGAACAGTTGTTCATGCCGGATTTGATACACAAACAATATTGAGATTAAAATAGAAATTAATAATTTAAAACTTAAGGATATGGAACTTGAACTTGAAGCTCTGAACTTACCGAGTGATAACGAGCGACCGATAGTGATTGCAGGTCCCTGCAGTGCTGAAACCGAGGAGCAGGTGATGAACACAGCCCGTCAACTGAGAAGCAAAGGCTGTCACATGTTTCGTGCTGGCGTATGGAAGCCACGCACCAAGCCAGGAGGCTTTGAAGGTTGTGGAGAGAAGGCCCTACCCTGGCTCAAGCAAGTCAAAGACGAGACAGGTATGCTGGTTGCTACCGAGGTAGCCAAGCCCGAGCACGTGGAGCTCTGTCTGAAATATGGCATTGACATCCTTTGGATCGGTGCCCGTACCACCGCCAATCCCTTTGCCATGCAGGACTTGGCAGATTCTCTCAAAGGTGTAGACATCCCTGTCTTCGTTAAGAATCCTGTCAACCCCGACCTTGAACTGTGGATTGGAGCCATGGAGCGTATCAATCAGGCTGGCGTAAAGCGTATGGCGGCTATCCATCGTGGTTTCTCAAGCTACGACAAGAAGATCTACCGCAACCTCCCCATGTGGCAGATTCCTATGGAGCTGCATCGACGCATCCCCAACTTGCCGATCATATGCGACCCCAGTCACATTGGTGGACGACGCGAACTGATCGCTCCTCTGTGTCAGCAAGCCATGGACTTAGGCTTCGACGGTCTCATCATTGAAAGCCATTGCAGTCCTGACGATGCTTGGAGTGATGCCCGTCAGCAGGTGACTCCAGATGTCTTGGATTACATCCTCAGCCTTTTGGTTGTACGTGACGAGACAGTGACCACAGAAGGCATCAGCCAGCTCCGTCGTCAGATTGATGATCTTGACAACCAACTCATGGAACTCATCTCAAAGCGTATGCGCGTGTGCCGTGAAATCGGTCAGTACAAGAAGGAGCATAATATGACCGTGTTCCAGGCCAACCGCTACAACGAGATCCTTGAGAAGCGTGGTGCACAGGCCAGCTTGTGCGGCATAGATCCAGAGTGCGCTGCACATGTCTTTGAACTCATCCACCAAGAGAGTGTCCGCCAGCAAATGGAGATTATCAACCAGTAAACTCTTTATATGACGGGCAATGAACCTTGGAGTCATTGCCTGTCATCAATCAATAGATATTCTTACACAGACAAAAAATGAAGATTCTTATCATGGGTGCAGGAAAGATGGGATCTTTCTTCATCGATCTGCTCAGCTTCGACCATGAAGTGGGTGTCTTCGAGAAAGACCCGAGAAGACTGCGCTTCACATATAATTGCCAGCGCTTTACCACACTGGACGAGGTGAAGGACTTTGCACCTCAACTGGTCATCAATGCAGTGACCGTTAAATACACAATTCCTGCCTTTGAGGAGATCCTCCCCTATCTGCCCGCCGATTGCATCATCTCTGACATCGCTTCCGTCAAGACTCACCTTAAAGAGTTCTATGAGCAAGCCGGCCACCCTTATGTCTCTACGCACCCAATGTTTGGCCCAACGTTTGCCAATCTCAATCAGCTGTCTGAGGAAAACGCTATCATCATCTCCGAGGGCGATTACATGGGACGCATCTTCTTCAAAGATCTCTATCGGGGACTGGGCTTGCACATCTATGAGTACACCTTTGAAGAGCATGACAAGACGGTCGCTTATTCACTCAGCATTCCCTTTGTGTCAACCTTCGTGTTCGCAGCTGTCATGAAGCATCAAGATGCACCAGGAACAACATTCAAGCGGCACATGAATATAGCGAGAGGAGTCCTGTCAGAAGATGACTACCTGCTGCAGGAAATACTCTTCAACCCCTATACCCATGATCAGGTAGAAAACATCTGTAAAGAGATGAAGGAACTGCTTCATATCATTGACGAGAAAGACACCAAGGGCATGAAAGCTTACCTCACAAAGATCCGACGTAACGTTTTTGAGAAATAAAGTTCCGAAAGTGAAAAACTCCGCAACGCTTAACAGTGTTGCGGAGTTTTTAGAGCCAAAACGAAAGAAAAATAGCCAATTTAATATGTTCTCATCGCTCCACAACTGCTTCTTTGTTAACTGACAGACTATACAGGACTGAAAATTAACAATTATCAATATGGATTGCAATCGTTACGTAATAATAAAAAGCCTTCTCACTTATTGGTCAAACGAATGTCAGCCAATCATCTGACGTTCGTTTGCCAATTGTCCGACGTCCGTTTGACCATCATCAAATTAATGTTGTTCAACTTAAAACATTGAATTTCAAGACCTACACACTAACATTCGTACAGTTTCAGTTTTGTGTATTCTCTCAAAATTCAACAGCTTTTAGAAAAGAGTAGGACTATCGACATCCGTTTGTTTAGGACTTTCTTCCCCTACCTTGCATCCTTTCTGTTCGTCACTAAAATCAATATAAGTTTGAACAACCTTTTGCGACCGGAGATTGAATCTGTATTTTCCCCAACCAACTCTTTCAAAAGGATCTGTCGGCAACGAGCTGTGATTTCTCACTAAGTTATAAACATACGCCCGAACCTCTTCCTTGCTGACAGGGTGAAACAAGCTGTTATAGGCATTATAAACATGGAGCACTAAATATCTTAAGCTGATACCCTTGTTACCAGCTTCCAACATAATGCGAATAACGGTCTCTTTCATAGATAAAAAAAAACCGCACCTCAATAGCATCGGTTACTACTAAGCTGCGGTATATGTATTCCAGTATTAAGCGAGCACAACTTTACCTTGTTCTCCCTTGATCTTGCCCTCTTTGAGCAACCAACCAATGCCCAACAGGATCTCTGTTTCGGACTTACCGGTTGCTTTGCAAAGCTCTGAGACAGACAGAGCAGTACCCGCTGCGGACAATGCCTGATACACATCACCTGCACGGAATCCAGCATTCTCAGCGTCTACTAAAATCTCTGTTGCTTTCTTTGGGGCTGCAGCTTTCTTTGCTGTAGCAGTCTTGCAAACTGCTCTTTTTGTTGTTGCTTTCTTTTCTGCCATAATTTAGTAAAAATAAATTTTATAGTTAATATACAACTAATTTATTACTTTCTTATTGCAAATATAAGATATTTTTTAGTAACACGTTGTCCCATTACTTACAAAAGTGACGACCGCTATATTATTTATTGACATACATCAAGCAGACTTCGCGCCCGCTTGATGCATATCAAATTATAATAGCGATTATTCTTTGTCAATCTTGATCTTCAACTCTTCAAGTTGCTTAGGCTCAAGAGCTGAAGGAGCATCCAACATCACGTCGCGTCCACTGTTATTCTTCGGGAATGCGATACAGTCACGGATGCTGTCCAAGCCCGCAAGAATACTGACAAAACGATCCAAGCCAAAAGCAAGACCTGCGTGAGGTGGCGCACCGTACTTGAAGGCATTCATCAAGAAGCCGAACTGAGCCTCAGCACGCTCGGGAGTGAAACCCAACACCTCGAACATCTTCTCCTGGAGCTTCGTATCATGGATACGCAGACTACCACCGCCCACTTCGATGCCGTTGCAGACAAAGTCATATGCCTTGGCACGCACCTGCTCAGGATGAGCGTCGAGCAATGGGATGTCATCGGGATTTGGCATAGTGAAAGGATGGTGGGTTGCCATCAGGCGCTGCTCCTCATCGCTCCACTCAAAGAGTGGGAAGTCAATTATCCAAAGACATTTGAACACGTTCTTGTCACGAAGGCCAAGACGGTCGCCCATCAACAGACGCAGGCTGCAGAGTTGGACACGTGTCTTGTTGGCATTGCTGCCGGAAAGAATCAGTGCCAGGTCACCTGGCTTTGCTTCCATCTTATTCAAGACGCCCAGAAGCACTTCCTGAGAGTAGAACTTATCGACAGAACTCTTGATGGTTCCGTCGGCATTATATTTGATATACACCAGCCCCTGAGCACCTACCTGAGGACGCTTGACAAAGTCGGTCAACTCATTGAGTTGCTTTCTGCTATAGTCTGCGCAGCCGGGCACACAGATACCACCGATATAGTTAGCCTCATTGAAAACTGAGAATTCACCCTTTCCTTTGAACTCATCCATCAGCTCAACGAACTCCATACCGAAGCGCAGATCCGGCTTATCAGAACCGAAACGGCGCATAGCCTCATGCCATGTCATTTGCTGCAAAGGCTTGGGAAGATCCACACCACGAATCTCCTTGAAGAGCATACGACACATCTCCTCAAACAAGTTGATGACATCGTCCTGATCGACAAAGCTCATCTCGCAGTCTACCTGAGTGAACTCCGGCTGGCGGTCAGCACGAAGATCCTCGTCACGGAAACACTTGGCAATCTGGAAATATCTGTCAAAGCCTGCCACCATAAGCAACTGTTTCAAGGTCTGAGGACTCTGAGGCAATGCGTAGAACTGACCGGGATTCATACGGGAAGGAACAACGAAGTCGCGCGCTCCCTCAGGAGTAGAACCGATCAGCACAGGTGTCTCCACCTCGATAAACTTCTGATTGTCGAGGAAATTACGGATAAGAATAGTCATACGGTGACGCAACTCCAGATTGCGTCTGACCACGGAGCGGCGAAGATCCAAATAGCGATACTTCATTCTCAGCTCATCGCCACCATCCGTATTGTCCTCAATAGTGAAAGGCGGAGTGAGAGAAGGACTGAGAATATTGAGCTCATCGACAATGATCTCTATATCACCCGTTTCCATCTTGTCGTTCTTGCTCTGGCGCTCCTGTACCAAGCCCTTAGCCTGGATGCAATACTCACGTCCGAGCTTGTTTGCCTGCTCGCACAGCTCTTTATCTGCGGCCTCGTTGAACACCAACTGTGTGATGCCGTAACGGTCACGCAAGTCGACAAAAGTCATACCTCCCATCTTACGAGTGCGTTGCACCCATCCGGCAAGCGTAACCTTCTTGCCGACATCAGAGATGCGCAACTCACCACATGTATTTGTTCTATACATTGCTATTATAGATTGAATATTATATGAATGCAAAGTTAGTAATTTATTCTATAACTACAAAACGCATCCCCCTCTTTTTTCATGGGACTTTTACCCATAACTTTCTAAAAATAAGAAGAAAAAAGGTAGCCGGTTGAGGCTACCTTCATTATAAAGAGTTGCGAAATGATTCTATTATCCCTGCACCTGTTTGATCATCTCATCGACATCAACCAGATTCTGCTCGCCTGTAACCATATTCTTCAGTGTCACCTTGCCTGCTTCAATCTCGTTGTCACCGGCCAAAGCCACGAAGTCGATATGCTTTGCATTGGCATAGGACATCTGCTTCTTCATCTTGACAGCATCAGGATAGATCTCTGTACGGATGCCGGCAGCGCGAGCCTTGGAAATGATCGGCAGGCAATACTCGGTTTCTTTCTCTCCAAAGTTGATGAAGAGCAACTGAGTGGAACGGACAGCATCCTTGGGATACAGATCGAGTGCATTCAGGACATCATAGATACGGTCAGCACCGAACGAGATGCCTACGCCGGAGAGACCGGGCATACCGAAGATTCCCGTAAGGTTGTCATAGCGGCCGCCACCGGTGATCGAGCCCATCGGCGTGTCCAAAGCTTTCACCTCAAAGATAGCACCGGTATAGTAGTTGAGGCCACGGGCAAGTGTCAGATCAAGTTGTACCTCATTCTTCAGTCCTACATTCTTGAGGGCGTTAAGGATGAACGATGTCTCTTCCACACCTTTCAATCCTGTCTCTGAATCCTTCAAGACGTCAGCGATCACTTTCAACTTATCCTCATTGGAACCTGTCAAAGCGATCACCGGCTGCAACTTCTGAATAGCCTCTTCCGAGATACCATTCTCGCGCAGCTCGTCGTTGACCTTTTCAAGTCCAATCTTATCCAACTTATCAATGGCCACTGTGATGTCCACAATCTTGTCAGCCTCGCCGATGACCTCTGCCAAACCAGAGAGGATCTTACGGTTGTTGATTTTGATCTGCACTCTGATGCCGAAGCGCTGGAACACCGTGTCGACGATCTGCATGAGCTCCACCTCGTTGAGCAAAGAGTCGGAGCCGACGACATCAGCATCACACTGATAGAACTCGCGGTATCTGCCCTTCTGAGGACGGTCAGCACGCCACACCGGCTGAATCTGATAACGCTTAAATGGCACCTGCAACTCGTTGCGATGCATCACCACATAGCGCGCGAAAGGCACGGTAAGGTCATAGCGCAAGCCCTTCTCACACAGTTTTGACTGCAAATGAAGGACATTGCGCTCACGCAGTTCCTCATCAGAGACGTCCTTGAGATAATCGCCTGAGTTCAAGACCTTGAACAAGAGCTTGTCACCTTCGTCACCGTATTTGCCCATCAGCGTGTGGAGGGTCTCCATAGCTGGGGTCTCTATCTGTTGGAAGCCATACAATGCGTAAACTTCCTTAATGGTATTGAATATATAGTTTCTCTTTGCCATCTCCTCAGGGCCAAAGTCTCTGGTACCCTTTGGGATGGATGGTTTCGTATTTGCCATACTACTTTTTTATCAATGGGATTTATTTTCTTACAATGGTCTGATCACGGTCCGGGCCGATGGAGATGATGCCGATACGTGTCTCCAGCTCATCCTCCAGGAACTTGATGTAGTCTGCGAAAGCCTTCGGGAACTGATCCTCAGAAGTGAACTTCGTCATATCTGTTTTCCATCCTGGCAGCTCCTTATAGACTGGCTCCACGTTGTCGATCTCATAGGGGAAGTCACGTGTCACAGTTCCATCGGGCAATTTATAAGCGACACAGGCCTTGATCGTATCGAAGCCGTCCAAGACATCGCTCTTCATCATGATCAATTCCGTCACGCCGTCAACCATGATACTATAGCGGAGCTGTACGAGATCGATCCAGCCGCAACGGCGCTCACGTCCTGTCACAGCACCATACTCATGGCCAAGATCTCTGATCTTCTTACCTGTCTCGTCGAAGAGTTCAGTTGGGAAAGGACCAGCACCCACGCGTGTGCAATAGGCTTTCATGATGCCATAGACATTGCCAATCTTGTTGGGGCCGATGCCCAATCCCGTGCAGGCTCCGGCACAGATGGTATTGCTGGATGTGACAAAGGGATAGCTGCCAAAGTCTACATCAAGCATAGTACCCTGAGCACCTTCACAAAGAATGCTCTTGCTGTCTCTCAGCAACTTATTCACCTCATGCTCACTGTCGACGATATGGAACCGGCGAAGATACTCCACACCTTCCATCCATTTCTTCTCTACCTCGTCGAAGCCTTCAAAGTCTGTCCAGCCTAAGGCTTTCAGCATCTTCATGTGGCGCTCTTTGTGAGCAGCATATTTCTGGTCAAAGTTCTCAAGGATATCGCCCACACGCAAGCCATTGCGGCTGACCTTGTCGGTATAAGTCGGACCAATGCCCTTGCCGGTTGTTCCTACTTTGTTCTTGCCTTTAGCAGCCTCAATAGCGCGATCAAGGATTCTATGTGTTGGCATAATCAGGTGAGCTTTCTTAGAGATATGGAGTCTGGAAGTCAGCTCATGCCCACTCTTTTCAAGGTCTTTCGCCTCGTCCATAAACAAATCAGGAGCCAGGACTACACCATTACCGATGATGTTGACCTTATCACCCTGGAAGATACCGGACGGAATGCTGCGAAGCACATATTTCTGACCCTCAAACTCCAAGGTATGACCAGCATTGGGGCCTCCCTGGAAACGGGCTACTACATCGTACCGCGGCGTAAGAACGTCGACAACCTTTCCTTTACCTTCGTCGCCCCACTGAAGACCCAGCAGAACATCTACTTTACCTGTATTCATATGCCTAGATTTATAGTTTCTCTTTTAAATGTCTCTATATAATAATGTGAACCGTATGTCGCATGACATCGTCAGTAAACTCTCGGACCGAAGATTGCAGTTCCGACACGTACGAGCGTGGAGCGGCATTGAATCGCAACCTTATAATCATGGCTCATTCCCCACGACCGCTCGCAGAAAGAGTCATCATCACTGAAATACTGCTTCTTCACTTCATCAAAGAAGTCAGCCGCAGCGCTCATCTCACGAGCGATCTGCTCCTGGTCATCCACATTGCTGGCCATCATCATCAAGCCACTGATATGCACATGGGTCAGTGACTTCCACTCACCGCTGCTCAGCAGTTCACGGCAGGCATCGAGTGTCAGTCCGGTCTTTGCCTCTTCTTCTGCGATATGCAATTCAAGCAGCACATTGATGACGCGATTGTTTTTAGCCGCCTGCTTATTAATCTCTTTCATCAGCTTCAACGAGTCGACCGACTCTATCATACTGATGAACGGTGCTATATACTTGACTTTGTTGGTTTGTAGATGGCCGATGAAATGCCATTGGATGTCTTTGGGCAGTTGTGCATACTTCTTGACCAGTTCCTGCTCATGACTCTCCCCAAAGATACGCTGACCAGCCTGATAAGCCGCTTCGATGTACTCATTAGGATGAAACTTGCTCACGGCAACCAGTCTGGTGCCCTTTGGCAATTCAGCCAGGACTTCTTTCAAATTTGATGCAACATCAATGTCCATTACTCACCCTCCTTCACCTTGTTGTCGTCTGCCGATGTATTTTCCCTTTCGTATTCTGGTTTATCGTCTTCTTCTTTCTTTTTCTTGTTAGGATCCAAATCATGAACAAAAACATCCATGGTAGGGGTCTCGTTGATAGCACTGATGACATAGTCAATCATCGTACCACCCATCACCTCTTCTATATACTTGACGGCTGTTGGTAAAGACCCAGCCTGTATAAGATAGTTGACATTAGACCGCTTCTCCTTCTGTGTTTTCTCGTCGATAGTGATGAATTGGAGCTTAGCTTTATACCACTTATCATCAGCATTGAGATCGCTGAAGAATATCTCATGATAAGGAGCCGGCTTGATGCCGGTGATCTTGTAGTCTCCACTGATATAAGTCTGCATTTCCTCAATCAGAGCTTTCTCAGCCTCTGTAAAACTCAGTGCGTCTACAACATACTGTTCAGTGACAGGTTTTTGTCCACCGTCCTCTTGTGTCTTGTCGTAGCGTATTTTTGTCTCAAACCAATCAGAAGTTCTTGATTTCATATAATATTTCGTTTACTTTTTGTTTTCTAACATTTTCTCCGCGTTTCCCTTGAAGAGATTATCCAGTGCTCGATAGGTATAAGCAGCACGGTCGTTGATCGTGAGGTTGTTGTTGAGCCTCGACCGCAGGTCGACGAGCTTGGAGACAGCATCCTGATAGTTCTCCGGCGTTATCCTGTCGCACATCTTGTTGGCCAGCGTGTTGTCGAAGCCAAAATATCTCACGAGCATATTGGCGAACTGCTTCTTCTGCATGTCGGTGACATCCTTGAGTTGCTGATTCAACCGATTCTTCGGTCTGTAAATCTTAAAGACCAGTTCATCAGGCTCTCCGCCACGCTGTCCATGGTTATAACGTTTGCTATAATCGAAGTAGCAATCACAGAAGCCGTTCTCTGCCAAAGACTCCAGTTCAGACTTGGCTGGCTCAAGGACGCGCCGGGTGAAATCACTGAATTTCTTGTAGTTGCTCTCCAGACGAAGCATCTTACGGAAGTCGATGGTCTTGATGATGGTGCCACCTTTGTCAAGCCAACTCTCGATAAACATGTAAATGCGCTGGGTGTAGCGGTTCTTGCAGGCAAACACAATCTGCTTGCCCAAACGATGATAGCCCAAGTCAAGAGATACCAGTCGCTTAGCAACGGTACGGTCAATCTTCAACACAGCGTATTTCTCATAGATACCTTCATCCTCCGGAATGTAGACATCGCAGAGGTTGGTAACCTTTTGATAATGACGGCCGTCGGCCGTCTTATAAGGGATCTCCACAGGGATGGCAGCCAGCATCTTCAGGCTTTGGCGCAACTGAGGATAGTGATTGGGATCCACGCCAAGCGTCTTGAAGAGCGTCTTGATCTCCAAGCGTCCGTCATTGTCGAGCTCTGCGTCAGAGAATATTTCCGGTTGCAGACGCTCTTTGTTGAGCATCTTATGCAACTTCGACTGCATATACTCGACAATCGTGACGAGGATACGTATCTGTATGAGGGAATAATCGTGACGCATCATCGTCACGGCGATAGGCTGGAGAAGCCAGGTCTCTTCCTCTATGGGTATGAGATCAGAGGGTATGTTGCGCTTAATATCACGCTTCTTACCCTTTCCGAAATCACGGTTACGCGTCATCTTACGCCGTGTTTCCACGTTATCTGTCTGTACACTGGTCGTTTCTGGTGCCATATCACTGCTGGTTTCGGAGACTTAATCCGAAACATTTGGCTACAAAGATATAACTAATTTTTGACTTCACCAAACGTGTGGATATAAATCTTTTGAAGTAAAGACCGTTCTATTCAAAATTCAGATGCTCCAACCGCTGTTTGAGCAACTCTGCTTCAGACTTTCTGATGGCCAAAACGATCGAGCAGTCGATGTTGAAATCCTGCGCGACGATGTCCGCTTTCATATCCTTGACAACTTTCATCACGCCATTCATCATGGGATAAGTGAAATGAAACTCCACCTTCTCCTTTACCAACCGGGTGACGGCAGAGCAATGGGCAATGGCATCGGCAGCAGCCGTGCGATAGGCCACGATCAATCCTCCTGTCCCCAAATTCACGCCGCCATAGTATCTGACCACACAGATAAGAATATCCGTAAGATCATTTGAGACGATCTGTCCCATGATCGGCTTACCGGCTGTCGACGAAGGCTCGCCGTCGTCGTTGGCCCGCACCTGGACTTCATCGCCCACTCCAATCTGATAAGCGTAGCAGCAGTGACGGGCATCGTAGTATTTCTTGCGATAACTGTCGATGATCTGCTTGGCCTCATCGACCGATTCTACATGATGTGCAAAGGCGAGGAACTTACTACGCTTCTCGGTATAGTAGCCCTCGCCCGTGTTTTCTATCGTTTTATATTCGTCGTTCATTCAAATGAATTCTTGAAACCGTATTAGTCCAGACGATGGATTACCAGTCCGGAACGCAGTTTGGGTTCAAACCATGTGGCCTTTGGAGGCATGATGTTTCCGGTATCAGCGATGTTCATAATTTGCTTCATGGAAACCGGATAAAGAGCTAAGGCCCAACGCATCTCACCGCTGTCCACGCGCCGCTTCAGCTCTTCCAAGCCTCTCAATCCACCTACGAAATCAATACGCTTGTCGCTCCGCAGATCTTTGATGCCCATGAGCTTGTCGAGAATCAGGCGGCTTGAAATATCGACATCCAGCGACTTGATAGGATCGTTGTCGTCATAGGTTTGTGGATGGGCAACAAGACTATACCAATGCTTATCGAGGTAGAGAGAGAACTCATGGATATGCTGTGGCTTGTAGATAGCCTCACCCTTGTCCTCTACTTCAAAGTCCTCACTGAGTTTCTTGAGGAATTCTTCCGGCGTCAAACCGTTAAGGTCCTTGACCACACGGTTGTAGTCGAGTATCGTCAGCTGACTTGCAGGGAAGCAGACCGCCATGAAATAGTTGTATTCCTCGTTTCCCGTATGGTTGGGATTTTGCTTTGCCTTCTCGGCACCCACCAGCGCGGCAGCCGCAGAGCGGTGATGTCCGTCAGCGATATACAGATGGGGCATCTTGGCGAATTCCGCTGTAATTGTGGCGATGTCGTTCTGATCGTTGATGATCCAGAACTGATGACGGAAACCATCATCAGGTGCCACAAAGTCATAAACGGGTTTCGTTGCCGCATAGCGCTGAAGGAGAGCCGTCAGGACGTCATCGTCGGGGTAAGCAAAGAAGACTGGCTCCATGTTGGCATTGCACACTCTGACATGTTTCATGCGGTCCTCTTCCTTGTCGCGACGGGTGAGCTCATGCTTCTTGATGACGCCGGTGAGGTAATCATTGACGCAAGCAGCGACAACCAGACCATACTGCGTCTTGCCGTTCATCGTCTGCGCATAGATGTAATAATGCTCATCCTGATCCTGTACCAGCCAATGCTTGTCCTGAAACTCCTTGAAATGTTCGGCAGCACTCGTGTAGACGCGTGGATCATATTCCGACGTACCCGGTTCGAAATTGATCTCGGGCTTGATGATGTGATAGAGCGACATCTCATTGTCACCGGCCTCTTTTCTTGCCTCCTCCGAGGAGAGCACATCATAAGGCCGTGATGCCACTTTCTCTACCAAGTCCTGCGGTGGACGTATGCCACGAAAAGGTTTGACTAATGCCATAGTAATAGACTTTAAATGTTAGCTATATAATATAAGGTGTAAAGAAAGACAACGCTTCCTACCTCGCCGGACACGGCAAAGCAGGAAGCACTGTCCACAAGGTATTATTTATTTACTTGGAATTTCGTGCAGCCGTCTTTGAAGAAGGCACCGATCTGCTTAGCGGCAGCGATACCAGCGTTGATGTTGGCCTCAGCAGTCTGTGCACCCATCTTCTTAGGTGTAGAGAAATATCTGCCTTCAAACTTCTTGAATGCCTCATCAGCGTCCGGCTTGATGTCAGTGATGTACTTCAAGTCCTCACGCTCTGCCAGCAACTTCAGAAGTCCTTCCTCGTCGATCACCTCCTTGCGTGCGGTGTTCAAGAGGATGCCACCTTTCTTCATCTGATTCACGACATCGTAGTTGATGCTGTTCTTTGTCTCCGGCGTAGCAGGGATATGCAGGCTGACCACATCGCAGGTCTTGAAGAGATCGTCGCGGCTGTCCACAGCATGCACCCCACTCTGCTCGATGACATCCTTCGGGCAATACTCGTCGTAAGCATAGATATCCATATCGAAGCCCTTGGCGATGCGGGCTACATTGCGGCCGACATTTCCGAAGGCCAGAATACCCAGCTTCTTGCCTTTCAGCTCAGAACCGGACTTGCCATTGAAGAAGTTACGGACGGTGAAGACAAGCAGACCGAAGACCAGTTCGGCCACGGCGTTGGAGTTCTGACCGGGAGTATTCTCAACGACCACACCTTTTTCCTTGGCATAAGCCGTGTCGATAGAGTCATAACCGGCACCGGCTCTGACAACGATCTTCAAGTTCTTGGCAGCGTCGAGCACCTCCTTATCGACTTTGTCGGAACGGACAATCATAGCGTCAACATCAGCTACTGCGTCGAGCAGTTGCTGCTTCTCCTGATATTTCTCAAGGAGCACGATCTCATGTCCCTCTTCTTGGGCCACCTTTTTAATGCCCTCCACTGCTGCGGCAGCAAAAGGCTTCTCTGTTGCAACTAATATTTTCATGTCGATAGTTTTTAAGATTAATGCTGTGCTTCGAAGTCCTTCATGCACTCTACAAGCGCGTTGACACCCTCAAGTGTCTGAGCATTGTAGCAGCTTGCACGGAAGCCACCTACAGAGCGGTGGCCCTTGATGCCTACCATACCACGCTCTGTTGCGAAATCAAGGAACGGCTTCTCCAGATCCTTGTACTCCTCGTTCATCACGAAGCAGAGATTCATCACCGAACGGTCCTCTACGGCAACAGTTCCCTTGAAGAGTTTGTTGCGGTCGATCTCGTCGTAGACAATGCGGGCACGCTCCTGGGCACGTTTGTCCATCTCCTTGACGCCACCATGAGCTTTCACCCAGCGCATGGTCTCAAGCACAGAGTAGATAGGCACTACTGGCGGAGTGTTGAACATAGAGCCCTTGCTCACATGGGTATTGTAGTCGATCATCGTCGGCAACTCACGTGGAGCACGTCCGAGCTTGTCGTCCTTCAGAATGACACAGGTGACACCTGCCATACCCATATTCTTCTGGCATCCGGCATAGATAGCGTCATATTTTGACACATCGACAGGACGGCTGAGAATATCAGAGCTCATATCAGCGATCAGAGGCACCGGAGAATCTATGTCCTCGCGCAGCTCTGTACCGAAGATGGTATTGTTCGTTGTGATGTGCAGATAGTCGAGGTCTGCTGGAATTGTGAAGTTCTTGGGCAGATGGCAATAGTTATCATCAGCAGAAGAAGCCACCTCAATGGTCTCACCGAAGTGCTTAGCCTCTTTCATAGCCTTTTTAGCCCATGTACCTGTATTGACGTATCCAGCCTTCTTGATAAGGAAATTTGCCGGGATCTGCATAAACTGAAGCGAGGCACCACCACCAAGGAATATCACAGAATAGCCTTCGGGGATATCGAGCAACTCTTTGATCAGAGCTACTGTCTCATCGACCACTGGCTGGAAGTCCTTAGCACGATGGCTGATTTCCATCAAAGAGAGTCCGGAGCCATTGAAGTCCAGAATCTGCTTAGCAGTGTTCTCTATGACCTCACGGGGCAACATCGAGGGACCCGCATTAAAGTTGTACTTCTTCATTTCCACTTGTTTTTAGTTAATACTTCGAGGTTATTGTACTCTCATGCAAACTTACGAATTATTTTTCAAATCAGCAAATTTTTTGGCAACTATTTATTACTATCGAGATTTCTAATATCAATATGATACATATTTTGAATAAGTATAGAATATGTATAACATAGCAATCACAAGATTACCTTCCTTTCCGCCAAAGCAATTACACCTTATTATATATATAGCAATGGCAGAATTTCGTATATGACAGGCGCTTTTAGTAACAAGAAAAACTATAGATGCCATTTATATCTCCGCTTCGCCCGCTCCGGCATGGTGGAAAAGCCAGAAGAGCCCCCTTTTTTTGCAACTTCTCTATATTGATACCACCGTGCACGGATGTGTCGTACATAGTCTACCGTCTCAAATCCACGCATATACCCATATCTCACAACTGAATTCGTGTAGTAAGCCGGTGAACTTAATTTGAGAATATAAGGCTCAACCTCTCCCCAACGGTGCGGATCACGACCATCACGGCATGCTAAAGCCATGGCGTCCCTCACATGAAAATGACCGCCATTGTAGCTGGCCAGCACAAAATAGATTCGCTCTGATGCTGGCACATCTCTGAAAAATCCGCTGAGTTCCTGAATGTATTTGACAGCGCAGGCAATATTGGCTTCCGGATCATAGAGTTTATCACGCGGCAAACCTACATGGTCAGCCGTTGACGGCATAATCTGCATCAGTCCACAAGCACCTGCCCATGAATGGGCTTTTGGGTCAAAGGTAGACTCCTGATAGCATTGAGCAGCCAACAGACGCCAGTCCCATCTTGCCAAAGGAGCATATCGCTGGAACAAATGATCATAGCAGGATATAACACCACCAGCCCGATTGAGCATAGGAGCATAGACATGGCGCCTGATACTGGCCGTAGACAGCAAGAATTGTTCCTCGCGCTTAATTTTGTTTATCATATCCGGATGATACCAACTATTAAGAGCTTGCGCCAAATCTTGTCCGTCTTTTCTGACGATCCAGGAAGTATGGTGCAGTTTGTCAGTGACGCCCGCATATAACAGTCTGTTCCATTTCTTAGGCAACAACACGGCAGCGAGATCCCCCTCTCCTTTTTGCATCCGCTGAACAAGCTCTGTAGTATCTTTGCAAACCTCTACTCGCAATGACACACCTAACTTATCCGCAAAGTTCTGACAAAGCAGATATTGTGTACCCATCCCATGTCCATGATAATCATAGTACGATTCAGGCCCTGATACCGTGAGCATAATCAACTCTCCATTCATCTGAATATCATCCAAACTGAGAGAACTCTCTTGTGGTAAAGAATCCTCCCCCATCGCAGTACCCCATGGCGTCATCTCTGGCTTTCTGGATTGCTGCTGACAAGCAGACAAGAATACGAGCAGGCAACACGCATAAATATAAATGTTTCTTACCGTCATCATAAAATTCATCACAAAAGTAGCATTTTTATTGCACATTTGCTTGGAATTTGCTAAATTTGCATGATATTTTTAGGAAAATTAGAATTATAACATTCAAAATAGAAGGAAACAGCATGTTAAGAATAGCAATACAGTCAAAAGGTCGTCTCTATGAGGACACTATGAATTTGCTGAAAGAAGCTGATATCAAAGTCAGCGAAAGTAAGCGGACTCTTCTCGTTCAAAGCACCAATTTTCCATTGGAGGTTCTATTCCTTCGTGATGACGACATTCCACAGAGCGTTGCAAGCGGTGTGGCAGATATTGGCGTCGTAGGCGAGAATGAGTTTGAAGAGCGTCAAGAAGACGCACATATCATTCGTCCGTTGGGCTTCTCTAAGTGCCGGCTGTCTCTTGCTATCCCAAAAGCCATTGATTATACGGGCATTTCATGGTTCAATGGAAAAAAGATAGCCACATCCTATCCGGGTATTCTTCGTCGCTTTATGAATAAAAACAATATCAAAGCTGACATCCATGTCATTACCGGATCTGTAGAGATCAGCCCAGGCATCGGTTTGGCAGATGCTATCTTCGACATTGTCAGTTCCGGTTCCACGCTCGTCCATAACAATCTGAAAGAGGTGGAAGTGGTTATGAAGAGCGAGGCAGTATTGATCGGCAATTGGAAGATGGACGACGAGAAGCGCAAGATATTGAATGAACTGCTCTTCCGTTTTGAGGCTGTTCAGATCGCTCGAGACAAAAAATACGTGATGATGAACGCGCCAAAAGATAAGGTGGCGGACATCACGAAGGTACTGCCCGGCATCAAAAGTCCTACTATCATTCCTCTTTCCGACCCCGAATGGTGCGCTATTCACACAGTATTAGACGAAGCCCGCTTTTGGGAAATCATCGGCAAACTCAAGGAGCTGGGTGCTCAGGGCATCTTGGTTTCCCCTATTGAAAAAATGATCCTCTAAGGATCTAAGACTAAGATCTGATAATTTCGAAGAAAGGTTGAGAAATGAATATTATTAAATATCCCTCAATAGAGACATGGCCAGAATTGGTCAAGCGCCCTCATTTAGATGTTTCACAGCTGAATGACACGGTAAAGCGTGTGCTCGACGATATCAGACAGCAAGGCGATGAAGCTGTAAAAAAATATGAGCAGAAGTTTGACCATGCCGTTTTGACCTCATTAGCTGTCAGTGAGGAAGAAATTGACGAGGCAATGACATTGGTACCCACAGAGTTGCTCGATTCTTTAAAACTTGCGCATGAGAACATCTATAAATTTCATTGCGCACAAAAATTTAAAGGTATATCGTTGGAGACATCCAAGGGGGTAGAGTGCTGGCAGAAAAGTGTACCCATTCAGAAAGTAGGATTGTACATTCCCGGTGGCACCGCCCCTCTGTTCTCAACCGTATTAATGTTGGCTACTCCGGCGAAGATTGCCGGCTGCGACGAGATCGTGCTCTGTACGCCCCCAAACAAAGAAGGGAAAGTGAATCCAGCCATTTTAGCAGCTGCCAAGATTGCTGGAGTCAGTCGCATTTTCAAAGTTGGTGGTGTTCAGGCTATCGGTGCTATGGCTTATGGCACAGAGAGTGTACCAAAGGTTTATAAGATCTTTGGTCCTGGCAACCAATACGTGATGGCTGCTAAGCAGCAAGTGAGTCTCCACGAGGTGGCTATCGACATGCCTGCAGGCCCCAGCGAAGTATGTGTCATCGCTGACAGCAAGAGTAATCCTGTTTTCGTAGCTGCAGATTTGTTGTCTCAGGCAGAACATGGCATCGACTCTCAAGTTTTACTAATCACCGACTCTGAGCAGATGCTTGAGAAAGTAAGGGCGGAAGTTACGAATCAGTTGGAGCGCCTCCCAAGAAAAGAAATTGCAGCAAAGTCTTTGGACAATTCCAAACTTGTGCTCGTCCACGATCTTGATGAGGCTATGGAACTCAGTAACGCCTACGCTCCAGAGCATCTGATTCTTACCACCGAGAATTATGACGAGTTAGTTGTAAAAGTAATCAACGCCGGTAGTGTCTTTCTCGGTAAATGGTCTTGTGAAAGTGCCGGAGACTATGCCAGTGGCACTAATCACACACTCCCCACGCATCAGTATGCCTTGGCATACAATGGCGTGAATCTCGACAGCTACATGCGTAAGATCACCTTCCAGCATCTCTCCAAAGAGGGAATCTATAGCATCGGAAGAGCAGTGGTCTGCATGGCTGAGAATGAGCAACTTGAAGCCCATGCCAACGCGATGAGACTAAGAATGCAAAGCCAAGAGCAACAGTAGTAAAGTAACTTATCCATGCTTTCGCAAGTTGACAACAAACAGTAAGGTATGTACCGAATAAATGATATCAAAACGGAAAATGATGAGCAAAAGATCTTTGAATGATTTGGTAAGACCCAACATCGCCAAGTTGGCTCCATATAGTTCTGCACGCAATGAATACTCGGGCCACGAAGCTCACGTCTTTCTCGATGCCAATGAGAATCCCTACAACAGCCCCTACAACCGCTATCCCGATCCATTACAAACGGATTTGAAGGCTGAACTCTCGAAGATCAAGAATATACCCGCCGCCAATATATTTCTCGGCAATGGTTCTGATGAGGCAATAGACCTAGTCTACCGCGTGTTTTGCCGGCCGCAGACAGACAATGTGGTAGCAATAGAACCTACCTATGGCATGTATAAGGTCTGTGCCGACATCAACGATGTTGAATATCGTCCTGTACTCTTAGATGAGCACTATCAGATGAATGTCGACGCAATCCTCGCTGCTTGCGACGACCACACAAAGGTGATTTGGATCTGCTCTCCCAACAATCCTACCGGCAACAACATGTCAACGCAAGGGATTACATCTGTTCTGGAGCACTTCGATGGCATCATTGTCATCGATGAGGCTTACTCCGACTTCTCCTCCGCCCCACTCTTTCGACATGTTGTGGCAAATTATCCTCATTTAATCGTGCTCAACACCATGAGCAAAGCTTGGGGGTGTGCTGCCATTCGGCTGGGCATGGCTTTTGCAAGTGAGGAGATTATCGATCTGTTCAACAAAGTAAAATACCCCTACAATATCAACTTACTTACTCAGCGTCATGCCTTAGAAGCCTTGAAAAATCGCGCTGAGGTGGAAAAATGGGTAAAGCTATTACTCGAGGAGCGCCCTAAGTTGATAGCAGCTTTTCGCGAGTTGCCCATCTGTCAAATTGTCTATCCGACAGATGCTAACTTCTTTTTAGCCAAGATGAAGGATGCTCAGTCTATCTATAATTATCTTGTAGAGAAAGGTATCATCGTCAGAAACCGCACCCGCGTTAAACTCTGCAAAGACTGTCTGCGTGTGACCGTTGGTACTAAGAAAGAAAATGCAGAACTCCTCGCTGCACTCCGGCAATATCAAAAATGATCTTTAGGTGTTCTCACCTTACTATAAGCATATTTAATTAGAATTACAGGGAAACCAAGTAATTAGATAATGGTGGAGATGGTGGAGAACTATATAACCTTGGCAGTACAGACTTAAGCGTGGACTTTCTGTGATTTTTATAGTTTTTTTGTCTCAGACGACTTATAATTCGATATTTTTATGTAAGTTTGCAACATAATAAACTTGTAATTTCTTATATGAGTAAAACTGTCAACCCTACAGAATATCGACAGCAACTGCGTCAACGCATAATTGCAATAGCAACACATGAGTTTGAAAGCAAGGGCATCAAGTCTGTTAAGATGGACGACATTGCCCAAATACTGTCTGTTTCGAAGCGCACCGTATATGAGATTTTTGACAATAAAGCAGACCTCGTATTAGAATGTGTCAGGCATGATTTAGATATCACTGATAAGGAAATCGAAGATTTTGCTAAGAGCCCAGGGCACAATGTTATCGACATTATGTTGTATTTCTACGAGCTTAAAATGAATAGAATGTCGAGAATCGTACCCACATATTTCATTGAATTGGAGAAATACCCTCAGGTTATTAAGCTTTTCAAAGAGCGAAAAATGCAGAGACAAATGAAGTCCTCTTCTTTTTTTGCCAATGGCATCAAGCAGGGCTTCTTTTTAGCAGGGATTAATTATGAGCTGATTGAAAAAATAGCCGATATCTCAATCCGAGAGGCAATGACACAGCAACTTTACCTACAATATGATTTGAAAGATATTTTTAGCAATCTCATCATGGTATTCATGCGTGGGCTTTGTACCTCTAAAGGAATTGAAGAACTGGAGAAGTCTGAAAGGGCGAAATAATGATGCATAGTATAAGAACCGCATTGTGCGAGAATGCAAGTTAAAATACTATTTTTGGTGAGCTATGTAGTCATATAGTACTTGAGTAATAGCTTTTCCATTCTGTTCATACTCAGATGACAATCCCTTGGACTTAACGATGGCACTGCGGTCATAATCATATATTATAGAGCCTCGGCTGTCAATCAGTCCAAATCCGTTATTCATCATAAAAAAAGCATAATGAGGCGCTCTTGTATCGAATAGGTCTTTGCTAAAGGGAAACATACTGTGATTATAACCCAACTGACTCAGCAAGGTGGCCGTAATATCCTGCTGTGATCCATAGATATCACTTACCATCTTTGTGGAGGATAAAACGCCACCTGTCCAAAGCATCGGAACATGAAAGCGACAAAACGAGAAGTTATCGATATCGCGGGGCCATGCTCCAAGATGATCAGGAATCAATACTACCAAACTATGAGACCAAAATTTTGTCTTCTTGAGCCAATCTACAAATTGTCCAATGCTGTTGTCACTATAAGCAAAGGCATTGAGTCTTTTGTCTTTCAGTCGATGAAAAGGAACATCGAAAGGCTCATGTGAACTCGATGTCTGGATGACGCGGAACATGGGGCTTACGCTTTGATTCGTACAGAGGTCTTTCTCTACACGTTGAAATACCAAATGGTCAGGTACCCCCCACTTGCTAAGCCTGTCACTCACCGGGAAATCATGTGCTTCTGTAATGTTCATAAAACCCTGATTGACCAGAAACGAGCGCATGTTAGTGAAGTCGGCATCTCCTCCATAATAGTAATGTGTCGCATATCCATGCTTAACCAGCTGAGTCGTCAAAGAGGGCATATGGGCGGTTTTACGTGGAAACTTCATCAAACTCACTTTGGAAGGAGCAGGAATCCCTAATAAATTCGATACAAGCCCTCGATCGGTACGGAAGCTGTTGGCATAAAAGTTGGAGAACCATATACCTTCCTTCTTGATTTTGTTGAGCATTGGGGTGACATGAGGCACATGCATGATTGTGTCGGAGAAGCTCTCCATAATGATCAAATAGATGTCTGGCTGAACCAAGTCCTTACGAATGAGCCGTTGGCGGATCGAGTCTGACATTTTCTGTGGACTATTTAGCCTTTGGAAACGTCGGTGAGCCAATTGATCATCCATTAATCGATATTCCCTTGAAAAATCAGTTTGGTGAAACGCACTTTCCATAAATGAAAAAAGTGGATTAACAGCAGCATGGTTCAATTCCTGAGTGGATGAGAAATAGGCTTGACCAGTGTTCATCGTAGCCACACTGATACCACCTCGAATCGGCAAAAAAAGCATTATTGTGAGCAGAACAAGTGCAAGGTTATGTCTCCATGAGGTTGCCTCTTGCCACATATTTCTATGGAAAAGATGGGTAAAGAGACTAAAAATAAGCCAAGTAAGCAGGCAGACCATTAGAAATGCTCCTATCAACTGCCACCATTCTACGCTCGCCATTGCAGCCCTCGGTGATGAAGTGATAAAAAATATAGGAGTGTAATCTAAAGGGAAGCGCCAATAATCATATAAAAATAAATTGGAAACAAACGCCAAAGAGTAACAGGCCGCGGCGACAACAAAGTAAACCTTCAGGAGCAGCGTGGACACTTTGAGAACACCCCTACGATGGAAGCGGTTAATGGATAAGCTACATAATAGAACGAGCAACGCCGGAAACACTGTAAGATACCCTGCCATGCTCAAGTCCAATGGAATGCCATGCCAAACAACGGCTACTAAATGGCTTATACCACCGTAAGCCAATAAAAAAACGGGCTTCTGCAATATAAAAAGCAGAACCCATAATAGAAAGACAGTAATAAGTAGAACTATTTTTTTCCTGATTTCATCGATGATCTTTTTTAGGCCATAATGTCGTCTGTCCTGATTTTGTTAGTTCAAACCATGGCTCTGAATCTCGAAGTGAAATGTCGTCATATTCAAATGGCACGACAATTGTATCGTTACCATCAGGCAACACCAAGCCCATCTTACCATTTTTCTCTGCTATAATGGGCATAGCGGTCATATCATCTACATATACATATGGAGTACGTAGAAAATCATAGAGAGCATTTAACAAGATATTACCTTCGTGATCTTTAATTCCAAATTTTCCATCTTTTTCAAAAATCTGATGGTAGCGAATATATTTTTCTTTCATTCGCTTAATATAGAATTTCAAAGTACTCTCATCTGAAAGCATACTGAAAAAATAGGGATAGGAATCGCAATAGTTAGCTATAGATCTGGCTAATAGCATACGCCAGTCAAGAGACGCAACAACTTTGCGATTTAGATCAATATAACGGGCTATAGCTTCCTCTCGCCCAGGGATGTCGAGTTGATGCAGACGTAATTCAAATTTTTCCATCATAGCCAAAGACCCATGCATCGCCTTAATATAGCGATGAATTTGACGTCCCATCTCCGCACAGAAAAATTTGTCTATCTGGCGCACTTCTATTTCATCTCTAAAGATTCCTTCCATAGTTGTATCTGTTTGAATACACTCCCACTCATATGAATGATTTCATCTGAGACTGGGAAATTTTATTTCGATTGCAAATGTACGAATATTATTTTAAAAACAACAAAGAAAGTCCAATTTTTCTTTTCTCTTGCTTGCTCAACGCAAGACTACTATTGATAGCGAATTGGTGCCGGAAATACCATTTTGTCTTGAACACAGACACTTAAGAGGCTCTGAAAATCGATTGCATGCCATAAAGCCCTTCCTCTGATCCAATTTTTATGGAAATCAGCAGCTATTCAGCGAATACATTTCTATTCCTAACTTAAGTAACCGACTATAAAGCAACAAAAACAAGTATAAAATTGAGGAACTCCAGAACCATTAGATTAGATTTTGGCGCAAATACATTCTTTGAATTGCATTCCATAATAGGGACTATGAAGAAACATAAGCAGATGCAATTTGAGACAATCCGAGCACAGTTTTGTACTACGGATTGCCCAGTCACATCTATCGCAGAATAGCTACATTAAGAAAGTTTTTAGTTATATTCGCTCAATTACCATTTTTTTTGTGTAAGTTTGCAGAAACAAAACATCTAAAGATAAACAGCTATGATGAAGGCAACAGAACAGACGATGCAGCAACTTGACCGCTTCTTCCACAAGGTGGCTGAGAAGTTCCCATCGCAATGCGACAATGCAATATTGACAGACATCCACGTCCGCACCAATCAAGAAACTGGTGAGCTTACAGCTTTTGACGATGACGATCAAGAGATAACAAGGTGTGTGGTAGAACAATGGATCAATCAGAAAGACGAGGATTTTTATGACAGTATCACCCTCATTCTCCGGCGCTACTTAAAGAAGAACCATTGTTTCGTAGAGTCGATGGGTATTTTGAAGCCATATAGTGTCGTATTGGAAAATGAAGACAAAGAGCATATAGCTGAACTTTTTGTGGCTGATGATGACACGGTAATTGTCGGTGGAGATATCATGAAAGGTCTTGATGAAGACCTGAACGCTTTCTTTAAGGAATTAATGAAAGACACCAAATGAAATTAAGCATTATCATACCCGTTTATCAGACGCGAAACACGCTGAAGAGATGCGTTGACAGCATTTTGACGCAGGACTTTCGTGACTGGCAGATGATCCTTGTTGACGATGCGTCAACAGATGGAAGCGCGAAGATATGTGAGAGCTATGCTAAAAAAGAGGGACGCATACAGCATGTAAGACTGAAGCGCAACAGTGGACTGAGTGCTGCACGCAATGCTGGACTTGCAAAGGCCAAAGGCGACTATATCATGTTTGTGGACAGTGATGACTATTTAGCTCCTGACACTTTAAAGGAGCTGATGGAGCAACTTTCCATCCATCCTGATTATGACATGTTGGAGTTCCCACTTTATCGCCATTTTGGTTCCCCACGGCAGACACGTGTCACCTTCCCTCGTCGTGAGTTCACCTTCAACGCAGTTTATTGGTTAGAGACTAAAGCCTGGCAACACACCTATGCCTGTAATAAAGTTTATAAACGTGAAGTGTGGCAAGATGTGAAATTTCCGGAAGGCAGAACCTTTGAGGATACCTTTACCTTGCCTCAAGTGCTGCGTCACTGTCGCCGCGTGGCCACAACTGATGTAGGACTTTACTACTATACATTCAACCCCAATGGCATCACTCAGCAAGCTGGAGCCAAGGATCTTAACAGTCTTCTTGATGGCAATCTGATCATGCTTCGGCGAATGTCTACAGACAAAAGAGCAAAACAAAAAGTCAAAGAGTATGACCGGCTGATGGCCGAATACTATGCAGATGTGCTGAATATCCAACTGGATGTCTTCCGCGCTACAGGTAAAGTCCGTCCAGACTTTCCGATTCTGCCTTATCACAACGCTCTAAAATTGAAAGTTCTGCATTTGCTGGGACTTGCAACTCTTTGTAAAATACATAAGTTAGTATGCCGAAGCCACTCGTCAGTTTCATTGTGACAACATATAATCTCCCTGTAACGCTATTGGATGAATGTCTGAACAGCATTCTGTCCTTATCGCTCAGTGAGGAAGAAAGAGAGATTATACTCATTGATGACGGATCAGAGAGGTCACCCATTGACTTTTTGTCTAAGAGAGACGACCTCATATATATACGTCAAGCCAATCAGGGACTTTCTGTCGCACGGAATAATGGCTTGCAATGGGCAAAGGGCGAATATATCCAATTTGTCGATGGAGATGACTATTTAGTGACTGCACCATATGAGCATTGCTTGGACTTTGTCCGTTACGCCCAACCAGACATGGTACTTTTTCACATGACAGCCAGCAATGACCCTGATACTGCTTTTTCCACCCCCCAACCTGTTAGTGGGTGTGAATATTTGATCGAAAACAATATGAGAGCGGCTGCATGTGGATATATTTTTCGGAAAGAAGTGCTGAGAGAGCTAAAGTTTACACCAGGCATTTATCACGAAGATGAAGAGTTTACTCCGCAACTGTTACTACGCAGTACACGGGTTTTCGACACCAATGCACAGGCATATTACTATCGTCAACGAAGCGGATCTATTACCCATAATATCGATAGAAAAGTCATAGATAAGAGGTTAAAAGATATTCTTCGTGTAATTGATCATCTTAAAGCCATTGCTATTCAGTCTTCCACACAGAGTAAAGCAGCATTGGAGCGTCGTGTGGCTCAGCTTACGATGGACTATCTCTATCACATCATTGTACTCACTAAAAGCCGGCGGCAGCTGGATGCCACGATAGAGGAATTGAAGAAACAGGGTCTCTACCCCCTACCCGACCGTCAATACACCCGCAAATACATTTTGTTTCGAAAGTTGATCGATTCCCATTGGGGACGGCAGATACTTATGAGCGGTTTAAAAGTGAAGCGTTAAGATGAAGATACTTCTGATCGGTGAATACAGCAATGTACATAACACATTGGCCGAGGGCCTTAGAAGACTGGGACATAATGTGGTAGTTGCCAGCAATGGTGACTTTTGGAAGGACTATCCACGAGATATTGATCTCAGACGTGGTGACGGCATAGTAGGTTCCATTCACTTTGTTGCGAGGTTTGTCGCTTCGCTACCACGTATGAGAGGATATGACATTGTACAGATCATCAATCCAATGTTTCTGGAGCTTAAAGCAGAAAAAATCATACCAATCTATCACTATCTGCGGATGCACAACGGCAAGGTGGTGTTGGGGGCTTTTGGTATGGACTATTATTGGGTACATGAGAATATTACAAGGATGCCATTGAGATACAGTGACTTCAATATGGGTGACCAACTGCGCACTGACGATGATGCCATGAAGGAAAGAGCAGACTGGCTTAACACTCCTAAAGGACGTTTCAACCAATACGTTGCTCAAGATTGTGATGCTATAGTCGCGGGGCTCTATGAGTATTGGGCATGCTATCAGCCTCTGTTTCCTCAAAAGACGGTTTTCATTCCGTATCCTATCAAGCAGAATAGACAAGAAAATGACGTCGACAGCCAGACGCATCTGCCCTTGAAGATTTTCATTGGTATATCAAAAAACAGAAGCGCCTATAAGGGAACAGATATCATGTTGGATGCAGCCAAGAAGCTCCAGCAAAAATATCCCAAGCAAGTCTCTCTGTCGGTCGCCAGCGGTGTGACTTTCAAACAATATACATTGATGATGAACGAAGCAGATGTAATCCTTGACCAGCTCTATAGCTATACTCCAGCCATGAATGCCCTTGAGGCGATGTCGCGCGGAATTATCTGTGTCGGAGGCGGGGAACCGGAAAACTACGAAATCCTTGGTGAAGACAGTCTGCGGCCAATCGTCAATGTAGAGCCGAACGAAGACAGCGTCTTTAACGCCTTGGAACAACTCGTTGAACATCCTGAAATGATACCTGTTCTTAAGAAACAGAGTATTATATATATAAGGAAGCATCACGACTACATAGATGTAGCCAAGAGATACGAGAAGCTTTACCGTAAATTGATAGGAAATTCAAAAGAATAGTCTATGGCACATATCATCAAATATAAATGTGAGGCCTGCGGTTACGAAGCAGATGTCTACGAAGGGCGTGGATTCATGGGACAACATATAGAAATGATCACTTGCCCTGATTGCAACACAGTCCAACCTTTGGTTGTGGGTGGTGTCATCGCAGACTCTGCACCTTCCTTTACGTCTTTGGCAGGCCGGCTCTGCCTCAACTGTGGAAGCAGTCATATCAAGCCTTGGGACAAGAAAACATGCCCTAAATGTGGAAAAACAATGCATCCAACAGATAACATTAAGTTTTGGACATAAATTATTTATTGATTTTGTTTGCTTATTAGGAATTTAATGTTACTTTTGCACCATATAACATCAAAGACCATGAAAGACAAAAAAGCAATTACTGTTAAGACATTATCCAAGAGTAATGTTTGGGATTTGCAGGAGAACGACATCTTCCGCCTTTTGGAGACTGTCGAGAAAGATGCCGAACTCAAAGAGAATATGCGCCATTATACCGACATTATCAAGACTGCTTTTGATATGGAGGAGATAAAAGTGGATAAGCCCGAGATCATTAAGAAGTATGAGGACCGCGGCTTTAAGGTCGCTCAGATCGGTAAGCCCGAAGATGGTCGTCCAAAGCTTGCTATCAAGAAGCGACCGATCCTGAGAGTGACAGATCTGACCTACGAGAATATCCGTCATATCTCTGCCGCTAAGCTCATCGAAGTCTTGGAACGTAACTTCGGTGGCGGATGGGAGTCTCTGTCACAGAGCATACAGGACATCATCGAGAGCGGATTTGACATCTCTACCACCACTCTTCCCAAAGATCGCCTGCATAAGGCGGGTGGACTCTATGAGAAGAAAGTCAGTGATGGATTCGAAGTGTTGGAAATCCCAAAAGGACTTTGGGTAGAAGCCATCTTTGCGAAAGAGAAGCCCGAGGCCGTTGCAACACCTGTCTATCTTGCTGATGAAGATAGCGAGAAAGATGAGGACGACAGCGAAGATTCGGATAATGCTGAAGGAGAGGATGAGGATGTTGATGATGATAACTTCAAGCAGGACGATGATGACGATGATACTTTCGATGATGAAAAACTCACCGAAGAGAGCTATCGCACAACATACGAGACAAGTCCCGACGAACTTAACCTCGAAGCTGAGGATATCAGTGAAGATGAAGATTATTAAAAGCGCAGCATAAGAGTCCTTTGATATGGGCCGAAACCAAAAATTGTCCTCCTTTCCAATTTGAAAAGGAGGACAATTTTTGTTTATATAGAAAGTACTTTAAACTTTGCGAACCTAAGGAGCAGAACTTTGGTAGAGGTTTCCTCAAAGTCGATTGTGGCCTTACAGTTTTCTCCATTTCCCTCTATCTTCTTTACTTGTCCCTTACCAAAACGAGAATGAAGAATGACTGACCCCACTTTGATTCCGTAATTGCTTGCATCGTCTTGGCCGTGATCTGAATGAGTATAGACCACATTTCTCTCGTCAGAGGAATTGATGACGCGGCCTCCATTGGTCATTGCCTTTGTCACTTTCCTGAAATTACCTTTTTGTCGAAGTTGCTGCTCAAAGGAGGGCGAAAACGGATTAATAGCCTGTTCTGCTCTGTGAGGCTTTGTTATCTTTGGCTGTGGGTCAGCCATAAACTGCCCGGCTACAGGACGTGAGTTCTGCATGCGACTACTGTAACGAGGATATTCGTCGCCCCAAGGATGACTTCCGGTATAAGGCTTATTGATCTCGTAGTCGTCATCTTCCCAAGGCTTTCTGTTCCATCCGCCATGATTGCGTATGGTTGCTCCGCCATCTTCCGCACGTATAGTCAGATATTTCGGATCAATGTCGTCAAGGAAGCGGCTCTTTCTGACGTAAGGATCCATCTTGCCAAAGAGCCATCGTGTATGAGCCCATGATAAATAGCAATGGTGCTCTGCACGCGTGATGGCCACATAGAGCAAGCGACGCTCTTCCTCTAATCCTCGTTTACTGTCCGCAGACATCAGACTTGGAAAAATGTTCTCTTCCATACCAACAATGAAAACGGTCCCAAATTCCAAACCTTTTGCAGAATGGATGGTCATTAAGGTCATCTTGTCACTGGACGAGTCATCGTTATCCATATCGGTCAACAGAGACACTGTAGAAAGATAGTCACTCAACAACTCATGGTCATCAAGTCCTTGTTCTTGTTGCGACTGCACAAAGTCGGCGATGCCGGAAGTGAGGCTGTCTATGTTCTCGCGCTTGCCTTCGCCTTCCGGAGTTTTGTCGGCATCAAGGTCTGCTTTCATGCCACTGTGTTCCAAGATTTCCTTACCCAGCGTTAATGCGTCAACAGCCCCACGTTTGTCGATAAACGACTGAATCAGTTGCCTGAATGCATCAAGTTTTGCGAGTGTCCCACGATTGACAGATAATCCATATTGCCCTGGATGGCAGATAGTCTCCCAAAGGCTTATTTCGTTTTGCTGTGCAGTGGAAATAATTTTCTGTACGGTAGTGTTACCGATACCACGTGTAGGATAATTGATGATGCGACGGAATGCTTCCTCGTCATCAGAATTAACAACAAGCCTGAAATAGGCCAATGCGTCTTTTATCTCTTTGCGCTGATAGAAGCTAACACCTCCAAACACCCGATAACAGTTAGCCATACCCATTTCGGGACTGTGCATCTGTTCCTCGAAAAGGCGGCTTTGGGCATTGGTCCGGTACAGAATGGCAAAATCACTCCAATGGCAATGCTCCTGAGCCTTGATGCGCTTAATTTCCCGACAAACCACTGCAGCCTCACGCTTGTCAGACTGAGTCTCAAGAACTGTGAGTTTGTCACCTTCCTCATTTTCGCTATAGACGTTTTTCTCGATCTGCCGTTCATTGTGCTTCATAAGCGAATTGGCGGCAGCAACGATCAGACGGGAAGAACGGTAGTTGCGTTCCAACTTAAACACCTTAGCATTCTTATACCGTGAGGTGAAGTTAAGGATATTATCGATCTTGGCCCCACGGAAAGCATAGATACTCTGATAGTCATCACCAACGACACATACGCGTTGCCGTTCCTTTGTCAGTTGCCAAAGAATTTGCTGTTGGACAAAGTTGGTGTCCTGATACTCATCAACCAGCACATACTCAAATCGACTGGCATATTTCTGTCGGATGTCATCGTGGGTCCGAAACAACTCGTAAGTCAGCATCAGCAAATCATCGAAGTCCATTGCGTTGGCCTGATGAAGGCGTTGCTGATAAGCAAGATAAATTTTATAGACTTCCGGCATGTTTTTTTGCCGGTCCTGTTCTATACGACTGCCGTCATTACCATATTGCTCGGCTGTACATAGATCATTCTTTGCCCGAGATATGGCTTTATGCACATCAGCAGGTTTGTATTTTCTATCGTCAAGTTCCATCTGTTTGACGATGTTTTTTATCAGTGATCTGGAGTCTGTCTCGTCATAGATGGTAAAGCCAGATTGAAAGCCTATGTGTTGAGCCTCAGCACGCAGAATATGAGAGAAGACAGAGTGGAAGGTTCCCATTTGCAGATAGCGTGCCCGCTCCTCCCCTACTAATTGAGCAATACGCGATTTCATCTCGTTAGCAGCTTTATTGGTGAAGGTAAGAGCCAAGACGGACCATGGCTTCAATTGCTCATGCTCCAGCTGCCATGCAATCTTATAGGTAAGCACACGTGTCTTTCCTGAGCCTGCTCCTGCAACGACCAGTTCCGGGCCATCATCAAAGACGACAGCCTGCCGCTGGGCATCATTGAGTTGGGAGAGGATATTTTGTTCTTCTTGAGTCATATTCTTGTGTATGAAGGGATAATGGTGAAAGTTCAACGGTAAGTGGATCCCACTGCCGTTTTGGGATCGTAGTCTTCTCCTTCTTTAGGGAAGGACGGAATGTAGCGCATGTTGGCCATGATTTGGCGTTGACGCAGGCGCATATATCCACTTGGGTACTTCGAAGAGAATTTGCGTGGATTGGGGAGAGTCGCAGCGATCAGCGCACAGTCTGCACGCGACAGATCTTTTGCATCTTTTCCAAAATTGTAGTTGGCGCATGCCTCTACACCATAGATGCCGTCACCCATCTCTATGCTGTTGAGATAGACTTCCATGATGCGCTGCTTACTCCAAAAGAGTTCGATGAGTGCTGTGAAGTAAACTTCAAATCCTTTTCTGACCCACGACCGTCCCGGCCAGAGAAACACGTTCTTGGCCGTCTGCTGAGAGATAGTACTGGCACCGAACTTTTTTCCGTGCTTGTGTTTGAGGTTTCGTTCAGCAGCATTGCCAATGGCATTGAAGTCAAAACCATGATGCAAGAGAAAACGGCTGTCCTCGCTTGACATCACTGCCACGGGCATGTGAGGAGACATCTCTTCAAGAGGTATCCATTGATGATGCATCGTCAGACTGCCATTTTGAAAACAGCGGATAACCATCAGCGGTGTGATGTAGACCGGAATGAAACGATAGGCAATGACAGCCAATATTGAGGATGCAAAGAAAAGGCTGACACCCCAACGAAGGATTTTCTTGAATCTATTCATGCCAAAAGGGGGATGCCGACCCTTGATGAGCCTGCATCCCCTATTTATTTATTCTGCAAATGATATTGCAAAAAACAATATTCTTTGTTATTAACTTATTTCAGCGTTCCGTTCTCGGCCTTCTGCACCATTTCAGGGCTGGCATAGAGATAAACTTCTACACGGCGGTTCTCAGGTGCGACGGTCTTGTCGACAACTGGATTCTGACTGCCGTAGCCGGCAACTTTCTTGAACTGGCTGGAAGAGACACCCTGAGAAACCAGATAGCTACTAACAGCCTGTGCACGAGACTGACTCAATGGCACATTGATCTTGTCACCACCTGTAGCATCTGTGTAGCCTTGAATGTCTACAAGACAGTCGGTGTTGTTCTTCAAGACAGTAGCAAAGTTGGCCAAATCCTTCTTTGCTGCAGCACGCAGTGTAGACTTGCTCAGGTCGAACTGAAGGCCACTGTCAAAAGTAAGCTTTACAGCTTTCAGTCCATTGGCATCTGTAACTTCCTCGACTTTAGCGTTCTGCACTTTAGCTGCAGCTTCTGCCTTTACTTTGTCCATATGACGGCCAATGATAGCACCGGTACCAGCGCCAACAGCACCACCAATGGCGGCACCTACAGCTGTGTTGCCTGCAATCTTACCGACAATTGCGCCTAAAGCGGCACCTGCGCCGGTACCAATCAATGCGCCATTGCCCTGACTTGTGCCACAGCTGGTGATGGTCAGCATGCACAATCCCATTGTTGCTAATGTAATCTTCTTCATATCAATTGTGTTTAAAATTTTGTTGGTTGATCTTTTTCTATTGCAAAGGTAACTCTTTTTTCGCTTTGTGCGAGAGCTATCCGATATTTTTTTCGTAACTTTGTGGCAAAATTAAGTAAATAATAAATTTTGCAGGGAGGAAAATGCCTATCTTGCTATAGGCAATTCCCTATTCTGCTCAGATCAACTATTAAAATGGCTAAAGAACTGAAAGAATTGACCAAGCGGGCTGACAACTATAGTCAGTGGTACAACGACTTGGTGATGAAGGCAGACCTGGCTGAGACTGCGCCGGTGCGTGGCTGTATGATTATCAAGCCTTATGGCTATGCAATCTGGGAAAAGATGCAAGCTGTGCTCGATAAGATGTTTAAAAAGCAAGGAGTACAGAATGCCTATTTCCCATTGCTTATCCCGAAGAGTTTCTTTGCTCGTGAGGCTGAGCACGTAAAGGGCTTCGCCAAAGAAAGTGCCGTGGTTACCCATTATCGACTGAAGACCAGTGACGATGGTAAGGATATCATTGTGGATCCAGCCGCAAAGCTCGATGAGGAGCTGATCATCCGTCCTACTTCAGAGACAATGATCTGGCATACCTATAAAAACTGGATTCACTCTTGGCGTGACCTGCCTATCATGTGTAACCA
>Ga0256407_10001452_pt1 | contig 49894 bp, 35 predicted proteins | sample RumenRJG_04DNA_FD_193489 | JGI IMG/M metagenome (GOLD analysis project Ga0256407, IMG submission 193489) | Bovine rumen microbial communities from Lethbridge, Alberta, Canada - RJG_04 | ecosystem: Host-associated > Mammals > Digestive system > Stomach > Rumen | place: Canada: Alberta...
ATTAACTCAATCGAATTGTTCATTGTGTAATGATTAGATGAATATTGGTAATTTGTTGGTGTTGTTTAGTATATAATACGGGGACAAAGATAGTGATTATTTTTGTATAAACAAAAAAAAACGCTCCAAATTTGCTAAAATGGAGCGTTTTTTTAGGTTTTTTGTCTTTTGGCAGTGTGACTGCCATCACTTTGGAGCCTTCTTTTCATAGACATACCAGCAAAGGGGCAGGTAAACAAGGTTGGGCAGCCACACAGCGAGTATCACGCTCATCGCACCGCTCACTGCGAACGAAGAACTGACGGTCTGGAAGAGAATGTAGGCAAACGCCAGCACTAGGCCGATGCCCAGATTGATGCCCATGCCGCCGCGAATCTTCTTCGACGAAAGGCATACGCCCAAAAACGTCAGAATGAACGAAGTAGCGATGGCAGCAAAGCGCTTGTGGTACTCAATCTCGTATTCCTTGATGTTGCCTACGCCACGGCCACGCTGCTTGTCGATATATTCCTTCAACGCGGGTGTGGTGAGTTTCTCCATATCCTTCGAACCGACGATGATGTCTTCGGGCGCCACGTGAACCACGGTGTCAACAGCATAACCTTCGGTGATGGTCTCACCGCGTTCGGTGATGTCGCGAATCTTGTAGTTGGTGAGGTGCCAGGTATCGTTGCCCTCCCACGAAGCGCGGTCGGCGGTCAGTCGTGAGACGAGTTGTGTGCCCTCGAACTTTTCCAAGGCGAACCGATAACCGGTCTGGCTGTCGCGGTCGAAGGAGTAGAAGAAAGCCACTTCGCCGGGCGCCACCATGAACTGGTTGTTGTATTGCGTCTTCTTGTCCTTGTCCTTATAATATTGCTTGAGCAGGGCAAGACGCGGCACCGATGTGACGGGGATGACCCAGCTGTTGAGCGCAAAGGTAAGCAAGCCTAGGAAGAGGGCCGACAGCATATAGGGCCGAAGCAGGCGGTTGAACGAGATGCCAGTGGCCAGCATGGCGATGATTTCTGAGTTGCCAGCCAGCTTGGAGGTGAAGAAGATACAGGCTACGAAGATGACGAGAGGCGAAAGCATGTTGGCCATATAAGGTACAAACGTGCAGTAGTACTTGAATATGGCAAAGGTGGGCGCCTCATGCTCCGCAAAGTTGTCCATCTTCTCGTTGTAGTCGAGGACCACAGCGATAGCCATGATGAGCAAAATTGCGAAGAAGAAGGTGCCCAGGAACTTCCTGATGATGTACCAATCGATCTTCTTTAAAGACATTTTTGGTTGGTGTTGCGGCTTTTTCGGTTTTTCGGAATGACGTTATTCCGTTATTTCGGGATTCAGTCATTTCGGACCTTTCGAACTTTTCTTAATCCTTCGAACCTTTCAGAACCTTTACCATTAATCCTCGTCCTCGTCGTCAACGATGCCGGCGGCACGCTTCAGGCGTTTGCGCTCCAGTTCGTCAAGCACAATCTTGCGCATGCGAATGTTGTGGGGCGTTACTTCTACATACTCGTCAGCCTTGATGTACTCGAGTGCCTCTTCAAGGCTGAATACCTTCGGTGGGATGAGTGCAGCCTTCTCGTCGCTCGACTTCGAACGCATGTTGGTGAGTTTCTTCGACTTGGTGACGTTGACGGTGAGGTCCTTGTCCTTGGCGTGTTCGCCCACTACTTGTCCGGCATAGACCTCATCCTGCGGGAAGATGAAGAACTTGCCGCGGTCCTGCAGCTTGTCGAGAGCGTATGCAAAGGCGGTGCCAGCCTCCTTGGCGATGATCGAGCCGTTGGTGCGGCGCACGATGTCGCCCTTCCAGGGTTCGTAGGCAAGGAACTGGTGGGCCATAATGGCTTCGCCAGCCGAAGCGGTGAGCACGTTGGTGCGAAGGCCGATGACGCCGCGCGATGGAATCTTGAACTCGAGGTGCTGACGGTCGCCCTGGGTGTCCATGGCAATCATTTCGCCCTTGCGACGGGTCACCATATCGATCATCTTCGAGCTGAATTCCTCAGGACAGTTGATGGTGAGTTGCTCGATAGGCTCGCACTTCTGTCCATTGATCTCCTTGACAATGACCTGGGGTTGACCGATAGCCACCTCGTAGCCCTCGCGGCGCATGGTCTCGATGAGGATGGAGAGGTGGAGCACTCCACGACCATAGACTACCCACGCACCATCGCGGGTCTCGTCTTTCTCGACGCGCAGGGCCACATCCTTCTCAAGTTCCTTGTAGAGGCGGTCCTGAATCTGGCGCGAGGTGACGTACTTGCCGTCCTTGCCGAAGAAGGGTGAGTCGTTGATGGTGAAAAGCATCGACATGGTGGGCTCATCGACCTTGATGCGAGGCATAGCTTCAGCGGTCTCGATGTCGCTGATGGTGTCACCGATTTCAAAGCCTTCGATGCCGGTCATGGCGCAGATGTCGCCCGAAAAGACTTCGTCGGTCTTCTTCTTGCCCATACCCTCGAACGTAAAGAGTTCCTTCACCTTCACCTGCTTCGAGACGATGCCCTCGTCGGTGTGGTGCATCAGGAGCACCATCTGTCCCTGCTTGATGCTGCCGCGATGAACACGACCCACGGCGATACGACCTACGAACGAAGAGTATTCGAGCGAGGTGATGAGCATCTGGGTGGGGCCTTCGATGACCTCGGGAGCTGGGATATTTTCAAGGATGGCGTCGAGTAAGGGATAGACGTTGTCGGTGGGTTTCTTCCAGTCGTCCGACATCCAGCCCTGCTTGGCTGAGCCGAAAATGGTTACGAAGTCGAGCTGCTCTTCGGTGGCACCGAGATTATACATCAGGTCAAAGACCTTGTCCTGCGCGATGTCGGGTGTGCAGTTGGGCTTATCGACCTTGTTGACCACGACGATGGGTTTCAGACCGATTTCGATGGCCTTCTGCAGCACAAAGCGTGTCTGCGGCATGGGGCCTTCGAAAGCATCGACCAGGAGGAGGCAGCCGTCGGCCATGTTGAGCACGCGTTCCACCTCGCCGCCGAAGTCCGAGTGGCCTGGGGTGTCGATGATGTTGATCTTGGTGTCCTTGTAGTTGATTGACACGTTTTTCGAGAGGATGGTGATGCCACGCTCGCGCTCCAGCTCGTTGTTGTCGAGCATGAGGTCGTTGGTCACCTGATTCTCACGAAAGAGGTTGCCGGCGTAGAGCATCTTGTCGACCAAGGTCGTCTTGCCATGGTCAACGTGTGCGATAATCGCAATATTACGAATGTTTTGTTTCATATAACTTAATAATCAGCGCGCAAAGTTAATAAAAATCCTGATATGTTGGTAATTGCAGAACCCAAAAAACGGTTGCCCGTCTTATTATGGAATATATTTGTAATATGGAATACACAAAATGGAATTCAATCTATCGTCCATTTTGTCTCATATAATTATATAAAAGGTTTGAAAATCTTATTGCTGAAAAGCATTGGTAAAGTAAGATAACTCAATGTCTTTTTTCTCCATTTGGACGCCTAATCCTCATATATTATTTTGCTTTTGGTATGAGTCCAATTCACGATTGTAAATTGGACCCATCCGATTGTCGGCGTCCAATTCTGAATCGTAAATTGGACCCATCCAATCGTCGGCGTCCAATTCTGAATCGTAAATTGGACCCATCCGATCGTCGGCGTCCAATTCTGAATCGTAAATTGGACCCATCCGATCGTCGGCGTCCAATTCAGTAACGTAAATTGGACCCATCCGGTCGTCGGAGTCCAATTCAGTAACGTAAATTGGACCCGTCCGGTTGTCGGAGTCCAATTCAGTAACGTAAATTGGACCCGTCCGGTTGTCGGAGTCCAATTCTCTAACGTAAATTGGACCCGTCCGGTTGTCGGAGTCCAATTCTCTAACGTAAATTGGACCCGTCCAATCGTCGGGGTCCAATTCTCAATCGTAAATTGGACCCATAATGACAGAGAGACCTTTTCCCATAATTGGGCCTTCGTCCAACCAATCGTGGCAACAAAATTTGCTCGTTAGGCAAGAAACAAGATTTAAAATATTGATAAATCAGTCAAAATATTTGGAGAAGTCGGAAATATATCCTAAATTTGCACCCTCAGAAATTAAAGACTATGGAATCTTTCGCACATCTCCACGTACATACAGAGTTTTCGCTCCTCGATGGGCAGTGTAAAATCAGCAGACTCTTCGCCAAGGCTGCCGCCGACGGTATGCCGGGTTTCGCCATCACCGATCACGGCAATATGTTCGGCATTAAGGACTTTTTCGACATTGCATCCAAGGAAAACAAGGCTCGTTCGAAGGCAGGACAACCTATTGTCAAGCCTATCTTTGGCTGTGAGGTTTATGTGGCGCATCGTGGATTGGCCCGAAAGGAAGGTAAGGTCGATATGAGCGGCTGGCACCTGATCCTGCTGGCCAAGAACAAGCAGGGCTACCAGAATCTGATCAAGGCAGTTTCGATTGGTTGGGTGGATGGCTACTATATGCGTCCGCGTATCGACCATGAGGTGCTGGAGAAGTATCACGAAGGGCTGATCTGCTGCTCGGCCTGTCTGGGTGGCGAAGTGCCGCGCAAGTTCGAGGACGGCGACTTGGAAGGGGCAGAAGAGGCCATCCTTTGGCACAAGCGTCTCTTCGGCGACGACTACTACCTTGAACTTCAACGCCATCCGACGAAGGATCCTCAATACAATCCCGGATGTATCGTCAAGCAGAACAAACTCAACCCCTGGCTCATTGAGATGGCGCACAAGCACAACATCAAGTTGATTGCCACCAACGATGTGCACTTTGTCGATGAAGAGAACGCCGAGGCGCACGATCACCTGATCTGCATGAATACGGGCAAGGACCTCGACGACCCCACCCGTTTGCGCTACACCAAGCAGGAGTGGTTCAAGACCACTGCTGAGATGAACGAACTTTGGGCCGACGTGCCCGAGGCGCTGAGAAACACCATCGAAATTGTTGATAAATGCGAAGAGTATAGCATCGAGAACGGTCCTATCATGCCTAACTTCGAGATTCCCGCTTGGTTCGGCAACGAGGAACAATACCGTCAGCGGCTCACCGACCAGGACCTCTTCGACGAGTTCACACAGGATGAGAACGGCAATGTGGTACTTCCCCAGGATGAGGCTGAGAAGAAAATCAAGAAACTGGGCGGCTACGAAAAACTATACCGCATTAAGTTCGAGGCCGACTACCTAAGGTTCCTTGCTCTTCGTGGCGCTATTCCCCTCTATGGCAACGAGGCTATCCAGGCAAAATATGCGGCCGATCCAAAGTCTGTGACCGATCAGGATGTCATCGATTCTCTCGACCCTCCTGTTTGGGAACGCATCAAGTTCGAGCTGCACATTATGAAGACGATGGGCTTCCCCGGCTACTTCCTCATTGTGTCGGACTTCATTCGCGCCTGCCGTGAAGAGTTGGGTGTCAGCGTAGGTCCGGGCCGTGGTTCGGCAGCCGGTTCGGCTGTGGCCTATTGCCTTGGCATCACAAAGATCGACCCTATCAAGTACGACCTGCTGTTCGAACGTTTCCTGAATCCCGACCGTATCTCTCTGCCCGATATTGATACTGACTTCGACGACGACGGACGTGCGCGCGTCATCGAATGGGTGCAGAACAAGTATGGCGCCGACCGCGTGAGCCACATCATCACCTACGGCACCATGGCCACCAAGATGGTTATCAAGGATATGGCACGCGTCGAAAAGGTGCCCATCCCTGTGGCCAATCATCTGGCGGGCCTCATACCTGACCGAATGCCCGAAGAGAACGGCAAGGCACTGAAGTGCAACCTCAAGAACTGCATCAAGGTGGTGCCCGAACTGGCTGAAGCCTGCAATAGCGAAGATCCGGCTATCCGCAACGTGATGCGCCTCGGACAGATGCTCGAGGGCAACGTGCGCGGCACGGGTGTTCATGCTTGCGGTATGATTATCGGTCGAGACCCCATCGACACTGTCGTTCCTGTATCTGTGGTCGATGATCACGGTACCAAGTTGCTTGTAACCCAGTACGATGGACACGTCATCGAATCGACCGGACTTATCAAGATGGACTTCCTTGGCCTCAAGACCTTGGGCATCATCAACGAAGCGCTCGACAATATCCGCGAGACACGAGGCATCGAAATCGATATCGAAAAAATTCCGATCGATGATGAACTGACCTACAAGCTCTTCCAGGCTGGACGCACCGTGGGAACATTTCAGTTCGAATCGCCCGGTATGCAGAAATACCTTAAGGAACTGAAGCCCGACTGCATTGGCGACATTGTGGCCATGAATGCCCTCTATCGCCCAGGCCCAATGGACTACATCCCATCGTTCATTGCCCGCAAGAATGGCCGCGAACCCATCACCTACGATATCCCCGTCATGGAGAAATATCTGAAGGATACCTATGGCATCACGGTCTATCAGGAGCAGGTCATGCTATTGTCGCGCCTGTTGGCCGACTTCACGCGTGGCGAGTCGGATGCCCTCCGTAAGGCGATGGGCAAGAAGAAGAAGGACATCGTCGATGCGATGAAGCCCAAGTTCATCGAAGGTGGCAAGAGAAATGGACACGATCCGGAAAAGCTTGAAAAGATCTGGGGCGACTGGGAAAAGTTCGCCTCCTACGCTTTCAACAAGAGTCATGCCGTCTGCTACGCATGGGTGGCTTACCAGACCGCTTACCTCAAGGCACATTATCCGGCAGAATATATGGCTGCTGTGCTTTCGCGTTCGTTGAACGACGTGAACGAATTGGCCAAGCAGATGGACGAATGTCGTGCCATCGGCCTCTCGGTCAAGGGGCCCGACATCAATCTTTCGCGTCAGCGTTATTCGGTCGATGCCGAAGGTGCAGTTCGTTTCGGATTGGCAGGCGTCAAGGGCTTTGGTGAAGGTGCTGCCGATGCAGTTGTAAAGGAGCGCAACGCCAATGGTCCGTTCAAGGATATCTTCGACTTTGTGGAACGCGTGGATCTCGGTGCCGTTAATCGCAAGGCCCTCGAGTCGCTGGCATTGTCGGGCGCCTTTGACAGTTTCGGCAAGATCAGCCGCGAACAATATCTTGCTTTGAATCCACAGGGCGTTGCCTTCCTCGATCAGGTCATCAAATATGGTCAGAAATTCAAGGCCGACAAGGAGTCGAACGAGATGAGCCTTTTCGGCGACCTGGAGGAGAACGATGTGATGATTCAGCATCCCGAACCTCCCAAGGAATTTGAGCAGTGGAGCACCTTGGAGCGCCTTAATCGCGAGAAGGAGCTGGTGGGCCTCTTCCTTTCGGCACACCCGCTCGACGAGTACAAGTTCCAGCTGAAATATGCCTGCAATACGACGATGGCCGAACTTGAATCGATTCCCAATCCACGCACTAAGGAGGAGCAGGATGCCAAGTGGAAGGAACTGCAGGGTAATCCTGCCGAAGTGGAGCGCATTCGCAAAATACAGAATCGCGACATCACTTGCGGTGGTATCGTTACGGCTTGGCGCGAAGGCACTTCGCGTTCGGGCAATCCCTACGGCATCCTCACTGTGGAGGATTATTCGGGCCGACATGAGTTTGCTCTCTTCGGCACTGCCTATCCACAGTGGCGCGGTTTCGGCAAGGAGGGAATGTACCTGTATATCCAGGCAAAATATCAGCCCAAGCGTTTCCTGCGCGGTGAGCCTCGTACGATCTTCGACGTGGAGTTCACTATCGGTACCATCCAGCAGCTCAGTCAGGTGGCTGACTCGCTGCTCGACAACCTGACGGTGGTGCTCGATTGCCATAGCTTAACCCACGCAGGAATCGAGCAGATGGCCGATGCCATCATCAAGCGTTCGCTCGAAGAGACTCGCATCAGGAATGTTGAAGCCAAGACAACGCTCTTCTTCGAGTTGTGCGATCCTCTCAAGAACTACGTTGTGAAGCTCTACAGCCGTAACCACAAGGCACACATCACCACTGGCCTCGTCGACTTCCTGCGGGCACAGGATGGCGCGACTGTTCGCATCAACGATCGCCTTGTCGAGGATGTCGTTGCGGTTACTGATGAGTCGGAAGATACAATGACTGAGATGGAGGATCTCCTGCCGGATGATTAAGCGAGATTAACCAGCAGGTCATATTGTAAAGTGTAACATAAAAAACGTGTCAAAAGGCCTAAACCTTTTGACACGTTTTTTATTCAGTCGGAACGCGGATTAGCACTGGGCGAGCTTGCCGTCAGAGCCAAGTACGTTGACGATCTTGTGGATATACATCTTCTTCATGTTTTCGCGAGCAGGGGTGAGGTACTGGCGAGGATCGAAGTGCGATGGGTTCTCGGCGAGATGCTTGCGGATAGCAGCGGTCATGGCAAGACGAGAGTCGGAGTCGATGTTGATCTTGCAGACAGCGCTCTTGGCAGCTTCGCGGAGCTGCTCCTCGGGGATACCGATAGCATCGGGCAACTTGCCACCATACTTGTTGATGGTGTCGACCTCTTCCTGTGGAACTGACGAAGAGCCGTGGAGAACGATTGGGAAGCCGGGGAGCTTCTTCTCGATCTGATGGAGCACGTCGAATGCGAGTGGGGGTGGAACGAGCTTGCCGGTCTTTGGATCGCGGGTGCACTGCTCGGGCTTGAACTTGTAAGCGCCGTGGCTGGTGCCGATAGAGATGGCGAGGGAGTCGCAACCTGTGCGGGTAGCGAAGTCGATCACTTCCTCAGGCTTGGTGTAGTGGCTAACCTCAGAGGCAACCTCATCCTCTACACCTGCGAGTACACCGAGCTCACACTCTACCGTAACATCGTACTTGTGGGCATATTCAACTACCTGACGAGAGATCTTGATGTTCTCCTCGTAAGGAAGAGCCGAGCCGTCGAACATTACAGATGAGAAGCCCATATCGATGCAGTCCTTGCAAGTCTCGAAGCTGTCACCGTGGTCGAGGTGAAGCACGATTTCGGGATGTGCGCAGCCAAGCTCCTTGGCATAAGCTACAGCACCTTCAGCCATGTAGCGGAGGATTGTTGGGTTGGCATACTTGCGTGCGCCCTTCGAAACCTGCATAATCACTGGAGACTTTGTTTCAACGGCAGCCTGCACAATAGCCTGCATCTGCTCCATGGTGTTGAAGTTAAAAGCTGGGATAGCGTAACCGCCGTCAACTGCTCTCTTGAACATCTCGCGAGTATTCACGAGACCGAGGTCTTTGTAATTGATCATAATTTGAGTTTGTTAAAAATGTTGTTTGGTATTGTTAAGTTAGTTAATCGCTGTTATTGTCTCTTTTCGTTAGACGTTGCAAATATAATAACTTTTATTCGAAAAGCGTTATTTTAGTCGGAAAAATAATGTTTTTCATCGGTTTTTTTATGAAAATCGTAATGTAGAGTGAAAAAAATCGGTAAAAAGTTTGGAGGTTTTAAAAGTTTGCCTTATCTTTGCCCCGGTTTTTTTCAAGAATTATGAACAATTTATTTGGCCGATTTTACTTTTACTATTATTATTGCTTTGCTGAAGGTAAGGTCGGGTCGACGTGTGCATAACTGCATGCGATAACTAAAGAATAGACTAAAAATCCCGACCATGCACATGGCCGGGATTTTTTACATTATATAATAAATTATGCAACAGAGATTACGTGTGGCCATTCAGGGCCAGGAGGGTTGTTACCACGAGATGGCAGCCCGCGAGTATTTCAAGGATTGTGAAGTCGAGACCGTTCCTTGCAAGTCGTTCCAGGCAGAGTTCGACACGATGGCTGCCGATCCTCGAGTCCTTGGCGTGATAGCTATCGAGAACACCATAGCCGGCAACCTGTTGGGCAACCATGAGTTACTGCGCCAGTCGCAGCGCCAGGTGATTGGGGAGCAGCGCCTCCACATCAGCCACGTGCTCTGTTGTGTGCCTGGCCAGACGATGGAAGATATCGTCGAGGTCAATTCGCATCCGATAGCCTTGTTGCAATGCGAGGTCTTCCTTCAGTCACAGTTGCCCAAGGCCAAGATTGTGGAGATGGCTGATACTGCTGGTTCGGCAAAGATAATCATGGACAACAAGATGATGGGACACGCAGCCATCTGCTCGGAATATGCTGCCAACCTCTATGGTATGCAGATTCTGGCTCGTGCCATCGAAACCAACAAGCGCAACTTCACGCGCTTCCTGATTCTGCAGGACAAGTACTCGACGCTCATTGAGATGGACCGCATGCGAGTCAACAAGTCAAGCATCGAGTTCTGCGTAAGGCACACCCAAGGTTCCCTCACCAAGGTGCTCACCATCCTGTCGTTCTACGATATGAACCTAACCAAGATCCAGTCGATGCCCATCATCGGGCATGAGTGGGAGTATCGCTTCTTCGTCGATATGACGTTCAGCGACTATATGGCCTATCGTAATGCGCTCGATGCCATCATGCCTTTCACTACCGACTTTATGATTCTGGGTGAATACATCGAAAACCTAATGGAAATAGACGTATGAAAGAGATCAAGCCTGCCGACCGTATCAGCCACGTCGAAGAATACTACTTCAGCCGCAAGCTCAAGGAAGTGGCTCGAATGAATGCCGATGGAGGACTGCCTGTCATCAGTCTTGGCATCGGAGGTCCCGACTTCATGCCTTCACAGCAGACCATCTTTGCGCTGATGGAGGATGTGATGAAGCCCGATGCCCACAGCTATCAGTCGTATGTGGGACTTCCAGCCTTGCGCAAGGCCTGGAGTGACTTCTACCATCGTTGGTATGACGTCGATCTGGATCCTGCCACGGAGATGATTCCGCTCATCGGCTCAAAGGAAGGCATCATGCACGTCTCGATGGCGCTGCTCAATCCGGGCGATAAGGTGCTCGTCCCCGATCCGGGTTATCCGACCTATTCGTCGGTAAGCAAATTGGTCGGTGCAGAAATCATCAAATATGATCTCAAATACGAAAACGATTGGGAGCCTGACTTCGCAGCTCTCGAGAATACTCCTGGTATCGACGATGTGAAGGTGATGTGGGTCAATTATCCCCATATGCCGACCGGACATTGTGCATCGCTCGAACTCTTGACGCGCATCGTCGATTTCGGACGTCGTCACGGCATCGTCATCATCAACGACAATCCTTATTCGTTCATCCTCAACGACCAGCCTTTATCGATCATGCAGGTCGAAGGAGCAAAGGACGTTTGCCTGGAGTTCAACTCGATGTCGAAGAGCCACTCGATGGCAGGCTGGCGACAGGGCATCGTGGTAGGCAAGAAGGAATACATCGATTGGGTGTTGCGCGTGAAGTCGAACGTCGATTCGGGCATGTTCCGCCCTGTGATGAAGGCAGCCATCGCCGCCCTTGGCGCTCCGCAGGAATACTTTACCCAGCTCAACGAAGCCTATCGCGTGCGCCGCATCGCTGCCGAACAGATTATGCACTACCTTGGTTGCGAATTCGACCCTGCGCAACGCGGACTCTTCCTCTGGGGGCGCATCCCCGACAAATATGACCACTGCGAGGAACTGACCGAGCCGGTACTTCACAAGGCGCGCGTCTTCCTGACCCCAGGCTTCATCTTTGGTCGCAACGGCGAACGCTTTGTTCGCATCAGCCTCTGCGCCCCCTTCGAGAAGATGCAGGAGGCCCTGCTTCGCATCAAGGCTGCGGGACTCTAAGTCTAGAATCTCTAGAAAGTCTAGAAAATCTAGATAAGCTAGATAATCTAGATCCTCTAGAAAAAAAGAAATATAACTAATAACACTATACATTATGGAAATGACATTCTCTCCGCTGCTGCCGCAGCTCGACGTCGAACGTCCTCTCGTCATCGCAGGCCCTTGTAGCGCCGAAAGTGAAGAACAGGTTTTGGCCACTGGACACGCTCTCGCCCGACAGGGTATCAAACTCTTCCGTGCCGGTATCTGGAAACCCCGCACCAAGCCAGGAGGCTTCGAGGGCGTAGGCGTCATCGGTCTGCCGTGGCTCCAGAAACTCAAGGCCGAGACGGGATTGCTCACTTGTGTCGAAGTGGCTACCAAGGCGCACGTCGATGCTGCCCTGGCTTTTGGCGTGGATGTGCTGTGGATCGGTGCACGCACTACTGCGAATCCCTTTGCCGTGCAGGAACTTGCTGATGCACTGGCAGGAAAGGACGTGCCCGTCTTGATCAAGAATCCAGTCAACCCAGACATCGAGCTTTGGATTGGTGCCATCGAACGCATCTATCGTGCAGGCATTCGCCGCATCGGTGCTATTCATCGCGGCTTCTCGAGTGCCGACAAGACCATCTACCGCAATGTCCCCCAGTGGCATCTGCCCATCGAACTGCGTCGTCGTCTGCCCCAGTTGCCCATCATTTGCGATCCTTCGCACATTGCCGGACGTCGCGATCTTATCCAGCCCCTTTCGCAGCAAGCTATGGACCTTGGTTTCGATGGACTTATCATCGAGAGTCACTGCAATCCTGATGCGGCCTGGAGTGATGCCAAGCAGCAGGTCACCCCAGAACGATTGGAGGAGATTCTTGGTAACCTGATTATTCGTAACAATATTGTGCATACCGAAGATTTACGCGACCTGCGTGGACAAATTGACGAGATCGACGATCAAATCATTGCCATCCTTTCGAAGCGTATGCGTATTTCACGCGAAATTGCCCTCTACAAGAAGGAACACTCGATGCCGGTACTTCAGGCGACGCGTTACGACGAAATCCTCACCAAGCGCAGCGAGCAGGGCGCTACCCTCGAGATGGCTCCTGAGTTCATCAAGGAGGTCTTCGAGGCCATCCACGCAGAATCGGTACGTAAACAAATGGAAATCCTGAACCAATGAAGATCTGTATAATGGGTGCCGGCAAGATGGGTATGTTTATGGCCGACACGCTTTGCATGGACCACGATGTGGCCGTTTATGCCCGCCGCCCTGAGAAACTGCGCTATTGCTTGAACACGCGCCGGTTTACATCGATGGAGGAGATTCGGGAATTCGACCCCGACCTGCTCATCAATGCGGTAACCATCAAGAATACGCTCTCAGCCTTCGAAGAGGTGCTGCCTAACCTGCGCCCCTCCTGTATGCTTTCTGACATTGCATCGGTCAAGACGGGTTTGCCCGAGTTCTACGCCAAGTGCGGACATCCTTTTGTCTCGACTCACCCGATGTTCGGTCCAACCTTTGCCAATCTGAACGACTTGAGCCAGAACTACACCGTAATTATCAAGGAGTCTGACCCCTTCGGCAAGGCATTCTTCCGTGAAGTGTATGCTGGCTTGCGCCTCAACATCTACGACTACACTTTCGAGGAGCACGACGAGACAATCGCCTATTCGCTGTCCATCCCCTTCGTCTCGACACTCGCCTTCACGGGTGTGATGAAGCCACAGGATGCTCCGGGAACGACTTTCAAGAAGCACATGGCTATCGCCCGAGGCCTCTTGAGTGAGGACGATTATTTGCTCACTGAGATCTTGTTCAATCCGTATAGCCCTGGACAGATCGACAAAATCTGTGCTCGACTGGCGGAACTTTCCGACATCATCAAACGGCATGACAGTGAACGCTTGCTCGCCTACATCAACGAGTGCCGCAACAATATCAAGGACCAGCGATAATGCTGGCCCTTTTTTGTGGATAGATATTTTTTTGTGTTAAAAAACATATTTTTAGGTGCCAAACGTATCGAAAAAGTGATATAATTCAAGAAAATGAACAAAAATTGAATATTTTTTGTACATCTTTGAATTTTTTTTTGTATCTTTGCGCTCGTATTATCTCTTTTTATCACCATTAATGAGCAAATAACGGCAATATTATAATCATTATAAACATTAAATATGAAAAAACTTCTATCCTTCATTGTGACTCTGGTTATGAGTTTTACGATGATGATGGCGCAGAAGCAGGTGACAGGTAGTGTCATCTCGGCCGAGGACAGAGAGCCCGTTATCGGTGCCTCGATTGTCGTCAAGGGCACGCAGACGGGCACAACCACCGACATCGACGGCAAGTTCAGCCTTCGTGTACCTGACAATGCCAAGACGCTGGTGATTTCGTACATCGGCATGAGGACACAGGAAGTCTCCCTGAAGGGCAAGACGAATTTTGCCATTGTGCTCGAATCGGATGAGCAGGTCATCGAAGAGGTGGTCGTCACCGGTATGGGCAAGGTCGACAAGCGTATGTTTACGGGTGCTTCGACCAACCTGAAAGCCGATGCTATGATGCAGGCCGGTGCCAACGACGTGAGCCGTTCGCTCGAAGGACGTGTGGCAGGTGTGCAGGTTACCAATGTGAGTGGTACATTCGGTACAGCTCCCAAAATTCGTATCCGTGGCGCCACATCCATTTATGGTAATTCGAAGCCCCTTTGGGTAATCGATGGTGTGATTTATGAGGATAACGTGGATGTGACCTCCGACGAGCTTTCTTCGGGCGATGCCAAGACGCTGATTTCTTCGGCTGTGGCTGGTCTGAACTCCGACGATATCGAGTCGTTCACCGTGCTCAAGGACGGTTCGGCTACCTCGATCTATGGTGCACGCGCTATGGCCGGTGTGATTGTCATCACCACCAAGAAGGGCCAGAAGGGCCGTGCTACGCTCAACTATACGGGCGAGTTCACCACCCGTCTGAAGCCTTCCTATCGCGACTACAACATCATGAACTCGCAGGAGATGATGGGAGTCTATAAGGAAATGGCCGACAAGGGCTGGCTCCAGCTCGAGAACCTCGCCAATGCATCCAACACGGGTGTCTATGGCTACATGTTCCAGCAGCTGCGCAACTACACCTCGTCGGGCACCTTCGGCCTGGAGAACACCGAGGCCGCACGCAACGCCTACCTGCAGCAGGCCGAGTTCCGCAACACCGACTGGTTTGACCTTCTTTTCTCCAATTCGGTTAGCCAGTCTCATTCGGTGAGCATGTCGGCCGGTACCGACAAGTCGCAGAGCTACTTCTCGATGTCGCTTATGAACGACCCTGGCCAGTATATCAATCGCAGCAAGGTGCGTCGATATACTTTCAACGCCAACACTTCGTACGACATCCTGAAGAACCTCACGGTACGTTTTGCTGCTTCGGGTACCCATCGTGACCAGGAGGCTCCTGGTTCGCTCAACCAGACCACTGATGTCGTAACAGGCGAGGTAAAGCGTGACTTCGATATCAACCCATTCAGCTATGCGATGAATACCAGCCGCTGTCTGGATCCGAATATCAGCTATACACGTTTCTATACGCGCTTCAACATCTTCGACGAGCTGGAGAACAACTACAACGACATCAACGTCAACGAGCTCATGTTCCGTGGCGAGCTGGAGTACAAGCCCTTCCGCGGCATGACCATCAACGGCTTCGCTTCGGCACGTATGACCTCCATCAAGCGTGTGCAGAACGTGATGGACGACTCCAACCAGGCCAACGCCTACCGTGCCGGTACTGATGCTACTGACGACAACTCGACCATCCGCAGCAGCAACTCGCTGCTCTATACCGACCCCGACAACGACCTGGCCCTGCCTGAGTCGGTGCTCCCCGTGGGCGGTATCCGCTACCAGTACGACGATGCCATGCGTTCGTTCATGTATCGTATGAACGCCGACTACCGCAACGTTTTCAAGGAGGTTCACACCGTCAATGCAATGATCGGCTCCGAACTTTCCACCGTTCGCCGCACGTCGGCCAACTTCACCGGCTGGGGCTATCAGTACAACAATGGCGGCATCACCTACACTCCTTACCTCTGGCTGAAGCAGGCCAACGAGGAGAACACCGAGTACTTCGGCGAGTCGTTCACCCAGACCAACTCGTTGGCCTACTTCGCCACCGCCACCTATAGCTACGACCAGCGCTACACCCTGTCGGGCACCTATCGCTACGAGGGCACCAACCGCCTCGGCAAGGCCACCAGCAGCCGCTGGCTGCCCACCTGGAACGTGTCGGGCAGCTACGACATCGCAGCCGAGCCCTGGATGGAGCGCTTCAACAAGTGGCTCTCGATGTTCAAGTTCCGCGTGTCCTACTCGCTGACCGCCGATACGGGTCCGGCCTACGTGACCAACGCTACGCCTATCTACCATACGGCCAACGTTTGGCGTCCCACTACGTCGGCTGCCGAGTCGATGATCTACTTGTCGGACATCGCCAACTCCGAGCTCACCTACGAGAAGAAGCACGAGTTCAACGTCGGCCTCGATATGGGCTTCCTCGGCGACCGCATCTCCGTCATCGCCGACTACTACAAGCGTAACAACTTCGACCTCATCGGTACTGCCTACACGCAGGGTGCCGGTGGTGTGATCTCGAAGATGGCCAACGTGGCCGATATGGAGTCGAGCGGTTTCGAATTCTCGCTCTCCACCGTGCCTGTCAAGACCAACCGCTTCACCTGGAATCTCGACTTCAACTACACCTATGCCAAGAACGAGATCACGAAGCTCAACACGGCCGACCGTGCCGTCGATCTCGTGACCGGTGCCGGCTACGGTGTGCAGGGCTATCCCGTTCGTGCCCTCTTCAGCTACCAGTTCGCAGGTCTGAACAGCGAGGGTCTGCCTACGGTCATCAACGAGGCCGGCGACGTCACTGTGGGTAACCTCAACTTCCAGGAGACCGAGAACCTGACCGACTTCCTCGTCTATGAGGGTCCAGGCGAACCTACGTGGAACGGCTCGCTCGGCAACACGTTCAGCTACGACTTCGGCAAGGGCGGCAAGGTTGCGCTCAACGTCTATATCACCTATTCGGGTGGCAACAAGGTGCGCCTCGACCCCGTGTTCCGTTCGGGCTACAGCGACCTGACCTCGCTGCCACGTGAGTACAAGAACCGCTGGATGACCGCCGGCGACGAGAAGGTGACCAACATCCCTGTCATCGCATCGCGCAACCAGCTCGACCGCTATGGCTCTACCGACCTCAGCACGGGCTACAACGCCTACAACTACTCGACGGCACGCGTGGCCAAGGGTGACTTTGTGCGTATGAAGGAGATTGCCATTACCTACTCGCTCCCCAACGATGTGGTGCGCAAGAGCCGTGTGCTGAGCAGCGCCTCGTTGAAGCTGTCGGGCACCAACCTCTTCCTGATCTATGCCGACGACGCCCTCAACGGCCAGGACCCTGAGTACGTCAATGCCGGTGGTGTGGCTTCGCCTATCTCCAAGCAGTTCACTGCCACTCTTCGTCTCGGATTCTAATCATCTATCAGCAATACAAAAGATATGAATACACCTTTTAAATATATATATAGGAGCATGATGCTGGCAGCTGCCGCCCTGACGGTAGCTTCGTGCCAGGACAAGCTTGACGAGGTGCCAGACAACCGTACCGAGATTGACAGCCCCTCGAAGGTGGCTTCGCTGCTCACTTCGGGTTATCCCGACCACACGGCCGCCGTTATCCTCGAGCTGTCGGGCGACAACTATGTGGACGACAATGTGGTGGTTCCTGCCACGCACAACGATGCCTATCAGGACTTCCACGAGGAGGCCTACAAGTGGGTCGATATCAACAACTACTCGATGGGTGCCCAGGATACGCCCTACAGCGTATGGCAGGCCTACTATGGCGGCATCGCCGTCTGCAACCATGCCATCACGGCCATGAAGGAGATGTGCCCCGGCATCGAGACGATGTCGGCAGCCGACATCGCCCTCAACTTCCCTGAGGTTTCGCCTTCATGGGGCGAGGCTATGGTGCTGCGCGCCTACCTCCACTTCATGCTCGTCAATATCTTTGCCGAGGCTTACAAGAACGACCAGCTCAGCCTCAATGATGTGGGCATCCCCTACGTAGTCGAGCCCGAATCGACCGTCTATGTCGATTACGGCGACTCGCAGTATCTGCACAACGTGAAGGAGACCTACGACCTCATCGAACGTGACCTCCTGGCCGGTCTGCCGCTGATCAACGATGCACAGTACAAGGTCGGTGCCTATCACTTCAACCGCAATGCGGCCAACGCCTTTGCGGCCCGCTTCTATCTCTTCAAGCGCGACTATGCCAAGTGCATCCAGTATGCCGACGTGGCGCTGGGCAGCAATCCTTCGTCGATGCTGCGCAAGTGGTCGTCGCTCAACACCAACACCATCGAGTCGCGTCTGCTTGACTACAACGACGAGACGGCCCCCTGCAACTTCATGATCCAGTCCACCTACTCGGTGCAGGACCGCATGCTTTCGGCTTGCCGTTATGCCATCAATTCGGGCTCTACGTTCACGCAGGACGGACAGACCTGGACCGTTCCTTCCACGCTCGACATCATTTACGAGGGTGGCGGCCCCAACTGGTCGGGCTATGTACCTGCCTATTCGGGCAACCTCTTCATCTTCGGTGGCCAGCAGTATGGCGTATGGCTCTTCACCGTCTATGAGTATTTCGAATATACCGACAAGATTGCAGGCATCGGCTACGTCCACATGCTCTATCACCCCTTCACCGCCGAGGAGACCCTGCTCTGCCGTGCTGAGGCCAAGCTCTACCAGGGCGATCGCAACGGTGCCATCCAGGACCTCGGTTTCTGGACCAACAGCAAGCTTGTCACCAGCCCCCTCAATCTGGCTGGCATCCAGCGTAAGTATTCGCGTGCCGGCCGCAACCAGTGGTGCAGCCCCCTGCATCCTGTCGAAATGGGCTTCGAGAAGGTGCTGACGGGCGACGACCTCGCCGTGCTCGACTGCGTGCTCCACTTCCGCCGCATCGAGACGATGTTCGAGGGCATGCGCTGGTTCGACATCAAGCGCTACGGCATCACAGTCTATCACCACTATCGTGGAGCCAACGAGGACGCTATCCATACCGACTCGCTCACCTACAACGACCCGCGCCGTGTGCTGCAGCTGCCTAAGAACGTCATCGACGCCGGCTATCCCGCCAACCGTGGCACCTCGGGCGCTATGGGCGGAGGCGGCAGTTCGTCGAGCATGGTCCACGACCAGTCGAAGGCTGGTGTGCTCAATCCTATGCAACTTCAAACCAAGTAAATGTCGAAGTATAAAACCATCTGAAGAATGAAAAAGATATTTCAAATGATAATGGTGCTGTCAGCCGCGCTGATGGTTACCGCCTGCGGTGAGGACGACGACTTCACCGAGTCGATCTTCGACACCAGCATCTCGGCCGTCGATCAGAGTGCCGCCACGGCACCCTTCGACCAGTGGCTCTACGACAACTTCGTGGTGCCCTACAACACCGAGATCCAGTATAAGTTCAACTTCACGGCCTCCGACCTCGGCTATCAGCTGGCTCCGGCCGACTACAAGAAGTCGCAGCTCCTCTCGCACTTCATCAAGTACCTCTTCTATGAGGTATATGACAAGTATGGCGAGAAGGATGCCAGTGGCAACGCCATCTTCATGAAGAAGTACGGCCCCCGTATCTTCCACTTCATCGGCTCGTCGGCCTACAGCCCCACTACGGGCACTGAGACCCTGGGTTACGCATCGGCAGGTGTGAAGATTACGCTTATCAACGTCAACGAGATGCGCGAAGTGACCAACGGCATGACGTTCAACCAGGACGACATCTTCGTGCTCAACGAGCGTCAGTTCCACACCATGCACCATGAGTTCTCGCACATCCTGCATCAGACTAAGTCGTACCCCACGTCATTCGGCATCGTCACCTCTGGCACCTACGACCCACGTTCGTGGCAGGAGCGCGACTCTTGCGACAGCCATTCGCTGGGTTATGTCACCCAGTACGGCTCGTCGGCAAACTACGAGGACTTCGTCGAGACCCTCTCGTGCACCATCACCGACACCGACGGCCGCTGGATGAACACCATCATCGAGGGCTGCCTCAATGGTGGCGTGAAGGCCGGCGACAAGGAGCAGATCTACACCCTTATCGATAGCCTCGAAATCGAGAACTTCGACGACCCCAAGATGCACTGGAACAACTTCACCATTTACGACGAGACCACGCTCGACGATTCGGGAGTGCGTGTCCACACACGCTACATCCTCGACGACCATCTGAGCGACTCGCGTTCGCACCTGCAGTCCAACGTGACCGATGCCGAATATCGCAACTACAACTGGACAGAATACAAGAAGTTCACCTCGTTTCGCGACTTCCTCGACAACTGGGTGACCTACGACACCAGCGACGAGACCAAGGGTATCAACGCCATGCTCAAGAAGATTGACATCGCCACCAAATGGTACACCGAAAGCTGGGGCCTCTATCTTTACACGATTCGCCATGAAGTGGATTATCGCCAGAAGCATGTCAACGACTATGTGAGCAGCGATGCATGTGTGATCTATGATTATCAATAATTGCTAAGGACTCAGATTAAAATGAAAAGATATTCAACTCTTTGCCGCACCATACTGTCGGCTGCTGTCGGCACTGCGCTGCTGTCGGCTTGCACCTTCGAGCAGGAAGATTACTTCGACGAGTCGGCTGCCCTTCGCATCCAGCACGTCAACGACGATATCAAGGCCACGCTCTGTGCTCCCAGCTCTGAGCACGGCTGGCTCATCCAGTATTATGTGGCCGGTACCGACGACTATACCTTCGAGGGCTTCAACCTCTTCGGCAAGTTCTACGAGTCGGGCAAGGTGACCTTGTGCAGCGACCATCGTTTCTTGCGCGATTCGAATGCCGGCAAATATACCGAATACTCCAGCTACTACGAGATGCTGGCTGAGGAGGGTCCGGTGCTGGCTTTCAACACCTGGAACAATATCCTCTCGGTTTTCGTCGATCCCGTCAGCCCCTCTTCGGCGCCCAATACGCTCATCGACGATGGCGAGGGTATGAATGGCGATGACCGCCTGGTGGTAATCTCGTACAACAGTGACGAGATTCTGCTGCGCGGTGAGCGTCATTCGGCTCCTGTGCGCTTTGTGCGCCTTGACCGTTCGGCCGAGGAGTACATTGCCCAGACTAACGAGATGAAGAACTATATCTCGAACGAGAAGCTGGCCCAGTACTATGTGAGCAACGGCACTTTGACACGTTTCTTCGACGGCCTCTACAAGGGCTATTTCGACTACAATGACCGTTTGATTGACCCATTGGACAAGCAAACAAAGAGCTGCGTATTCACCCCCAACGGATTCCGTCTGCGTGACCCCATCGTGCTGGGTTCGGACACGTGTCAGGAATTTGTGCTCAACGACGAGAAGACGGCTCTGGTGTCGGGCAATGTGACGGTGGAACCCTGCTGGCTGCTGGCTGTCAACACACTTTGCCAGAACACCAACGGTGCCAAGATTACGGCTCAAGGTGCTTGCGAGAGTTTCGCCGCTCTTTACAACAAGTTAAACGCCGACATCACCAGCAACTTCTCGACTCAGACCTTCAACGGCATCACCTTCGGCAAGTCGTCCGAGTCGGGTACCAGCAGCCGCGTGGGTGTGGTCTTCAGCTGCTCGAGCGGCACGCGCAAGTACTTGACGGGCTTCAAGGGCACCATCACCGTCGATACCGAGACCGGACGCGCCACCATCCAGGCCGATTCCAACGACGCTTCGTCCAACTTCTCGAGCTACAGCCGCAAGGGCATCGGCGACTCGTTCACCAACATCGTCAATGCGCTCAACGGCACCTACACGCTAACGGCCAGCAACCACTTCAAGCCTACCGAGGTAGTATGGACCAAGGTCGATGATCCGACATTCTACTTCGTCACCCAGTTCGACTTCTCAAGTTCTGGAACTATCAACTAATCTATAACATCAATTATTAATTTCATTATGAAAGCAATGTATCTACTTTCTGCTGCAGCCCTTCTGAGCGCTACAGCTTTAGCACAGCCCCAGCTTGAGGGCGCTGTCAGTCGTCACATCAGCTTGCCTAGCCAGCCAGCCAAGGTTGAGCGTGCCCTGCTTCAGCAGGCCACTCGTCCTATCGAGCTTCGCTCCAGCGAGTCGCGCAAGCCTGGTCGTTTCGAGGCAATGGACGAGGCCGCTATGGGCATCCGTCGTGCTCCTGCCACCACCTATGGCGCCTACTATTCGATGGGCGACGGCACTCTCAAGTCTTCGCTCGTCTGGGATGGCGGCTTCTATGGCTATAACTATGCTGTGGCTCACGCTTTCCCCTATACTGCCAAGTTCAATGCTCTCCTTGGCAATAGCTGGTCGATGATCACCTCGACCCAGACTGTCGATTTGAATGACCAGGCCGATTCTGAGGGCAACCTTGTCTTGAACGACCTGGGTATCGGCAACTTCTACATGCCGACCATCACCAACGGCAAGACCAGCTACACCTGGAGCACCCGTGACACCCAGGGTCAGATTCTCGACGGCGCATACTTCACCGACAGCTGGGGAATGGGTGTGTTCGATGCTTTCGAGCACGAGGCATTCTATGGTGGCTTTACGGGTGGCAACTACGGCTACGGTTCCTATACTCCTTATGGTCCATCCAACCTCACCCGCGTAGTTATTGGTCAGCTTAGCGGTCCGCTCGTTGTGGATGACGTTTGCCTCTGGCTCACCACCAATAGCCAGCTCTTTGCTACCGACGACGACTATATCCTCGTGACCATTAGCGACACGCAGGCTGACGAGACTGTTAAGACCTACGAGGCCTACATCCGTGCTGAGAACATCGAGACAGCCAGCAACGGTTCGACCTGCGGTGTCGGCAAGTTTGTCGAGATTGATGAGGATGGCTTCGAGAGCGAGGTATCGCCTGTCCTCACTGGTAATGTCTTCATTGACATCACTGGCAGCGAGGGAACCGACTATGGTATCATCATGGTTTCGTCCGACATGGAGGACGAGGACGCCGAGGGTTATGTATATTATGATTCCCGCTCCTACTGGTGGAGCGACGGCTCGGCCGACGGCATGCAGGAACGTTTCTATCGCTGGACTGCCGACGACGCTTGCGTCATCCTCGATGCACGCTACAATGCCCTTACCACCTACGGCACCCCCGAGCGTTCGGCTACCGGCTATGTGCCCAATGATGCTACCTATAGCGAGGCTTCCGACGGCACCAAGTATGCTTGGGCTGTGGCTGGTGTCAACGAGGAAGGCGAGGCTTACAACGACTTTGACGTTGAGAGCACCTTCGACCTTGAGCACTTCACTGTCGAGTACGATCCTGAGGTCGTAGCTGGTCTCGACTTCGATACCACCTACTATGCCGACCACAGCCTCATCGCCCTTTTCGTGGCTGTGAAGGAGCTTCCCGCCGACATGGAGACCCGCACCACCACCGTTACCTTCACTTCCAACGAGGAGGTTGAGTATCCTATCACCATTACCCAGTATGGTGCAGGTGCCGGCATCAAGGGCATCAACAAGGATGCCGAGAAGGAGGATACCGAGATTTACAACCTCCAGGGCGTAAAGGTCAGCAAGTCGGAGGCCGATCTCCCCGCTGGCGTTTATGTGAAGAATGGCAAGAAGTTCGTGAAGTAAGTAACGACTTTTACCGGTATTATAAATGGGGCCGATTCCCTCGGGAATCGGTCTTTTCGTAAAATGAACAATTAAGACAAATCTATGAAGAAACTTTTCACTTTACTGGCAGCTTCTATGCTTGCCATCTCTTCCGTTTCTGCTGAAGACTATACCCCATGGGGTTATTATATGGGCAATATCGAAAACGATAACCTTGGTCTTATCGGTGCAGGTGTGGCTACTCTTCGTATCGCTATCTTTGTGCCCGGCGATGGAATTCTGGCTGGTGGAACCGTTGCGGGCGTTAACGTTCCAGTGGCCGATGCATCGGCTGTGACTGCACTCAGTGCTTGGGTTACTCCAACACTTTCCTCCGATGAGACATATACTCAGCAGGTTGACCTGACTGGTTATGCCAGCGGGTTCAATCAGGCTATCTTTGATGAGCCTTATACAGTAACCGAATCGGGTTGTTACGTAGGTTATACCATTACGGTCAATACTGCCCTCAATACTCAAGGGAGCAAGTATCCAGCTGTTTATGATCCTTCGACACAGGTTCCAAATAGCTTTTGGATTTGGTACAGTGCCCAGTATGGCTGGCAGGACATCGGAAACGATTATGGACAGTCGTGTCTGCAGGCGCTGTTCAAGGATCTCCAGTTGCCTGAGACAGCTGCACATTTCGGAACAATCAAGAATGCTGTCACCGGTGTAAATACAGAGACCGAATGGCCAGTCACGGTTTATTCGGATGCTTCGGAGGCCGTCAATAGCATCGAATATACGATTGATGTAAATGGTGTCAAGGAAACTCGTACAGCTGATGTCTCCATCGAATCAGGCTTCAACAAGTCGGGCGAAATCATGGTCAAGGTAGCTTCGCCTGCCGAACTTGGTGTTTATGATGTAACCCTCGCCATCACGAAGGTCAATGGAAAAGACAATTCTTTGGCTGATGATCTGACGGTAATCAGTTTCAAGAACCTTAGCCGCATCGTACAGCGCAATACAGTTGTTGAGGAATTCACAGGTACAGGCTGCGGATGGTGTCCGCGTGGTATGCAGGGTATGGCCAATCTGCGTGCAGAATTCGGTGAACGTTTCATTGGCTTGGCCTTCCATGCCTATAATACTTCCGACCCGATGTATCCCAACTACTACATCTCGGCTTCCAAACTCGGCATCTCAGGTGCTCCAAGCTGTGTTATGGATCGTAAGGAAGTGATGGATCCCTATTATGGAACACAGAAGAATGAGCGTTATGTGCTTCAGGACTTCGAGGATTATAGTTCTATTCCAGCCGAAGTGGATATTGACTTGAAGGCTGAGTGGACTAGTGAAGACAAAGACGGAGTGCAAATAGATGCAAAAATAGAGTCTTTGGCAGATGACAAATACGAGGTTGTCTATGTCCTTACAGCTGATAGCCTCACGGGTACATCTACTGCATGGCGACAGTCCAATTATTATAACCAGTATTCGGCTGCCGAAGTTGGAGATGCAGATCTTGCCAAGTTCTGTAAAGGTGGCGAATATGGCACAAGCCGTTTCGCTTGGAACTTCGATGACGTGGTGATTGCAAGCTCTTATAATTCTCTGGGCAACAATCAGGCTGCGTCGTTGGGCACTCTTGCCGCTGGCCAGAGCGTTGAGGATAGCTATACACTTTCTTTGCCTGCCAAGGCTACTCTTCGTACGGCTGTAGATGCAAGCATTGATAAGGTTTATGCTGTCGCTTTTGTCCTCAATTCCGAGGGCGCAATTGCGCAGGCCGTGAAGGTGGCTATCGCTAAATCATCGGGCGAGGGCATCGAATCAGTTCGCGAGGACGTGAATGTTTCCGAGGCTCCTACCTATGACCTCCAGGGCCGTCAGATCTCCACTCCTCGTCGTGGTCAGCTCTTCATCCGTGGTGGCAAGAAGATGATCGTAGAGTAAAGACCTTAAGGTCTCTTAAAATAATATGCCCCCGAAAGTAGGATATGCACTTTCGGGGGCATTGATTATTTGTGTGATATTTGATTTTCTTTTGCGATGCGCTGCAAGGTGGGAGCAGCATAGAGGAACTTTCGGAGCACGGGGCTCTCGGTGTGCAGGATGTTATCCTTGTTGCCTTGCCAGTTCACCACGCCGCCTGCTAGGAAGGTGATGTGGTCGCCGATGCCGAGCACGGAATTCATATCGTGGGTGTTGACCACGGTGGTGATGTTGTACTCGCGGGTGATGTCGTCGATGAGCTGGTCGATGAGGATGGAGGTCTGCGGATCGAGACCCGAGTTGGGCTCGTCGCAGAAGAGGTATTTGGGATTGAGAGAGATGGCACGGGCGATGGCGACACGCTTCTGCATACCGCCAGAGAGTTCGGAGGGCATCTTCTGATGTGCTCCCTTGAGGCCTACACGTTCCAGGCAGAAATCCACGCGTTCGCGTATCTCAGCCACTGTCTTGTCGCTGAACATACGGAGGGGAAAGGCAACGTTTTCTTCCACCGACATCGAGTCGAAGAGGGCAGAGCCTTGGAAGAGCACGCCGATTTCCTTGCGGATCTCCTTCATCTCCTTGTCCTTTAGTTTCGTGATGTCGCGTCCGTCGTAGAGGATTTCTCCCTGCTCGGGCTTATGAAGGCCGATGAGGCATTTGAGCAGCACGGTCTTGCCCGAACCGGATTGCCCGATGATGAGGTTATTGACGCCTGGCTCGAAGATGCAGTTGATGCCGTTGAGCACCGTCTGCTCGCCAAAAGACTTATATAGGTTCTTTACTTCAATCATGATTGCGATTTTTGCGGTGCAAATATAGTGATTTTTTTGATAAGTAAGTTGATAATTCCCGACAATTAACAATTATTGATGGCAGTTTTTGGTTATTTCGGAAATTTTGCGTATCTTTGCGCCGCAATTTCCGTTGCTGCGGTCAAGTCAACAAAAGCTGAAAGTAATGTTTGACAATCTATCGGAGCGTCTTGAGCGCTCGTTCAAAATCCTCAAGGGTGAAGGCAAGATCACCGAAATCAATGTTGCAGAGACTCTCAAGGACGTGCGTCGTGCGCTGCTCGATGCCGACGTAAACTATAAGGTTGCCAAGAACTTCACCGACGAGGTAAAGAAGAAGGCCTTGGGTATGGACGTGCTGACAGCTGTCAAGCCTGGTCAGTTGATGGTCAAGATCGTGCACGACGAACTGGCTCAGCTGATGGGTGGCGAGGCCGTTGATCTGAACCTGAAGGCCAATCCCACCATCATCCTGATGGCAGGTCTGCAGGGTTCGGGTAAGACTACCCACACCGGCAAGTTGGCCCTGATGCTGAAGACGAAGAAAGGCAAGCGACCATTGCTTGCAGCTTGCGACGTCTATCGTCCCGCAGCCATCGATCAGTTGGAAGTCGTGGCAGGTCAGGTAGGTGTGCCCGTCTATACCAATCGTGACTCGAAAGATCCCGTCAAGATAGCCAAGGATGCCATCGCACAGGCCAAGCACGACGGCAATGATGTGGTCATCATCGATACCGCTGGTCGTTTGGCAGTTGATGAGCAGATGATGCGTGAGATCAAGAACATCAAGGATGCCGTTGATCCACACGAGATCCTCTTCGTCGTCGATTCGATGACAGGTCAGGATGCAGTCAATACCGCCAAGGAGTTTAACGATCGTCTCGACTTCACGGGTGTCATTCTCACCAAACTTGATGGTGATACACGTGGTGGTGCAGCCCTCTCAATCCGCACCGTGGTGCAGAAGCCAATCAAGTTCATCGGTACGGGCGAGAAGATGGAGGCACTCGACGTGTTCTATCCCGAACGTATGGCCGGTCGTATCCTCGGCATGGGTGATGTGGTTTCGCTCGTCGAACGTGCCCAGCAGCAGTACGACGAAGAGGAGGCCAAGAAGTTGCAAAAGAAGATTGCGAAGAACAAGTTCGACTTCAACGACTTCTTCGAGCAGATTCAGCAGATCAAGAAGATGGGCAACATCAAGGATCTCGCTTCGATGATTCCTGGTGTGGGCAAGGTCATCAAGGATGTGGACATCGACAACAACTCTTTCAAGAGTGTCGAAGCTATCATCCAGTCGATGACACCTTTCGAGCGCGAGCATCCCGAGGTGATGAACCAGAGCCGTAAGATGCGCATCGCCAAGGGCTCGGGCACCAACATCCAGGAAGTGAACCGCCTTGTTAAGCAGTTCGATGATATGCGCAAGGTGATGAAGAAGATGAACGACCTGAAGGGTAATCCTCGTGCGCTGATGCAGATGCAGCAGATGGCCTCCAAGATGCGAGGCAAGGGCTTCGGAATGTAAGACAAATAAAAAAAGTTGGGCTGTTGCTCAACTTTTTTTATTACTGAATAGTACATCCCAGTGCAAATGACATCTGCTCGGCCTCGAAACCATTGCCTTTGGTGTAGAATCCTATGTAAGGAGATATGGTTTTATGGCGGAACATCACGTATTTGTATCCGACATTTTCATAGATTCGCGCGGTTCCTTTATATTTTATAGGGCGTTTGCCGTTCAAATAGGAGCCGACCTGCACGTGGATGACAAAGGGCCCGAACCATCGGTCATATTTGATGCCCGCTCCAATATAATCTTTTCGATCGGTTCGATCGGGATTATCGTTGTGATAGTAGTCCAGACCCACGCCAATGCCGTTGTTTGGGTCGATTTTATACATTGCATCCGCCATCATGGTGATTTGTACGGCAGAATTCGGGTCTTCGAAATACACTTTACCATATCCCGCCATCACGCTGCCATAGAAGTGTGATCGGAACTTCCTGCCATCTTTTTCGATGAGGGCTTCCTCGGGCTTGCACTTCTGTATTTCCTTCAAAGTCTTGTGTCGGTAGCGCAGCGAAAGCGAGAAGTTGTTGATACCCGTGTTGTAGTTCGCAAGTCCACTGTTGCTGAGATGCGTGAATTGCGGACCGAAGGCTATTTCCCCTCCTTTGACCTCGTAGGCGAAGAAACACCCGAATCCCACAAAGATTTGCCAAGGCCTGGAAAGAGTGACCCAACTGGGGACTTCATAGACAGGATTGAAGACGTAGGCGGCTCCCGTTTCTTGATTCAGGTATCCGCGCCATCTGCCGCTTGTCCAGCAGTACTGGTGCAAGGTAATGCCAAACGTGGCTATCTGCCCGTAATCGGCAGTCTTGCTTTTAGGAATAATGGGTTCCACACCCTGAATCTTCAGATGACTATAGTCCAGCCATTGGAAAAACATGCCGAGAGTAGGGTAATAATAGCCCTTGGGCGCAGCCCCATAATCCTTCGAAGAGAACTGGTGCCCGATATTCAGCTGCCACATCTGGCTGAACTTCTGTGTGAACTCCGAATTCTTGACCGACCTCCATTCCGTGGCTCCAAAAGGCGAACCGGCACCATAGCCAATTCCCCATTCGTTGATCAGAGGTTCACGCTTGGCCTCTTTCCTAAGCTGCGAATAAGCATCTTCTTCTGCCATCAGCAGAACGAAAGACAGTGTCAATAATCGGAGGAAGAACATTGTATTCCTAAGGGTGTAGAACTTGCGCCATTTCATATTGCAAAGATAATTTGTATCGAACAAAAAACGCTATTTCTGCAGAAAAAACGGGGATAAAGTCTTTTATTGTCTTCGAAATTTGGCCAATTGAATAATTTGCATTACATTTGCAAACCTAAATTCAGACAATTATGACATTGATAGATGGAAAGGCTACTGCTGCGGCCATTAAGCAAGAGATAGCAGCAGAAGTCCAGCAGATGCTGGCCGAAGGCAAACGTGCTCCTCATCTGGCTGCTGTCCTCGTGGGCCATGATGGTGGCTCGGAGACTTATGTGGCAGCCAAGGTAAAGGCTTGTGCCGAGTGTGGATTTACTTCTTCACTGATTCGTTTCGAGAGTGATGTCACCGAAGAGGAACTCCTTGCCAAGGTGGACGAACTGAACAAGAATCCTGAGATCGATGGATTCATTGTGCAGCTTCCTTTGCCTAAGCATATCAACAGCCAGAAGATTATTGAGGCTATCGATTACCGCAAGGATGTGGATGGATTCCATCCAGTCAACGTTGGACGTCTTTCCATCGGTCTCCCATGCTTCGTGAGCGCTACGCCAATGGGCATCATGGATCTGCTCGAGCGCTATAATATTCCTACCAAGGGCAAGCATTGTGTGGTGCTTGGACGTTCGAACATCGTGGGCAAGCCCGTGGCTTCGTTGATGATGCAGAAGGCCTACCCCGGCAACTCGACGGTGACCGTCTGCCACAGCGCTTCGGAGAACCTCAAGGAAATCTGTGCTTCGGCTGATATCCTTATCGCAGCCATTGGCCAGCCGGAGTTCGTCACCGCCGACATGGTGAAGGAGGGAGCTACGGTCATCGATGTAGGCACCACCCGCGTACCCGATGCCACCAAGAAGTCGGGCTTCAAGCTGAAAGGCGACGTCAAGTTCGACGAAGTGGCTCCCAAGTGCGCCTTCATCACGCCCGTTCCCGGCGGCGTTGGCCCTATGACCATCTGCTCGCTGATGAAGAATACGCTCAAGGCGGGGAAGGGAATCAACTGGTAAGGCGACGGGTGGCAGCTTCGGGTTCGTTTTTTCACCGAAATCCCGATATGCCGTGATACCGTTATACTGGAATATCGTGATTCCGAAATTCCGCAATACCGAAAAACGAATCCCCCTCATAACCAAAACAAGGTGGTGACTAAGCAGTCACCACCTTGTTCATTCTTACGTCCCATTCGTCGCAGGGAACCATCCGTTGCAGCTGGCAGGTGAAGCAGACGCCCCACTTCGGGCAATCCAATGCGGGCAGCAGCTTGTCGTAGTAGCCCTTGCCGCGTCCCATACGATGTCCTTTTCGGCTAAATGCTCGACCTGGGATGATGGCAAGGTCAATCGATGTCAGATCTGTCAGTTCCTCGCAGGCTTCTGTGGGTTCCTCGATGTGGAATTTCCCCTGAGTCGAGAGGTGCTGTGGGTCGTACTTTCGAAGTAGCAGCGTGTCTCCATCGACAACGGGAAGGATGACCGTCTTGCCCGAACCCATCGCATCGTCGATGAGCAGCTGCAGATTGACCTCGTCGGGCAGGGCAGCATAGAGAAGCACGGATTCTGCCTGTTGCCATTCTGCAGAGCCAATGACCTGCAAACAGACATAGAGTGACTGGGTGTCGCGTTCGGCGGCACTCAGTTTCTTTATTTCCTCTTTGATCTGTTTGCGCAGTTCGTCTTTGGTCATTGTCCTGAATTTTTATCCTACGACAACGGTTTTTGTAAGATATGCTATAAAGATAATGGTAAGTATGACACCTTCCCATCGTTCGAGCTCATGCTTAGAACGTAGGAACAACCAAAGCAGTACGCCCATGAAGATCATCAGTGCATAGTCGAAGGCAAAGCCAATGTTGGTGCCAATGATTGGTGTGATGATGGATGACACGCCGATGACGCAAAGGATGTTGAAGGAGCCTGAGCCGATGATGTTGCCGATGGCCATGTCGGTCTTGCCCTTGACGGCGGCCATGACGCTGGAGAAAAGTTCGGGCAGAGAGGTGCCGATAGCCACGATGGTTAGACCGATGACGCGGTCGGTTACCCCTAAGAGGCGGGCAATGTTGGAAGCTCCTTCTACCAGAATATTGGCACCAAAGACCATGGCAAGGAATGAGACAAGGACCAGCAATAATGCTTTCCAAAGAGCCATCAGCTCGGCTTCGGCATGAGCTTCGGGATTCTCTTTCGCAAGTGCAGCTTCGGCTTTGCGCGACTGCCGTACCTGATAAGACACGAAGCAGATGAGCATCAGGACGCCGATGACACCCGCTACGCGTCCCACAGAGCCCGTCATGGCAATTGCCACGAAGAGGACAAAGGAAAGGAGCATGAACGGGAGATCAATCTTGAGCGTTATCTTTTGTGCAGGAATCACATGAATGATAGAAGTGACACCCAGAATCAATGCAATGTTTGAGATATTGGACCCTACGACATTACCGATGGCAATGCCTGAGTTGCCCATCAGGGCCGATTGGGCCGAAACCAACAGCTCCGGCATGGAAGTGCCAAAGCCAACCACGGTGAGGCCGATGACCATTTCGCTGAGCTTGGCACGCTTGGCAATGGCCACCGAACCATCGACGAGATAATCGCCTCCCTTGACGAGGAGCGCCAATCCTAAAAGGATATATACGATGTCTAAGATCATGATTATTTGATTATGCCGTCACGACGCATCAAAGCATTGATGTCAGGATCGGCTCCCTTGAATTGTCGGTAGAGTTCGGCTGGATCTACTGTGTCACCACTTTCGAGCAAGTGACGGAAACGTTTGGCTGTGTCAGGATTGAACAGACCTTCCTTCTGGAATACGGCGAATGCGTCGGCATCGAGCATCTCGGCCCACTTGTAGCCGTAATAGCCGGCAGCATAGCCTCCACTGAAGATGTGGGTGAACGAGGTGGCCATCACGGCACCATCGACGCGCGGCAGCACCTGTGTGGGGGCCATGGCGTCGGCCTCGAACTGCTCGATGTTCTGGAGCTGGGGGAAGCGGGCCGTGATCTCGTTTGTGTTGCCCCCAACGTTGCCCTTGCCCAAGGTGTGGAACTGCATGTCGAGCATGCCGAACGAAAGCTGGCGTACGCAAGCATAGGCTGCCTGGAAGTTGGAGGCATCCTGTATGCGGTCCACAAGGTCCTGTGGAATCTTTTCGCCCGTCTGGTAATCGGCAGCGAAGGTGTCGAGGAACTCCTTCTCGCGCATGAAGTTCTCGTTGAACTGCGAAGGAAGCTCCACGAAGTCATGGGCTACATTGGTGCCGCTTTGTCCCTTGTAGGTACATTTGGTGAGGAGTCCGTGCAGAGAATGTCCGAACTCGTGCAGGAATGTGGTGCACTCGTCGTAGGTCAGAAGGGCTGGAACATAAGTCGAGTCACCGGGCTGACCAATAGGTTTGCTGAACGACATTACAATCTGGATGTGCGGACGGCTGTCGGTACCATCCTTTTCGCGCCACTGTCCCTTGAATTCGGTCATCCATGCACCTGGACGCTTCACCTCGCGTGGGAAGAAGTCGGTGTAGAGGAGGCCAAGATAAGATGAGTCGGCATCAAGTACCTCGAAGCATTCGGCAGCCTCGTTATAGACGGGCACGTCAATCTTGTGGAAGGTGACGCCATAGAGGCGCTCGGCCAGGCCGAACACTCCCTGCTTGACCTTTTCGAGGGAGAGATAGGGCTTGACCTGTGCATCGCTTACGTTGTACTTCTCAGCCTTGAGTTTCTCGCTATAGTAGCTGAAGTCCCATGGCATCAGATTCTTCACACCATCCTTTGCGGCAAAGGCAGCCACCTCCTTGACATCGTTCAGCGCAGGCTGCTTGTAAGCCTTGAGCAACTTATTAAGCAGGCTGTTGACGGCATTGGGCGTATGTGCCATGGTGTTGGTGAGTCGCAGGTCAGCAAAGGTTTCGTAGCCCAGCAGGTCGGCTTTCTCCTGACGCAGCGTGGCAATCTTGCGGATGTTCTCGGTGTTGTCGTATTCTCCACCGACGCAGCGCGAGTTGTATGCCTTGTAAAGCAGTTCGCGGAGGTCACGACGACTCGAATAGGTCATAAATGGACGATAGTCGGTGGCAAGAAGTCCGATCTGGTAATCCTTCTGCTTGAGTGCTTCGGTCACGAAGCCGGGAAGTCCTGCAAGGTCGGTCTCGGGATTGAGTTGGTACTTCCATGTGCCTGTAGCCTTCTGCACGTTTTGTCCGAAGACGAGGGTAAGGCTGTCGAGTTCGGCGCTCACCTGGCGCCAACGCTCGCGTTTCTCGCCCTTGAGGGTGGCGCCACTGCGAACATAACTTTCGTAGGTGTCTTTCAGAAGACGATATTGCTCGGTGGTGAGCGAGGTGGCCTTGGGGTCGGCATTGTCGTTCCATACCTGCTGGATGCGCTCGAACAGTTTCTCGTTGAGACTGATGTCGAGGCTGTGCTGGCTCATCATCGGCTGGAGTTCTTCGCCGAGGGCGAGCATCTCGTCGGTGCCATCGCACTCATGCAGGTTGTAGAAGATGCCGGCCACGCGGTTCAGAAGGCCACCACTGTAGTCGAGCGCAGCGATTGTATTTTCAAAGGTTGGAGCTTCGGGATTGTTGACGATGGCGTCAATCTCCTTGTTGTGCTCCTCGATACCGGCCTCGAAAGCTGGCTTATAATGCTCGGTCTTGAGTTTGTCAAAGGGGAATGCACCGTGTGGAAGGGTGGATTCTACGAGAAATGGATTTTCCATATCTTTGTTTGCGTTACGGTCAGTGCAGCTGGCCAAGGTGAATGCGGTAACGGCCATTGCACAGAGGATTGTTGAGGTTTTCATTAGAGTTCTGAAGGGTTAAGAAAGGTTGCTTCCTTTATTTGGAAAATTTGGATGCAAGTTCGTCAGCCTTCACCTTGACCTGTTCGCCGGTGATCATATTCTTGAGCGAAACCTCGCCCGAAGCCACTTCTTCAGAACCTACGATAACAACGTAGGGAATCTGCTTGGCGTTGGCATAGGTCATCTGCTTCTTCATCTTGGCGCGTGCTTCAGGATATACTTCGGCACGGATGCCAGCCTTGCGAAGTGCGGCAAGGAGGGGCAGACAGAAGTCTTGTTCGGCCTCGCCGAAGGTTACGAAGAGCACTTGTGTCGATTGCAGGGCATCGGTGGGGTATAGGTTGAGCTGGTTGAGTACGTCATAGATGCGGTCGGCACCGAATGAGATACCTACTCCCGACATGCCTGGCATACCGAAGACGCCTGTGAGGTTGTCGTAGCGGCCACCGCCTGTGATAGAACCCATCTCCACGTCGAGTGCTTTAACCTCGAAAATGGCACCTGTGTAGTAGTTGAGGCCACGGGCCAGGGTGAGGTCAATGTCGAGCTGACAATCTGTGCCGCCCAGTTTCTCAACTTTGTTCAAGATATATTCGAGTTCATCGACGCCCTTTACGCCAACTTCCGATTGTGCCAATGTCTCTCGGATGGTGGCAAGTTTCTGGCGGTTCTCGCCTTCCAACTTGATGATAGGCTGCAGCTTGGCAATCTGCTCCTCACCAAGACCTTTCTCGCGAAGTTCGGCATTCACATTATCAAGACCAATCTTGTCAAGTTTGTCGATGGCGACGGTGATATCAACCAGCAGTTCGGGAGCACCGATGACATCAGCGATGCCGGCAAGGATCTTGCGGTTGTTCATCTTGATGGCCACGCGGATGCCGAAACGACGGAACACTTCGTCGATGATCTGGATGAGTTCTACTTCGTTGAGCAGCGAGTCGGAACCCACTACATCAGCATCACACTGAAAGAATTCGCGGTAGCGGCCTTTCTGCGGACGGTCGGCACGCCATACGGGCTGAATCTGATAGCGCTTGAAGGGGAATGCCAGTTCGTTCTGGTGCATCACCACAAAGCGAGCGAAGGGGACGGTGAGGTCGTAGCGCAGACCTTTCTCGCAGATGCGTGCTGCAAGCTTGGCTGTGCCGCCATCCTGAAGTTCCTCTGGTTTTACGTCGGCAAGGAAGTTGCCCGAGTCAAGAATCTTGAAGAGCAGTTTGTCACCCTCTTCACCATACTTACCCATCAGTGTTGAAAGATTCTCCATCGAAGGAGTTTCGATCTGCTGGTAGCCGTAGAGGCCATATACGTCACGTATGGTGTTGAAGATGTAGTTGCGCTTGGCCATCTCGACGGGCGAGAAGTCGCGAGTTCCCTTGGGGATACTTGGTTTTACTTGTGCCATATTTCTTTTTAGTTATTCGGAGTCCTCTGAGTATTCGGAGTTCTCGGATTATTCATAGTCCTTTTTATTACTCAATTTTGCTTTTTATTATTCATTTTAGCGCGCAAATATACAAAATTTTTGTCTTTTTTCGGTAGATTTGAGTGTTTTTTTTCGAAAACCCTTACATTTTAAATAATAATATGTATCTTTGCAACTCCAAAATTCTTTTTTATGAGCGTATCAGAGATTCTGCGTTGTACCAAAGAGACGTTATTCTCGTTTGAGGTGTTGCCCCCGTTGCGTGGGAAGAGCCTCGAACAGATTTACGATACCATCGATCGTCTGATCGTATTTAATCCTGCATTCATCGAAGTGACGACCCATCGCAGCGACTATGTCTATAAGGAGTTGGCTCCCGGTCAGTATCGCCGTGTAGAGGAGCGTCTTCGCCCAGGCACCGTGCCCATCAGTTATGCCATCAAGCAGCGCTATAATGTTCCCGTTGTGCCCCATGTCATCTGTTCGGGCTACTCGCAACAGGACACCGAAAATGAATTGATGGATCTTGCGTTTCTCGGAATGCATGACTTGCTTGTGTTGCGTGGCGACAAGTCGAAACAGGATAGCCGCTTCATCCCAAAGGAGGGAGGTCTTCAGTATGCCAGCGAACTTTGTGAGCAAATCAACGAGTTCAACAAAGGGAAACTCCTCTACGGCGGACAGCATGAATTGACACGTGAGACGCCTTTCACCTATGGTGTGGCTGGTTACCCCGAGAAGCACGAAGAGGCCATGAGTCCTGCTGCCGACCTGCGTGCCTTGAAGCGCAAGGTGGACTTGGGTGCGGGATATGTTTCGACGCAGATGTTCTTCGATAACAAGAAGTACTTTGACTTTGTGAAGCGTTGTCGCGAGATAGGAATCAATGTACCGATAGTTCCTGGATTGAAACCCCTCACTACCCTCAATCAGCGGGCCATGCTGCCACGCACTTTCCATATCGATTTCCCCGAGAAACTGGTGCGGATGCTTGAGAAGTGCCAGACCAATGACGACGTGAAGGAAGTGGGAGTCGAGTGGCTCACCCGTCAGTGCCGTGAGTTGAAGGACCGCGAGGTGCCTTGTCTCCACTTCTATTCGATGAATGCTGCCAATCAGATTGTGAAGATCATGTCTGCCATTTAAGTAATTCCTTTATGACTTTAAGGGAGGCTTTTAACGATAGAATTCTTCTTCTGGACGGAGCGATGGGCTCGTTGCTGATGAAAGGCAACAATGATCATCTCTCGCTTACCGATCCGGAGGCGATCCTCGATATACATCGGCGCTATGTGGCTGCCGGTGCTGATGTTATTACCACCAATACTTTCTCTTCGCAGCGCATTTCGCAGCACGACTATCACCTCGATGAGCAGATTGAGGCAATGAATCGTGCAGCTGTGCGACTGGCTCGACAGGCTGCTTCCGAAGCCTGGGACCACCAGGTCTTTGTGCTGGGCGATGTGGGCCCCACCAGCAAGATGCTGTCGATGAGCGAGGATGCAGACGATCCTGCAGCTCGTTCCATTACTTTCGACCAACTCGAAGCGGCTTATCTCGAGCAGATACAGGTGCTCGTCGAAGAAGGTGTCGATGGTATCCTCATCGAGACAATTTTCGACACGCTCAATGCAAAGGCTGCCATCAGCGCCTGCTTGAAGGCAGGAGCACCCGAGATCTTGCTGAGTATGACGGTGAGCGATGCCAGTGGGCGAACGTTGAGCGGACAGACGGTTGAGGCCTTCGTTACGTCAGTAATGCATGCCAATCCTCTTTGTGTCGGCTTGAACTGCGGATTGGGAGCCGATGGTATGTTGCCTTACTTACGTCAGATGTCGGCATTTGCGCCCACATTCGTAAGTTGTCATCCGAATGCTGGATTGCCCAATGAGTTCGGCGCTTATGAGGATAGTCCTGAGGATATGGTGCGTCAGATGTCGCCTTATCTTGAGGAGCATCTGGTCAATATGATAGGCGGATGTTGTGGAACGACACCTGCACATATTTCTGCGATGCGCTCGATGCTTGACAATCTGCCAGATTCTTACACGAAACGTGTTCCGAAGTCAAGAAGGGGAGTGCAACCTTTATTGCTTTCCGGCCTTGATGTGCTGAAGGCAGACACCAAGACATTCGTCAAAGTGGGCGAACGATGCAATGTGGCTGGTAGTCGAAAATTCCTGCGACTCATTGGAGAGAAACACTACGACGAAGCGCTCGACATCGCACGCAAACAGGTGGAGGATGAAGCAATGGTCATCGATGTCAACATGGATGATGGCATGCTCGACGCGAAGCAGGAAGTGCAGACTTTCCTAAATCTTCTGGCTTCCGATCCCTCAATCAGTCGTGTGCCGATTATGATCGATAGCTCGCGCTTCGAGGTGATTGAGGCAGGGTTGAAGTGTTGTCAAGGAAAAGGCATTGTTAATTCCATCAGTTTGAAGATGGGAGAGGAGGACTTCCTAGCCAAGGCACGTGTTGTGAAGCGGCTCGGTGCTGCAGTCATTGCCATGTGTTTCGACGAAGAAGGGCAGGCTACCGATTATGAGCGACGCATCAAGGTTTGTCAGCGTATGTATAAGTTGCTTACTGAAGAGGTAGGCTTTGCTCCCGAGGATATCATCTTCGATCCCAATGTGCTGACTATCGCTACGGGTATGCCCGAACATGCAGCCTATGCACAGGACTTCATTCGTGCAACTCGTTGGGTAACCGACAACTTGCCTGGAGTTCGTGTCTCGGGTGGACTGTCGAATCTCTCATTTGCCTTCCGTGGTAACAACTATTTGCGCGAATCGATGCACTCAGTCTTCTTGCATCATGCCATTGCCAACGGAATGGGCATGGCCATCATGAATCCAGCCACCGAGGTGTCATATAAGACAATTCCTCTCGAACTGCGTATGGCCATTACCGAGGTGGTTTTGAATTCAGCGACAGATGCCAGTGAGGACCTCATTGAAATAGCTCAAAAGATGAGTGAAGCACAATCGGCGGCAAAAGAGGCTGGCTTGAAATATGACCCAAAAGCGATTTTCTCAACAATGGCGCAGCCTGTTGAGAAGACATTTGCGGAACGAGACATCCCTCGCGTTGCTCAGAAACCAATAGTTAATACTCCAGAACTGCGATTGCAGGATGCACTTCTGAAGGGTCTAACCACTACGCTCGACACCGACCTGAAGGAATTGCTTGCAAGAGGCGATTCTCCTCTTTCGATCATTTCGGGCCCATTGATGGAGGGAATGAATGAGGTTGGGCGTCTCTTTGGAGAAGGAAAGATGTTCCTGCCCCAGGTCGTCAAGACGGCACGTACGATGAAGAAGGCAGTTGAGATTCTTGATCCCTATATCAAAAGCGACCAGTCTTCCGACGTCTCTGCAAAAGCACCCTCGCGTGGCCGAATACTCATAGCGACGGTGAAAGGTGATGTGCACGACATCGGCAAGAACATCGTAGGCGTAATTCTTGCCTGCAATGGTTTCGAAGTGGTTGACCTCGGTGTGATGGTGCCTGTCGAGAAGATACTTGCCACTATCCGTGAGCAAACCATCGACATCGTTTGTCTTTCGGGACTGATTACTCCAAGCCTCGAAGAGATGTGTGTCGTGGCGCGGGCTATGCAAGCCGAAGGACTTGATATCCCGCTGATTGTAGGTGGAGCCACAACTTCACCTGTGCATACGGCTGTGAAGATTGCTCCTTGCTATGAAGGTCCCGTATTCCATGTGCGTGACGCTGCCAGCAATCCTGTATTGGCGATGAAGTTACTCGATCCTGCTACTCGAGAACAAGTGATAGACGCCAATCGTGTCGAGCAGGAACGTATTCGTCAGCAACAGTCTCAGCGTCAGTTGCGCGACAAGGTACATGAACAGACCAGCCGAACTTTGGGCGAGGCATCGCCGTTGCAGCGCAGGTTGAAGGTCGATTGGCAAAAATATCCCGAAGTCGTTCCACCATTCTATGGCGCCCGTGTTTTGCCTCCAATACTTGTTCGCGACCTCATTCCTCACATCGATTGGACGTATTTCTTCTGGGCATGGCGTGTGAAGGAGGACAGTGAGGAAGGCAAGAAGCTTCGTTATGATGCAGATCACCTCCTGGCTCAGATTGCCGAAGGACAGGAATATGCTGTGCGCGTGACGCAGGCATTCTATCCTGCTGTTGGACTCGAAGACAGGATTCGTGTGACGCTTCGTCGAAACGGACACGATTTGGAATGTCCCTGTTGCAATCAGACTCTCGACATTCCGACTCCTCGCCAGCAGAAGGAGATGGGCACGTGCCTTGCTCTCTGCGACTATGTCAACGACTGTGTGGGCGCCTTTGCTTGTACGGTGAGTGAGAAGTTCGTGCAACGTCTTGAGACGCTCAAGCAAAGCCAGGGTGGCAGCGACTACGATGTACTTCTGCTTCAGACTGTGGGCGATCGGCTTGCTGAGGCAGCGTCAGAGTATCTTTCTCAAAAACTAAAGGTGGAAAACCAATGGGGTGGCATTCGTCCAGCTGTAGGTTATCCTTCTTTGCCTGACCAGAAGACCATTTTCCTCTTGGCTCGGATGATTGACTTCGAGGCTATTGGCATCAGTTTGACCGAAAACGGTGCCATGTATCCACAGGCTTCGGTGAGCGGTCTTTATATCCCTTATCCCGATGCGGAATATTTCAGTGTAAAGTGATGACCGACGAATACTATATGCGACAGGCCTTGATTGAGGCACGACAGGCAGCCGATGAGGGAGAAATTCCAGTTGGCGCCGTCATCGTGTGTCGCGACCGCATCCTGGCACGCACGCACAACCTCACTCAGACACTCCGCGACGTCACAGCGCATGCCGAGATGCAGGCTATCACGGCAGCTGCAGAAACGCTGGGCGGCAAATATCTTACCGATTGCACGCTTTATGTTACTCTTGAACCTTGCGTGATGTGTGCAGGCGCATTGGGATGGAGTCAGATATCTCGCATCGTCTATGGTGCTCCCGATCCACGTCGGGGTTATGCTCTCTTCGCTCCCAAGGCATTGCACCCCAAGACACAGGTTGTAGGAGGCATTCTCGAAGAGGAATCTTTGCAATTGGTGAAGGATTTCTTCTCGAAAAAGCGATAAAAAGGGCTATTCTGAAGGTAATGAAGCAAAAAAGTGAAATGCAAAAAACACTTTTTTGCTTTTTTCTTTGGTCATTTCGTGGATTATCGTTATCTTTGCGGACTTAATTAACGATATTGCTTTAATGATTTACGATTATGCATAAGATATATAAAACACCATCTGTTCGTGTCGTCATTTTGGACGATACAGATCTCATTGCCACGAGTGATCCAGGTAGGTCATATTCGCTTGGCACGAATGGAGGAGACACAAGTGATAGTGATAAAGCACCCAATCGATCTATTTGGGGCGATGACTGATATCCGTCTATCGACCTTTATTTTGCCTCCCCGATTTGCCAAATTCGCGTAAATATCGGCTGAAAAACTCTCGAAACGTTCGATTTTAGGGCGTTTCCCTTTGTCATACCACAAATTCATCGTAATTTTGCACCGCAAAAACAAAGAATAATAGTCCCGGAAGCGGACCAAAGAAACTATTTAATTATTTAAGGTATGATGAATTTTATGAATAAGAGACCCGTTATGATGGGAACTCTTGCAGCTTACGCAGCTGCCCTGATTTATGTGGCTTGGGCAATCTTCAAGTAACCTGTCCAGGTTGAGATTTGAAAACAGTTAATCATTTTATACCCAGCCGGTCCTTCATTTGTGTCCGGCTGGCTTTTTTATATAACAATGCAAAGAGCTGAAAATGAAGTGCTGTTGCACTGCTGTTGTGCCCCATGTTCGAGTGCCATCATCGAATGGATGTTGGCCCACGACGTGCGTCCCACACTCTATTACTTCAATCCCAACATCTTCCCCGAGGAAGAATATCTGATTCGCAAGAATGAATGCACGCGCTATGCTGCTTCGTTGGATTTGGACATCATCGACGATGACTACGATCATGAGGCTTGGCGTTGCCAGGTGAAGGGAATGGAGATGGAACCAGAACGTGGCGCACGATGCCTGCAATGCTTCAAGATGCGATTGCTTCAGGCTGCACGCATAGCAGTGGAACTGGGCTTTGGGGTGTTCACGACGACATTGGCATCGAGTCGCTGGAAGTCGCTCACTCAAATCAACGAAGCGGGGCATTGGGCCGCAAAGAAAGTATCGGAGGAGACGGGCAAAACGGTCCGCTTCGACGATCGAAACTGGCGCAAGGGCGGTCTGCAACAGCGTCGCAACGAACTGCTCAAGGAGAACGGTTTCTATAACCAGCTCTATTGCGGATGCGAATTCAGCCTGGAGGCTATGAAGCAGAAATTCGGCGTGGTCGACATCCACGCATTGGACCCAAAATGAGATTGCGATGAAGATGATCCATTTACCCGAGGTGCGTTCCACCAACACATGGATGCTCGACGCATTGGCCCAGGGCACACCATTGGCCGACGAGACGGTGGTCTATACGATGAGGCAGACGGCAGGACGCGGGCAGATGGGCAACAGCTGGGAGGCCGAGCCCGACAAGAACATCTCGTTCTCGATGCTGTTGTGCCCCACGTTTCTGCCCATTCGCGAGCAGTTTGTCATCAGCCAGCTCTGTAGCCTGGCTATCGTGGAGGCGCTCGACGAGATAGCCGCCGAGCAGGGGATTCGCCCCGAAGACCTTCGCCTCTGTATCAAGTGGCCCAACGACATCTATGCGGGCGACATGAAGCTGGGCGGCATCCTGATCGAGAATCGTCTGGTCGGCACCACGTTCCAGCATTGCGTGCTCGGCATCGGCTTGAATGTCAATCAGACGCAGTGGATAGGCAATGCGCCCAATCCCATTTCGCTCAAGTTGCTGGGTGTGGAGACTACTCCCGAACGTGTGCTCGATTGCGTCAGCCGTCACCTCAGCGAACGATACCGGGCCTTACGCCGCGACAAGTCGTCAGCCATCGAGGCGCTCCATGACCGCTATATGGCACGCCTCTATCGCCGTTCTGGCTTTTACCCCTATTATGACCCGGCGAGCGACGAGCACTTTGACGCTGAAATCATCGGAATCGATCCGCAAGGCCCGCTGGTTTTGGAGTTGCCAACGGGCGAAGTGCGCCGCTATTGGTTCAAGGAGGTCCGTTTTGTGCTGCCCTGTGGTGTGACGAAGGAATGATAGCATCTGGCGATATAGTGACACTAGTAGATTACAAAAATTAGTGTTATTATTAGAAATGTAATTCTATGTCTAATTAATCTTCTTTAGAGAATCACGTTTCTGGAAATTTTCTTATCTTTGCATATAGAATTATTATTGGTTTAGTAATGCCGACTGTTTTTATATTTTTTGGTTTTCGGTTTCTGTTCTATTCTAATGATCATGAACCTATCCATATTCACATTATCAAGGATGATTGTGAAGCCAAATATAATGTCTGTCCAATAGAGCAGATATATAATCATGGGTTCAAGAAACATCAGATAGCGATTATAGAGTCGATAATTGAAGAGAATGAAATGATAATAGTTGAGAGATGGAAGACATTCTTTAACAAATAATGTATGAAACAGATGAAGATTTCAAGAGTATGGGTTGATGCTAACCATGTGTATGCAGAGACAGAAGAAGGTCTTCGAGCTCATTATGCCTTTTCCGATTGGCCCCGATTGCAGAAGGCTTCTGAAGATGAACGTCAAGATTTTTATCTGACCTATTTCGGTATTCATTGGCCTCAGATTGACGAGGATCTTAGCTTTGAAGATATGTTTCGTGACAATGGCTTTTCTGTTGCAGATTCTTCCGTCTGCTATGAAGGATAGCCGACATGTGTCGCAATGTCGTTTTTTGTTAGAACAAACAATTCGTGGCATACCATCTGGAGGTTTCAGTTGATATGCCACGAATGCTTGAATATATAAATTGAGAAACGAGAGAAGTATTTGAAATTGCTGCAATTTCATCTGTCGCAATGAACAGATGTTCTTACGCCGCCTCTTCTTTCATCAGTCGCTTCCACTCGAAGTAGCCGAAGATGGCGATGATGACGTAGAGGCCGTAGAGGCTGGCCTTGAAGGGAATGTCCTTGTAGAAATAGAGCACGCAGGTGACGACATCGACGGCAATCCAGATGATCCATTGCTCCAGGTATTTGTGCGCCAGTGCCCAGATGCCGACGAGGCTGAGGGCGGTGGTGAAGCTGTCGGCCACGGGTACGTTGCTGTTGGTGAACGTCACCAGCAGCCAGTAGATGATGCCCCAGATGGCAGCCATAAGCACAAGCCAGGGCAACATCAGGCGGCGGGGAAAGTGACGGATGGGCAGGGCCTGCTTCGTCTTGCTGCCCCTGATCCATCGCCAGTAGCCGTAGATGGTCATCGAGAGGTAGTAGAACTCCATGGCACAGTCGGCGTAAAGGCCCTTCTGATAGTAGAGCACGATGCCGAGCGCCTGCATGAGGAAGCCTACAAGCCACATCCACAGGCTGGCCTTATATTCCAACAGGATATAGGCCAGGCCGAGGATGGTGGTGAGGATGTCGAGCCAATGAGCAGTCAAAAAATCCATATCAAGTTTAGAATCTCAGTGTGATGTTGCCCATAACCGTCGTGCCGGCTTGTGGGATGTAGCCGATTTCGGTGTAGCGGTTGCTGTTAGGATTGCCGCCGCTCTCGTAAATGGCCGAATAAACCCAGCCCGAAGCGGCATAGTGCAGGTCGAAGATGTTGTTGATGTTGAAACCAAGAATCATCTCCTTGATGCCTTTGTTCTTGAAGTTGAACACATAGTTGGCCGAGATGTCACTGGTCGAGAAACTCGGCAATGAGCGCTGCTTGCATTCTGTGTTGTCGAGATATTGGCGCGACACGTAGTTGGTGTGCCAGGTAGCCGTGAGCCCGTTCTTTCGGTAGGTGATAAATCCGTTGAGGATGACCGAAGGCGAGAAGGCAAGCGTGCTGTTGTCGTAGTGAATCACGTCGAAGCCATCGCCATCGTAAGCCTTGCCGCTGGCATCAGTATTGCCCTCCCAGTCGTCCCAGTTTTCGACATGCTCGTTGAAATCCTTGATCTTGTTCTGGCTGAGTGCAGCATTGCCCTCGATGGTGAGTCCAGGAAGAATGGTCCATGCTGCGGTGAGTTCTATGCCGAGTCGATATGACTTGTCGATGTTGGTGGTCAGGTTTTCGCCAATGTCGCTCAATTCGCCGGTCTGCACAAACTGGTCCTTGTAGTGCATCCAGTAGAGGTTGGCGCTTACCGCCCAACGCTTGGCCATATAGTTATAGCCAATCTCGGTGTCGAGAAGTTGTTCGGCCTTGGGTGCAGGGTAGTTGTAATTGTCGGTAAAGTTGTTGCGCTCGGGTTCACGATTGCTCATGGCAAACGATGCGAAGGCGTGATGTCCATCCTGATGGAAGCTGATGCCCACTTTTGGATTGACGAAGTCGTACTTCTTGTCGATGTCGAGACGTTGGTTGACATATCCGTTATCGGTGGAGACGAACTTGTCATTGATGCCATCGGTGGAGTAGGAGACGTGACGATACTGTACGTCGGCAAAGACGTCCCATTGGTCGGTGAGATGATAGGTAGCCTTGGCGAAGATGTTGCCGTCAAGCTTGTCGGCATCGCTGTCGTAATATTGGTAATCGCCGTCTTTAAGGAACTTGTTGCTCATCTCGTTATTGGCAATGTACGTGATGTAACCGAAATGGTTCGACCAGAAGTTCTGGAGAGAGAGGCCTCCGATGATATCCCAGTGCTCGTCCTTGTAGTTGGCATTCCAAACAAAGCCCAGAAAGTCCTGCGAGAGTCCCTTCTTTCGCACGAAGTCTGTGCGTTTGAGAGTCGAACCATCGCTCAACGTGAAGTTGGAGAATCCGAATTTTGAGAGTTTGTTGTTGTAGCGGAACTCTTTGTAGTAACCGTAGCCATGGGTATAGTGCACTGAACCCGAAGTGGTCCAATGGTCATTGATTTCCCAGGCCAATGAGAGGATGGTGCGATTCTGCCAGAAGTTGTCGGTGGTCTTGTCCCAAAGCGAGCCGTCAGAGAGTTTATAGCGTTCGGTGCCCTTTGAGGGGTCGCTGCCATCAACGAGATGCTCGTAGAGTGTGTTGTACTTGCCGAGGCCTGCGTCATAGAAGTCCTTGTATTCGAAGAGTCCTGTGCCCATGCCGCCATAGTTCCAGTCGAGCAGGTCGCCAGTGTCGAGGCCGTTCCATGCCTGGCCTGTCTTCTCGAAGTTGCCGAAGTTCTTGAGGCGCACCACGAACTTGTCACCCATATAGGCGAGGCCTCCGTAGTAGGAGCCGCTGCGTCCCGATGTGCCATGCATATAGCCGTCGGTGCTGGTTTCGTGATAGGCACCGTCGAAGATCCAATGATTAGCAAACAGGCCGGTCGAGAACGAGCCGCCGAGATTGAAGGTGTTGTAGGAGCCATACGAGCCGGATATTTCTGCCGATGGCTTGGTGTTGGGCGCCTTGCTGGTCAGCGCGATGGTGCCGCCGAAGGCGCCATCACCATTGGACGAGGTACCTACACCTCGCTGAATCTGTGCGCCGCCTAGCAGCGATGCGTAGCTGTTCATATTGGCCCAGAAGACACACTGGTCTTCTGGTGAGTTGAGAGGCACACCGTCGAGGGTGACATTGATGCGCGAATCAGCGGCACCACGGATGCGCATATAGACGGTACCCGTGCCCAGACCATTTTCGCCGTAAGCAACTACACCTGGAGTGTGGGTGAAGAGCATGGGTAACTCGCGTCCTGTCTTCGAGAATTCTTCGAGTTCCTCCTGTTCGATATTGGTCTTCGAGAAAGGTGCTTCCTTCTGAGCTTTCACCGACTTGACCACGATTTCGTTCAGTTGGTGAATCTTGCTCGCTGTCATACGAATCTGCTGCTTCGTGTCAGGTTCGGCCGTGAATGTCTGATCCTCATAGCCGAGATAGCGTACAACCAGTTCTGTGCCACTGGCTGCATTGAGAGAAAATTGCCCGTTGCCATCGGTGATGGTGCCAATGCTGCGCCCTTTGAGCATGATGTGAGCGCCTGGAAGTGGCTCGCCGTACTCGTCAACGACTGTGCCGGTTACTCGATGTGATGAGACCTGCTGTTCTGCTGGGGCCTCATTTGCAGTTGGAGAGAGAGCGAACCCCATACCTGTACTTGTTGCCAGAATGGCAACCATAAACAATACCTTTTTCATCTTGCGAAGAAAAATTAGAATGAATAATAAGACGAGTTGGGGTTCTGCATGTTCCCTTGCCAGAATTACCTGGCCAGGTTCAATGGGTCTAATCTCAGCCTCACAGTCCTGCAGGACAAGCGAAGCACCCCAAGTTGCCGTAACTGTCGCTTCATCGCGATATGGCAAATGTCAGTTTGCGGGTGCAAAGATAATGCCTTTTTGCGAAATTTCCAAAAGTATTGATAATTATTTTTCAGATTTGACAATAAATAGCTTCATTAATATATATTATATGTACGCGCGCGAAAAACTTTGTGCCTGAAAAATTTGCAAGTGTGCAAAAAAAGATGTATCTTTGCGCCGCTATTTCTAAAAAGACGAAGAGATTTGCATTCCTATGGATAAGACACAAGTATATAACAGCGTCAGAAATTGTATTTCCGAAGAGTTGAACGATTTCGAACATATGTTTGAAGGCGTTTTGCGAACGCGGGTACCTTTGGCCGATTCTGTTATTCACTATTTTCTGGAGCGTAGCGGCAAGCAGTTGCGCCCCATTATGACACTTCTTGCGGCCAAGATGCTGGGCAATGTCAACGAAGCTACCACCTATGGCGCTGTCGCCTTGGAGTTGCTCCACAATGCCACATTGATGCACGACGATGTCATCGATCAGAGTCCTACGCGTCGTGGTAGTGATACCATCAATAAAATTTGGGACAACAAGGTCGCTGTGCTTATGGGTGACTTTTTCCTTTCGAAATGCCTTTATTGCAGCAATTCCACGGGTTCGTTGCAGATTTCGCGCGTGTTGTCCGATATGGTGACGATGCTCGTCGAAGGCGAGTTGGAACAGATTTCCAACGTGCGCACCCATCTGTTGAGCGAAGATGCCTATTTCTCGGTGATTCGTGGCAAAACGGCATCGCTCTTTGCCGCTTGTATGAAGATTGGTGCACTCAGTGTAGAGGCCTCTGAATCCGACAAGGAGCGATTGACAAAGGTGGGGGAACTGATGGGCATGGTCTTCCAGATTCGCGACGATATCTTCGACTATTATCCTTCGACCAAGGAAGTGGGCAAGCCTACGGGTCATGACATTATGGAGGGCAAGATCACTTTGCCGCTGCTCTATGCCTTGCAGCATGCGCCTGCCGACGAAACTGCTCGCATGAAGGCTATCATCGAGCAGCCCCAGGAACTGACAGGTAGTCAGGTGGCACTGTTGGTGGAGTTTGCCAAAAGTATCGGAGGCATAGAATATGCACAGGCAAAGATGAAGAATATCACCTACGAGGCCAAGAAACTGCTCTCCACCTTCCCCGAGAGTGATGCTCGTGAAGCTGTGATGTGTCTGATAGACTATTTCTCGGATAGAAATTATTGATTTTGCCGCACAGACAAAGCAAAACTGGATTGTAAGAACCCCGTTTGAGGCCAAAATCAAACATTTTTCAAAAAATCTTGCCAAAAAATTTGGAGGATTGAAATAAATGCGCTATCTTTGCACCCGCAAAACAAGAAACGGGGTGTAGCGCAGTCCGGTTAGCGCACCTGCTTTGGGAGCAGGGGGTCCCAGGTTCGAATCCTGGTACCCCGACTACACACCACAAAATATTCGTTCTTTGATAGATCTACGATGGCTCCTTAGCTCAACTGAATAGAGCATCTGACTACGGATCAGAAGGTTACAGGTTTGAATCCTGTAGGAGTCACAATCTGAGTTTCCTCGTCGGTGGCTGAGGGGTTTTTAATACTGCTTCAATAGCTCAGTTGGTTAGAGCACCTGACTGTTAATCAGGGGGTCGTTGGTTCAAGCCCATCTTGAAGCGCATCTGCCTCTTTAGCTCAGTTGGCCAGAGCACGTGATTTGTAATCTCGGGGTCGTTGGTTCGAATCCGACAAGAGGCTCAGATTTTTTAGGGCGTATTCCAGAGTGGCCAAATGGGGCAGACTGTAAATCTGCTGTCGACGACTTCGGTGGTTCGAATCCATCTGCGCCCACCACAAGCGAGTCTGACTCGCAAATGATCTTTGACATATTGAAGGATAAACGATATAAGAAACATCTTCGGAAGCGGAAACGCTTCCCGTCTATGACTTCGTAGCTCAGTTGGTAGAGCAACTGACTCTTAATCAGTGGGTCCAGGGTTCGAGCCCCTGCGAGGTCACTATGATGGCGAGATAGCTCAGCTGGTTAGAGCGTCGGATTCATAATCCGAAGGTCCAGGGTTCAAGTCCCTGTCTCGCTACGGTTCATTTTTACAGGGATTATACTGGAGAGATGGTAGAGTGGTCGATTACACCGGTCTTGAAAACCGGCGAACGGCGACGTTCCGGGGGTTCGAATCCCTCTCTCTCCGCTTTTCTTCCCGCTGTTGCGGGACGGTCTTCGGATCGCATAGTTCCTGGTGCGTTAGTTCAGTTGGTTAGAATATCGCCCTGTCACGGCGGAGGTCACGGGTTCGAGTCCCGTACGCACCGCAAGCGTTAGCTTGTCTAATGGCTTTTATATCGCGGAGTGGAGCAGTGGTAGCTCGCCAGGCTCATAACCTGGAGGTCAGTGGTTCGATCCCGCTCTCCGCAACTAATTCAATGTCCTTTGCGAAAATAGCTCAGTTGGTAGAGCACGACCTTGCCAAGGTCGGGGTCGCGGGTTCGAGTCCCGTTTTTCGCTCATCAGCCCAAATGGCGGAATCGGTAGACGCGTTGGTCTCAAACACCAATGGAGAAATCCGTCCCGGTTCGACCCCGGGTTTGGGTACATCAAGATGACTCTTCTGAGTCTGACTTTGCGGAGGTGGTGAAATTGGTAGACACGCTACTTTGAGGGGGTAGTGGCCGTTAGGCTGTGTGAGTTCGAGTCTCATCCTCCGTACTTCGATCCGCTAGCTCAGTCGGTAGAGCACAACACTTTTAATGTTGGGGTCTTGGGTTCGAACCCCAAGCGGATCACGAATCTTCGTGGCCGATTGGGTCATTCGAAGAATAACCCCAAGCGGATAACTTCGAATCCATTTTGCCTCCAGAAAATCGCGAGATTGACATTTGGTGCCATAGCTCAGATGGTAGAGCAAAGGACTGAAAATCCTTGTGTCCCCGGTTCGATTCCTGGTGGCACCACAATAATTTTGGTCAGTTGGATGAGTGGTTTAGTCACTGGTCTGCAAAACCAGCTACAGCGGTTCGAGTCCGCTACTGACCTCTTTTATATCGGGCGCTTAGCTCAGCTGGTTCAGAGCGTCTGCCTTACAAGCAGAGGGTCGGGGGTTCGAATCCCTCAGCGCCCACAAGTCGTTGCTCAGCAACGGCTTTTTATTTCGCTTATCCTTCAATAATCGAAGTAAACGATCTTTGAAAGTTTGAAATTGACAAATAGATTAGCAAGCACATACTTAGGGTAGAGCAAGTGCAAGACAAAAGCTTTACCGTCAATAACTTTATTGATTGCCAGCATCAAACAAACGATAAAAAAGTACAACGAAGAGTTTGATCCTGGCTCAGGATGAACGCTAGCGACAGGCCTAACACATGCAAGTCGAGCGGCAGCACCTCGGGTGGCGAGCGGCGCAC
>Ga0256407_10001454_pt1 | contig 49867 bp, 38 predicted proteins | sample RumenRJG_04DNA_FD_193489 | JGI IMG/M metagenome (GOLD analysis project Ga0256407, IMG submission 193489) | Bovine rumen microbial communities from Lethbridge, Alberta, Canada - RJG_04 | ecosystem: Host-associated > Mammals > Digestive system > Stomach > Rumen | place: Canada: Alberta...
CGGCCTCACTTCAGGAGACGTATCTCGTCGGCGTCTAGGACGAGCGACACGCGCTTGCCGCCCTTGTACAGGGCGACGGGCTGCGGTTTCGCCGTCGCGTTCACGAGCACGATCGCCTTGCGTCCGTCCGACGCCACGTAGGCGTTGCAGAACACCGTCGGACGCCTCCCCGCGACTTTCCGTCCTCCGGGAAGCGTGGCCTTGTAGGGCTGCGAGGCGCAGACGACCCGCGGCGGCTTCACCTGCCGCCCGAACGCGAGCCACGCGCGCCCTTCGCCGTGGTAGTAGGCCACCCAGCGACGCATGAAGTCGTTGTACGCGGCAGGCCCGTCGACGGGACCGGAGAGGGACGGCAGGAGAACCGGGATCTGGCCGTCCGCCGCCGCGTGCGCCTGCCAGATGCGGTTGGCGCGGCGCGGACTCGACTGGAAGCACGGGATGTACTCGTGGTAGAGGTAGTTGAACACGCTCGCCCATTCGTCCGCCCCGCTCTCGCAGTCGCGGTAGTCCTGGATGCCCACGAGATGGCTGTAGTTCTCGTTCGGCTCCTCCACGCATACCACGGCGTCGGGCACGCCGTTCGTGCGCATCGTCTCGCGCATCGTGGCGAGCTGGTCGAGGAACGCGTCCGTCTTCCACTTGCCGTCGCCCGGCTGGTGGGCGTGGTTGCGGTTCCAGCAGGCCGGAGAGCGACCGCCCTGCATCTGTCCCACCTGGATCACCTCGCAGCCGAGCATCGCAAGCGGGGAGCAGAGGTAGTCGTTCCACCACTCGCGCGTCCACGGGTCGCCGCCGCACAGGCAGGCGCAGTCGCCTCCGTGCAGCCAGCTGGGCGTGCGCAAGTAGCGCGTGCCGTCGCGGCCGGACACGGCATGGGGGTGGCCGATCCGCTCGAAGCGCTCGCGGTCGTCCCATTCGAACGCGCCGTTCTCCTGCTTCCCGCACATGCGCGCCCACTGGTAGCCGGCCGGCGAGACAAAGGTATGGGCGCCCTCGGCGTACAGGCCGGAGACAAGTTCCGCAAACGCCTCGTTCCCGCCGTGCACCGGGAAGCAGTCCGGCGACACCAGGTAGCCGTGCTTCTCCCAGCCCCGGAACGCCACCACGAGCGGAGACGGCACGAACGTGCGCCGCCAGCTGTCCTGCACCCACGCGCGGATCTTGTCCGGCTGCTCGATCCACTCGCGCCCGAACCGCACCATCGCGGGCGCGTCGCGCATCCAGGCCGGCACGTCGTCGCGGTTCTCGAATGTCTTCTCGCACCATTTCTGCTTCACGGCCCACGCCTTGTAGAGGTCGGCCGCGTCATGCCACGAGCAGGGATCCGCGTGCGTGCCCTCGAACCCGCCGGTCACGACGTCGTACGCCTGCGCCACGGAACCCTCGTCAAAGCCGATGCGCGTGCTGGACACGACTAGGCCGCCGTCCCTGCGCGCCGCACCGATGTACTTCGTGTGGCCGGCGGCGTCCTCCGTCGCGAAATAGAGGCCCGCGCGGTCGTCGTAGACCGTCGCGAACTGCGCCGCGAGCGCGCCTGGCTGCTGCGCGCCCACGCGCCAGCCCGCCGGCTTTGCACCGGGGTTGTAGACGACGCCGCCCTTCGTCGCGCCATACACCAGGCGGTCGTCGCCGCCGTCGCCGCCAAGCACCGGAGCCACGAGCAGGCGCGGGTATTCGGTCGCCTCCAGCGCCCAGCCAGGCGCGGTCTGCACGGAAATCCGCCAGCGCACGTACGCGTCGCCGCCCTGCGCCGTGCAGGCGACGAACACGACGCCCTCCTTGAAGCCGCCGTAGACGAGCCGAGCCGCACCTGCGGCGCCCGCTTCGAGCGCACACGTCTCCGCGTCGTCAGCCGTCACCGAGACGCTCTTCGTGAAGTCGTCCGTGCGCGTGAGTTTCAGGCGGAAGAGCGCCGTGGCGCCCTGCGCCGGCGCAAGCTCCGCGCCATGCGCAGTCACGAGCCGCGTCACCGCGCCCTTCGCCTGCTCGTCAAGCGTCACCGTCAACGACGTGCCCGCCACCTCGACCGCACCGGCCGCCCATGGCGCAAGCGCCGCGACCGCCACCAAGATTGCTGAAGATTTCATGCCGCACATTATACCCGAACTTTCACCGGCGCGCAAGATGGCGCAAAGAGGTCATGGCGTCCGCGCTAACAGGACGCGTCCCCGGGCGAAGCCAGCAGGCCGGCCAGCTTGCCGCCGATGAAGGCGTAACGGTCGCGCGGCAGCTTCGCCGCCACGCGCTCCAGGAGTCCCTTCACCTCGGCGCGCAGGTTCGGCTCGAACCGCCGCCACACGGCCACGGGCGAGAGCAGACGAATCGCGTTGTACTCGCTCACGTCCGCGTACTTGACGAGCGTCTCCTCCAGCCACGCGAGACCACGCGGCGTCCAGAGCTGGTCGCCGTTCGCGGCAAAGCCGCAGTAGAGCGCACGACTGAGGCCGGGGTGCGTAATCGACCAGCCTTCGCGCTGCTCCTCGCGCGCGATGGCGTCGAAAACATCCGCGTGCGGATCGCTCGCAACGAGGCCGAGATAAGAGAGGTAGCCGTTAAGCGACTTGCGCAATTCAACACCCTCTTTCTCTAGGAGCTCCTTGCGCCCCGGATCGTCCGTGGAAACGAGCGCACGCAGTGCATTGAGGCGCGCGGTGATGCTGGTGGAACGCGAGAGGTAGGTGCGAATCGCCTCCCACGCCTCCGGCACGTTGGCGGCCGCGAGAAGCTGGAGGATGCAGTTTTCGTAGGCGCGGCGCTTGAGGTCGTCAACGGGCGAAACGCCAGTTGCCCCAGTTGCGAACGCCGCCGAAAGGTTTTCCACCCCGATTTTGAGGGCTGCCGCGCGGCGCAGGGTACGCATCTCCTGCACGTTCTCGCGGACGCGTGCGCGGCGATAGCGGTCGATTGAATCGGCTGGAATGGCCAGCAACGCGCTCTTGATCCCAAGGTCAAGCGACTGATCCGCAAAGATTTCCTGGTAGATCGCAAGCCACGTTTCCACGCAGTTCTTGTCGCGCAAGAGGCCCATCGCCTCGACGCGGTTGCCGCCGTCAGGATCGGTACGCGCCTGACACGCGAGCTGCTCTTCGGTGGCAGATGGCGCGAGCATTCCGTAGAATGCGCCGCCACGGTTCCAGCTGATGAAATCTGGCTTCACCGGGAATGGCGCCGTAAATTCGGTGTAGGCGGTGGCTGTATCCGAAGGTTCCAGCGTGAACACGCCGCTGCAGAGGTCCTTGCCGTCTTTCACGGCCGTCCACGTAACCGGCACCGTGAATGCGGGTCGCGACAAGCGCGACCCCTCCCGCGGTAGGGCGGTCGCCCCGCGACCGCCGATGTCCGCGCGGTCTTGCGAGAGGCGGACAGTCATGCGGCCGTCCTTCCAGTTCCAGGCGGCGTGTACCGTGGGGAAGCCGACGGAGAAGAGGTAGGGGCCGATGAGCGCGCGCACGTCGCGTCCGCTCACCTCGGAGAACACGCGAAGGAAGTCGTCCGTGTTCGCGTTGCCGCCCGAGAAGCGGCGGAAGTACTCCTTCCATGCGGCGAGGTAGGCCCCTTCGCCAATGAGCGCACGGAGGGTGTTGAGCACCTCAGGGGCCTTGTCGTAGGTGATGGCGTCAACGACTTCGTCCGGGTCGTTCACGCCCTCGCGCACGACGGCGCCAGCCATGCCGGCCTCCTCCTCGGCGAACGCGCCGCCCGTGCCGCGGAGCGACGCGATCTCGTCGCGGCGCATGTAGTCCGCGCCGAAGACGCGCGCGAGGTAGGCGCGCTCCACGTTCACCGTGTACGCCTCGTTGAGCCACATGTCGAACACGGTCTCCATCGTCACGCCGCTGCCGCAGTGGTTGTGCTCGTACTCGTGGGGGATCACGCCGTGGGCGTAGACAAGACGCCGGTCGGGGATCGTGGAGTCGATGAGCGCCGCCTCGGTGATGATCGTCGTGTTGCCGGTGTTCTCCATGCCGCCGTAGAGCGACTTCTCCATGCAGATCGTGCGGTACACCTCGAACGGGTACTCGTAGCCGGTCACCTCGTGCTGGAACAGCACGGACTCCTTCAGGATGCGCATCGGCTCGCGCGCGCCGTCGAGATGGCCCGGCGGCACGAGGTACTCGAGTTTCACCTTCCGGTGCGTATCGGGGTACTCCACCTCGTCCGCGAGCACCTCCCACGTGCCCGCGCACGCGAGGAACAGGTAGGGGGCCATCGGACGCCGCATCTCGTAGACGACGCGCTGGCGTCCGCCTTCGAGCGCGGTCTTCTCCACGAGGTCGCCGTTGGAGATCAGGTGCGTGTAGCGCGCGTCGCCTTCGATCACGGTGCGGAACGTGCATTTCGCCGTGCAGTCGTCGATGATGGGCAGGATGCGCTGGAAGCCGTACTGCTGGCACTGGCTCATGTACTGCTGCGGACACCCCGGCGGCGTGACGTCGCAGTAGATGCCCTCCAGCCGCTTGCCGTCGGGATGGGCGACGTGCTCCACCGCCACCGTGAACTGCTCGCCGGCCGCGTATTCGCGGTCGAGCGGGTAGACGACCTTCTTCCCGTCGCAGTCGAGCGCGATCTCGCGCATCGGCTCGCGCGCGCGACAGTGGAGCGTGCCGGACGCCTCCACGCGGTCCTCGTAGAAGGAAAGTTTCATGTCGACGTGCTCCAGCTGCGCCGGAGGACGCCTGAACTCAGATCTTTTGTATACGTAGTCCATTGCGGCACTAGTATACCACACTTCCGCGCCGGCTTCTCACAAAACGACGAGAAGAAAGGCGAGGAGACACAGCACAACCGCCAGAAGACGCTTCCAGAGAGGAACGGGCGTCGACGCGCCCTCCGCCGGCGAGCCTGCGGAACCCAGCATCTTCTTCAGCCCGCGCAGGGCAAGCGGCGGCTTGGACCTGTCGGTAAGAAGAAAGGCGGCCAGGCCGAGAAGTGCCACGACGGGGATGAAGCGGTAAGCGGTCAAGGCGAACTCCATTCTCCAACCTCCTCCGGTCACCGCATGGAAAGTTCAAGCCAGAGCGTCTCGGCGGCGTCAAGCTCTTCTTTTGCGGGGCCGAGACGCGCCGTGAGCGTGGCCACGCGCGCGGGGTCTTTCGCGTAAAGCGCAGGATCGCCAAGCGCGGATTCAATCTCCGCGATCTCCGCCTCCAGCGCCTCGATCCGCTTCGGCAACGACTCCAGCTCCCGCTGCTCCTTGTACGTGAGCTTGCCTGGCCGGTCGCCTCGGCGAGGTGCCCCTCCCGCGGAAGCGGCCGCGCTTGTCGCGGCCACTGGCAGGGCCCGCTCGCCGAGCGGGCCGCCGCTGCTCGCCTTCACCTGCTTCAGCAGCCGCGCCGCCTCGGCGTAGCCGCCCGCGCACGGACGCACCACGCCGTCCCCTGCGAGCACGTAGCAACTCGTCGTCACGTTGTCGAGGAACGTGCGATCGTGCGACACGACGAGCAGCGTGCCCTTGTAGTTGAGCAGTTGTTCCTCGAGCAGCTCCAGCGTCTCCACGTCAAGGTCGTTCGTGGGTTCGTCCATCACGAGCAGGTTCGACGGTTTCAGGAAAAGCCGCGCCAGCAGCAGGCGCGCCTTCTCGCCGCCCGAGAGCGCCTTCACGGGCGTGCGCGCGCGCTCGGGCGTGAAGAGGAAGTCTGCAAGATAGGCAAACACGTGCTTGGTCACGCCGCCCACGGTGACCGTGTCGCGGTCGCGCGCGACGACCTCCTTCACGGCCGACTCCGGGTCGAGCTGGGCGTGCAGCTGGTCGAAGAACGCCATCTCCACGCGCGTGCCGATCGTCACCGCGCCGGACGTGGGCGCGAGAGCCCCCGTAAGCAGTTTCAGAAGCGTGGTCTTTCCCGTGCCATTCTCGCCCACCACGCCGATGCGCTCGCCCTTCAGGACGTCCGCCGTGAAATCCTTCACGATGGGGCGCTCCGCATCGTATGCGAAGCAGAGGTTCTCGATCTTGATCACGCGGTCGCCGGACGACGCCGCCGTATCCACCCGCAACGTGGTCGTGCCGGACGCCATGCGCCGGTTCGCAAATTCGAGGCGCAGCTGGCGCAGCGCCTCCACGCGCCCCTGGTTGCGCGTACGGCGGGCTTTCACGCCCTGACGAATCCATGCCTCCTCCTGCGCGAGCTTCTTCGCCTTCTTTGCCCAGAGGGCCGCCTCGTCCGCCTGCAAGTCGGCCTTCCGCTGGAGGAAGGTGCGATAGTCGCAGTTCCAGCCGGCGAGCATGCCCCGGTCGAGGTCGTAGACGTAGGTCGCAACCGACTTCAGGAACGCGCGGTCGTGCGTGACGAAGAGGAACGCCGTCTCGGTCTGGCGGCGGATGAACGCCTCCAGCCACTCGATCGACGCGACGTCAAGGTGGTTCGTGGGCTCGTCAAGAAGGACGAGGTCAGGCTCGTCGGCCAGCACGCGCGCGAGCAGGACGCGGCGGCGCATGCCGCCTGAAAGCGAATTGAACACGGCGGCGGGATCCAGTCCCATCTGCGAGATGAAACGGTCCGACTGGGCGATTTCCTTCACGGTACCGGGACGGTCCGAGGGGACCTCCTGCTCAAGAAAGGCCACTTTCAGACCCGGCGCGCGGATGATCTCGCCCGTGTCGGGCTCAATCCGTCCGGCGATGACATTCAGGAGCGTGGACTTCCCCTCGCCGTTGCGTCCCGTGACGCACGCGCGCACACCGCTCTCCACATTCAAAGAGACCCCGTCCAGAACGGGGTCCCCTCCAAATGCAAGCGAAACGTCGTGCAGGGAAAGGAGATGCCGGGCCATGGCCTCCTCAGGCCTGCGGCCGCGGCGGCTCTTTGTGACGGTAGGTGATACGCCCCTTGCCGAGGTCGTATGGCGAAATCTCGACGGTCACCTTGTCGCCAATCGCGATCTTGATGAAGAACTTCCGCATCTTCCCGGAGATGTGGGCGAGCACTTCGTGCCCGTTGTCCAGCTGGACCTTGTACATAGTGGCCGGGAGAACCTTGGTGACGGTTCCCGTGACCTCTATCGCTTTATCGTCGTCTTTTGCCATATTGTAAATTGGTAGCGGGGGCTGGATTTGAACCAACGACCTTCAGGTTATGAGCCTGACGAGCTACCAGGCTGCTCCACCCCGCAATCTGGCGTCCTCCGAATGGCGGGCCTGACAGGAGTCGAACCTACACCCCTCAGATTCGTAGTCTGATGCTCTATCCAGTTGAGCTACAGGCCCTCATCGGAAAACGGCGGATAGTATAGCACTTCCCCGGCCCGCGCGCAAGGGGGTAACTTCAAAAAAATTCGCCAACTTCGCCTTGTCGGCTTTCAGCTTCGCGAGGGAGTCTTTCAGTTTTGCAGAGGCTTCGGCGGCGGACGCTGCCACGATCAAGTCCTTCCGCCCGGACGCCTTGATTTCGGCGGCGGTATCGGCATGGGTTGAAAGGACGACAACCGGCCCCTTGAAATCCTTGAGTTCCTTGAACGTCTTCTTCTTCGGGTCGATCAGCAGCGCGACGTCGCCCTTGGCGGAAGAAAGGGCGCGGTTGTAATCGGTGCTGTGCCAGACCTTCTGGAGCAGGCGGGCGCCTTCCGGCGTGTTGTATCCCATCTGCGCATAGACGTTGGGCGCGCCGGCGATGCGCTTCTTGGGCGAGGGATGCAGCTTGCGCCCGGTGAGCCATTCAAGTCCCTTGTAGAAGATGTCCTGCGTGCGCCTGCCGCTTTCGGGGTGCGGTCCGCAGATGAAGATCTTGCCCTTCCCGAACGTCCCCGCGATGATGGCCGCCTTGCCCGCCATGCCGCGGACGTCCGCCTCCGGCTTTTCGATTTTCTCCATCTTCTTGCCATAGTACGCGAACACCTTCATGTCCGCCCCTTCGACCGGCTTTCCCGGAATCATGGCGGGGCCGCCGTGGTAGCGGACCATGCGCGGGCCCTTCTGTCCCATGGCGGCGCACCCCGCCTCCGTGAATTCGAGCTCGACCGTCGCGCCGCCCCGGTAGTGCTCCGGATCGTCGGGCTTGAACGGCACCATCTGGTTGCGCTTGCGGCGCGTCTCCTCCAGGACGAGAAACGCCCCGGCGCACGTGCCGTGGTACAATCCGCCTTTTTTGACGAACTCCCTCTCCGCCGCGACGCCCTTCTCGCCAAGCCCGAAGAACTGCGACTCGCCGCTGCCGCCGGAATGCACCACCATGTCCGCGCCGTCGAGCGCGCCCTCGCCGATATCCTTGCCGTTCGCGAACGTGACGACGAACTCGGGACAGTCGTCCATGAGCCGCCCCACCAGGTCAACGCCCACGCCCCGGTCGCAGTAGAACACCACTTTCAGGGCGTCCGGCGCCTTCTCGACGCCTGCCGCCGCCAGGATGAAACCAGCCGCACACGCGGCGAGCAGATTCTTCATTGACGATGCCTCCCTTGGCTGTTTGTTTTGTTTGGGGAGATGATACCATTTTACGCCGCCACTTGCAACAGTTAAGAAGGCCTGTCGATCTTCCGCTCGCGAACCCAACGCGATTCCCAAAATTGTGGTATACTGTGCGCCACACGACCAAAGGAGATTCTGCATGAAAAGCAAAACCAGCAAAACCATTCGCAAGCCCGCCGACCTCAAGCGGCGCACATTCCTCAAGGCCGGAGCCGCCGTGGCGGCCGCGGCCATCGTGCCGACGGAGGCGCTGGCGGACGAGAAAAAGACGAAAATCGTCGTCGTGCACGGCACAAACCTCGCGAAGATGGTCGAAGCCGGCATGGCGAGGATGGGCGGATGGGACAAGTTCTTCAAGGCCGGAGCCAAGGTGGCGCTCAAGCCGAACCTCGCCTGGAACTCCACCCCCGAGCAGGGCGGCAACACGCACCCCGACATCCTGCGCGCCGTCATCAAGGGCGCGGAGGCCTGCAAGGTGAAGCAGATCCTCATCCCCGAGAACACGTGCCAGCCCGAGAAGATGACGTTCAAGGTCAGCGGCGCGAACGACGCGATCGAGGGGACCTCGGCGAAACTCTACCGTCCCAAGCCCGCCGACTACAAGGAAGTGGACGTGCCCAAGGGGAAGATCTGCCAGCAGGCCAAGGTCACGCGCGACCTCATCGAGGCGGACTGCCTCGTGAACATGCCCGTCGCCAAGCACCACAGCGGCGCCACGCTCACCCTCTCGATGAAGAACTGGATGGGAGCAGTGGACAACAAGACGCGCCGGTCGTGGCACCGCAACGGGCTCCACCAGTGCATCGCCGACTTCAGCACCTTCCTCAAGCCCACGCTCATCGTGATCGACGCGACGCGCATCATGCTCGACCACGGTCCGCAGGGACCCGGCAAGCTGGCGCATCCCCACGAGATCATCTTCGCCACGGACCCTGTCGCCGCCGATACGTACGCCGCCTCGCTCTTCAAGAAGACCCCCGAGGACGTGCCGCACATCAAGCTTGCGGCCGAACTGGGCGTCGGCTGCGCCGATCTCAAGAAGATCGACGTCGTGCGCGTCGAGGTTTAAGGAGGGGACCCGCCATGAAGTGGTTGAGGCGCAACATCTGGCGGCTGCTGATTGCAGCGGCCGCCGCAGTCCTCGCGTTGGGGTACGTCCCCGAATCCCATCCCGAACTCGCCTCGATCCTTCCGCGTCTCAGTCCGATCCTGAGCCTCTTCGGCGCGCTGGCGACGCGGGCGTGGCTGGGCTGGCTCATGCTGCTCGGCATCCCGCTCCTCGTGCTCGCCGCGTTCAAGGGGAGGTTCTTCTGCTGGCACCTCTGCCCGATGGGCTTCCTCTCGGAGACGGCCGGCAAGCTGAACCCGTGGGGCAAGGGGCTCGTCAGGCGCGTGCCCATGGTCAACAAGGCGCTCGCGCTCGTGATCGCCGTGACGGCGGCCTGCGGCTATCCGCTCCTGATCTGGTGCGACCCGCTCTGCATCTTCAACGGCTTCTTCGCCGCCTGGCGCGAGCCGCTTGCAATCGCCTCGGCCGGCACGGGCATCGGGTTCGTGCTGGTTCTCCTCGCCAGCATCGCCGTGCCAAACATCTGGTGCCACCGGCTGTGTCCGCTCGGCGGCCTGCAGGAGACGATTGCGCAGCTCTGCCGCCGCAAGGCAAAGACTGCGGACGACGCGCCGGAGCAGTCCGCCCTCTCCGTCGTCGGCGCCACGCGCCGCACCGTGCTGGCGGCCATCCCCGCAGCCGCCGCGAGCATCGCCGTGCGGCACGCGATTGGCGCGAAGGGACGCGACGCCATCCGTCCGCCCGGCGCCGACCTGGAGCGCTTCAACGCGCTCTGCGCGCGGTGCGGCAACTGCATGAAGGCATGTCCTTACCAGTTGATCCAGCCCGACCTGGGCGAGAGCGGCATCGAGGGCCTGTTCACGCCCGCGCTCCAGTTGCGGAGCCGCAACGCCGACCAGGAGCAGTACTGCTTCCAGGACTGCGTCGCCTGCACGCAGGTGTGCCCCACGGGCGCGCTGCGTCCGCTCACGGTGGAGCAGAAACACAAGACCCCGATCGGCATCGCCGTGATCGACCGCAAGAAGTGCCTCGCGTGGGAGAACCACGAGTACTGCGTCGTGTGCGACGAATACTGTCCCTACAAGGCCGTCAAGGTGGTGGAGCACGATGGCGTGAGTTGTCCCGTCATCGACGAGAAGAAATGCCGCGGCTGCGGCGCATGCGAAAGCAACTGCCCGGCCGACCCCATCGCCATCGCCGTCAAGCCGCTTTCCAGGCCGCGTTCCTCGTAGCGCTACCGCCGGCGCGCGAGCATGCGGCAGGCGACCACCGCCGCGCCGAAGCCGTTGTCGATGTTCACCACCGACACGCCCTCCGCGCACGAGTTCAGCATCGCGAGCGCGGCGGCCACGCCGCCCGCCCCCACGCCGTAGCCCACGGACGTCGGCACCGCCACCACCGGCACCGACACAAGCCCCGCCACCACGCTCGGCAGCGCGCCCTCCATGCCCGCCACGGCGATCACGACGTCCGCCTGGCGGATGGCGTCCAGTTTTGACAGCAGCCTGTGCAGTCCCGCCACGCCCACGTCGAAAAACCGCTCGACCGTCCCGCCGAAGAACTCCGCCGCCTGCGCGGCCTCCTCCGCCACGGGGATGTCCGCCGTGCCGCCCGTCAGCACGGCCAGGCGTCCCTTCAGCTTCTTGTTGCGTCCCCACGTCGAGGCGATTGCGCGCGCGACGGGATCGTAGCGCACGGGCACGCCCGCCGCCGCGAGCGCGTCCGCCTGCTCGCCCGTGCAGCGCGTCGCGAGCACGGGCAGCCTCTTCTCGCGGAACGCGCGGAAGATGCCGACCATCTGCTCCGGCGTCTTGCCGGGGCCGAACACGGTCTCCCCGAATCCGGTGCGGGCGCGTCGCGCGAAGTCGAGCTTCGCGAATCCAATGTCTTTCACAAGAGGCGTCTTTTCCATGGCTCCTGAACCTTTCATCTTGCAAGGCCGACCTCCAGTATACCATGATTCCCGCGCCGTGACCAGTCCGCCGTCCTTGACATCCAGGCGCGTTTGTTCCATACTATGCGCCCGTTCAAGGACAAGGCAAAGACACATGAACACAGACACCCTGCCACGACTTCTCGAGTTCGCGATGCTCTTCTGCTTCGGCTTCTCCTGGCCGTTCGCCATCGCCAAGACCCTCCGCGCCAAGCGCGTGGACGGCAAGAGCCCCATGTTCGAGGTCATCGTCATCGTCGGCTACCTCTTCGGCATCGCGAGCCACCTGATCAGCGACTGCAGCTGGGTCACGTGGGTGTACCTGGCCGACACGGCGCTCGTCGCCACCGACCTCGCGCTCTACTTCCACTACGCCCGCCAAAACCGCGCATGAGGACTGCTTTATGGCAAAGACATTCTCCGACTTCTCGCAGCTCAAGAAGTTCCGCCCCGCCGAACCCGAACAGCCGGCCACGCCGCCGCCCGCACCCGAAGACCGACAGCTCGCGGACTCCGCAAGCTCGTCCGACTATTTCTCCTCCCTTCTCGGCGCGGGAACGGCGCCCCGGCAGAAAAAGCCGCCCCGCGCGACGGTTGTGACCCCCGCGACGATCGCCCGCGTACGCGCCGAGCAGGCCGAAGACGCCTTCGCGGCCGAACGCGACGCCCTCAACGCCGAACTCGAGGAGAAGCAGGCGGTGATCGACGCACTTGCCCTCGACGCGACCGAGACGAAGGACGAGCTCGCACAGGCGCAGGAGGCGATCGCCCGACAGCAGGAAGAGCTGGGACGGGTACGGGACGAACTCGCACAGACGAAGGCCGCGCTCGACGCCGAGCGTGCCGCGCCGAAAGTGGACGAGGCGATGCGGGAAGCGTCGGCCGCAAAAGACCGCGAGATCGCACGCCTCAAGGAACTGCTCGTGGAGGCACAGCGCACGTCGCTCTCGTCCACCGTGCTGCTGGACAAGCCCGACGGCGTCTCCGAGAAGTTCACGGGCGAAATCCGCGAGCACCTGCTCGAGGCGCTCGCGGACGCGCAGCGGGCGGCAGACGCGGGCGGACGCGACCGCCGCGCGCGCATCCTCGAGGCGATCCTCTGCGCGAACGCCTCCTCGGGCGAGCTCGCGCGCCGCCGCGACGAAGTGAAGCAGGTCATGAAGGACGCCGGGAATTTCATCGACGACTCGACGATCGCGGCGTTGGAGAAACTCGGCTTCCGCTACGTCTCGGGGTCAAACCACCACAAGCTCGACTACGCCGGCATCCGCTTCCCCGTGGCGAAAACGCCCAGTGACCACCGCAGCTGCCTCAACAGCGCGGCGGAAATCTGCAACCGGGTGTTCTAGCGCGGACGGCTCAGCCGTTCTTGCGCTCGAATTCCTTCATGAAGTCGACGAGGCAGTCCACGCCCGCCATCGGGAAGGCGTTGTAGATCGACGCGCGGATGCCGCCCACGGAGCGATGGCCCTTGAGCGACTTCATGCCGGCGGCAGCGGCCTCCTTGATGAACTGGGCCTCCAGCTCCTCGGTGGGCAGGCGCCACGTGACGTTCATGTTCGAGCGGTACTCCTTCAGCGCCGTGCCGCGGTAGAAGCCCGAGCCGTCGATAACGTCGTAGATCTTCTTCGCCTTCTCGGCGTTGAGCTTGAAGAGGTTCTCCTTGCCCATCTTCTTCACCCACTTCATCGTCTCGCCGAAGATGTAGATGCCCCAGGTGGGCGGCGTGTTGTAGAGCGAGTTCTCGTCCACGTAGGTGCGGTACTGCAGCATCGTGGGAATCGTGGTGGAGCCCTTCTCGGCGAACTCCTTGCGGATCGCCACCACGGCCATGCCGGACGGGCCGAGGTTCTTCTGCGCGCCCGCATAGAACATCGCGAACTTCGAGTAGTCGCGTTCGCAGGAGAGAATGTCGCTCGACATGTCGCCGATCAGCGGCGAGCCGGAGTCGGGGATCACCTTCAGCTCCGCGCCGGAGATCGTCTCGTTCGTGCAGATGTGGCTGTACGCCGCGCCGGCGGTCCACTTGAACTCGTCGTTCGCCGGCATGCGCGTGGGGATGTCCTTCTGGCAGTTCGCCACCACGTTCACGGTGCCGATCATCTGCGCCTGCTTGAGCGCCTTGTTCGACCACGTGCCCTGGTTGGCGTAGTCGGCCGACTGGCCCGCGCCGAGGAAGTTCATCGGGATCATCGCGAACTGCATCGACGCGCCGCCCTGGATGAAGCACACCGACCAGTCGTCGCCCAGTCCGCAGAGCTCCTTGAACGTGGCGATCGCCTCCTGGTGGATGGCGTCGTAGTCCTTGCCGCGGTGGGACATCTCCATCACGGACATGCCGCAGCCCTTGTAGTCCACGAGGTCGGCCTGCGCGTTCTGCAGGACCTCAAGCGGCAAGACGGCCGGACCGGCCGAGAAATTATAGACACGAGACATTTCTTGTTCCTCTGTTGGTTAAGAAAAAACGGGGGATATTGTACTCCTTGGACGCGGTTTTGGCAACTCAATTTGCCGCCCGACGTTGAAAAGGATCCCAACGGCGATCAGCGACGACATGAGGTTCGTGCCGCCGTAGCTGATGAACGGAAGCGCGAGTCCCTTCGTGGGCAGGCAGCCCGTCACGACGCCGATGTTGAACAGTACCTGGAAGAAGAGCAGGAAGGTCATGCCGAATGCGAGCAGGCGTCCAAGCCTGTCTGGCGCACGCAACGCGATGCGGATGCCGCAGATGAAGAGCGTCGTGAAGAGCACGAGCAGCCCCAGCGAGAAGAAGAGCCCCAGCTCCTCCGCGCCGATCGCGAAGATGAAGTCGGTGTGGGCCTCCGGCAGGTAGAACTTCTTCTGCATCGACCGCGTGTAGCCAAGGCCCGACACGCCGCCGTGGCTGATGGCGACGAGCGCCTGGTTGAGCTGGTACGCAGCCGGGTCGTCCCCCGTCGGCGGCGGCAGGCCGAAGAACGACAGCACCTGCGGCGGCAGCCACGCGCCGAGGCGGCGCATGCGGTTCGGGTTGAACACCAGCATGCCGATCACGCCGGCGGCGCCGAGAGCGCCCATCGCCAGGAAATGGAAAACGCGCATGCCGCCGATCAGGCAAAGCGCAAAACCCGTGAGGCCGATGATCATCGTCGTGCCGTAATCCGGCTCCAGCACCGCGAGCAGCATCAAGGCGCCGAGAATCGACACGGCGGGCAGCGTGCCCTTCACGAACTTCTCGATGCGCCAGCCGGCCCAGTCGAGGAATACGGCTAGCGAGATGACCACGAAGATCTTTCCAAGCTCGCTGGGCTGAAGGCGCACGGGCCCCACGAGGCGCAGCCAGCGATGCGACCCCTTCGTCTCCGGCGCGAAGAGGACGGCGAACATCAAGCCGGCTATGACCAAGTAGAGGCAGACGGTCAGGTATGGATAGCGCCGCCAGTTGTGGTAGTCGAAACGCGCCGCCAGGAACATGAAAACAATCGCCACGCACAGCCACATGGCCTGGTGCGTGACGAAGTAGGTGGCGCTGTGGTGGAGATTGCGCCCGGTCTCCTCGCCTGCGGACGCCAGCAACACAAAGCCGACACCCAGCAAGGCGAGAACCGTGAGTCCCAAGAGTGTCAGCGTCTTGCGCACGGCGCACGCACGCGCTTACTGGATGCTCACCTTGGCGTTCGCGGGAAGCTTCAAGACCTGGCCGGGCTTGACCTCGTCAGTCGGCTTCAGGTCGTTGATGTCCATGAGCGCGCTCGGGGCGATGCCGTAGGCAATCGCGATGGAGACGAGGTCGTCTCCCTCCTTGACCGTATAGGTTGGCGCCGGGGCCGCGGCTTCCGCGGCAGGAGCCGCAACCTCCGTGGCAGGGGCGGCAGGTTCCTCGGGCTTCGCGGCCTCCGCAGGCTTGGCCGTCTCAACAGGCTTGGCCGTCTCAACAGGCTTCTCGGCGGCGACTTCCGCCGGCTTCGCCTCTGAACCGGCGACAGGAGCGGGAGCAGCGACATCCTTCGCGACGGCGTCCCTCTTCGGAGCGGCATCCTTGGCAGGCTCCACCGGCTTGGCGGCGGCGGACTTGGTGGCGGCAGGCTTGGCGGCGGCAGGCTTGGCGGCGGCAACGGCCGCCTTCGCGGCGGTCTGCTTCTCGGTGGGGACCTTCAGCTTCTGGCCGAGGCGCAGGTTGTCCTTCTGGAGGCCGTTGAGCGCCTTGAGTGCGCGAATGGAGATGCCATACTCCATGGCGATCTTGCCGAGCGAATCGCCCGACTTCACCACGTACTCCTTCGTCGGCCCCTCGTAAGGCGCAAACCCGCCCTTCGTCTTGACCGGAGCCTTCGTGTTCGCGGCAGCAGGCGCAACGGCAGGCGCAGGCGCGGCGGCGGGCAGCGTCTTGACCTCCTTGACTGCACTCTTCGTCTCGGTCGGCGCGGCCTTCGGCGTGGCAGCCTTCGCAACGGCCTGCGCAGGCGCAGAAGCGGCGACGGCGCCAGGCAGATTGATCTTCTGGCCAACGCGGATGCGGTTGGGGTTCAATCCCGGGTTCGCAGCCAAGATCGCAGACTGACGGTAGTTCGTGCGCTTGCTGATGAGGAAGAGCGTGTCGCCCGGCTTCACGACATACTCGCTGCCGACGACAGGTGCGGCGGATGCGGCCGCAGGCGCAGCGGCAGGCGCAACGACGGGCGCGGTGGCGACCTTCGTCTTCGCCGGCGCCTTCTTGACCTGCACGGGCAGCGGCTTCACCTGCGTCACGATTGTCGACGAGGCAGGTTGCGCAGGCGTCGCGACGGAATCGGGCGTCGTCGTCGTCACCGTGGTCGTCACGAGAGTCGACGTAGTGGCCTGCGAGACCTGCGGCCCCTCGCCGGCAGACGGAACCGGCATTGACACGACCGTAATCGTGCGATCACCAGGCGTGGGCTCGGCAGGCGTGCGATCAGCGGGCATGGAATCGATCTCCACCGACGGCGGCGGCTGCTGCGGAGCACGCCTGCCCGCCTTCGCCGAACCTGGAGCTGCGCAGCCCTGCATCATCAGGCAGGCCGCCACCATATTAACACCCAGAACCAGTCCGAGTTTTTGCACGTTCATTTTTTTTTCATCCTCGTTTTGTGGTTTCCGCCTCGCCGCCTCTCCCCTCCGCACGAACGAAGGAGGCGAATGCGTCGCCGCGGGCCCCGTAGCTGTTAAATTGATCGAAACTTGCCGCGCCGGGGGAGAGGAGCACGACCTCGCCCGCACGCGCATCGCGCCGGGACCTCTCGACCGCCCGGTCGAGCGTCCCGCAGATCTCGCACGGGACGGTTTCCCGCCACGCGTCGAAGAGCTGGTCTGCGCAACGCCCAATAAGATACACTTTTTTGACCCCGGAACGCAAGTACGGAATTACAGAATTTGGAGAATCCCCTTTTGCGAGTCCGCCGGCGATCAGGCGCACCGACGGCTCCGCACGCCCGCCCTGCGCCATCCGCACGCCCGCCGCGAGCGCGGCGAGCGACGTGGCCTTTGAGTCGTCGATGTACGAAATCCCCTTTATTTCCGCCACTTTCTGCATCCGATGGGCGAGCGGGACGAAGTTCGCGAAAGCACGCGCGATGGCGTCGCGCGGCAGTCCGGCGGCGTCCAGAAGCGCCGCCGCGACCTCGCCGTTGGGACGCAGCACGTCGTTGTCGAAATACGAGCCCGCGAGGCAGTCGTCCCACGCGCGCGCCGCGGCCACGGCGCGCGCGGCCCCCTCGAGCATCTTGCGCTTGAGTGCATGGTACGCCTCCACGCTGCCGTGTCGGTCGAGATGATCCTCCTGCAGATTGAGGATCGCGGCCGCGACGGGACGGAAATTCTCGGAGTGCGTGGTCTCCATCTGGAAGCTCGACACCTCCACCACGGCCCACGCCGGCTGCGGTTCCATCAGCGCCACCTCGCAGAGCGGCGTGCCATAGTTGCCGCACGCGACGGCGGTCACGCCCGCCGCGTTGAGTCCGTCCGCGACGAGCTTCACCACGGAGCTTTTCCCCTTCGATCCCGTCACTGCGAGCATCTTCCCCGCGAAGTGCCGCGCGCCAAGCTCGAGTTCGCTGATCACCGGCACGCCCGCCGCGCGCGCCGCGACCTGCCACGGGTGCGTGAGCGGCACGCCGGGGCTCGTCACCGCGAGATCCCACACGCCGCCCGGATACGCGTCGTCGCCATCAAGAATGCGCACCACGCTTTGTCCCGCACGGGAACGGCCGCGCTTGTCGCGGCCCAAGAGCGCCGCCGCCGCCGCGCCGCTCTTCCCCGCGCCGAACACGAGCGCGTTCATGCGAGGATAGCCTCCAGGTGCATGCCGTGTGATGCCTTGAGCAACACGCCGTCGCCGGGACGGAGGTAGGTGGTGAGGGCGGTTTTCGCGGATGGAACATCCGCCACCCGGTAGGGCGGTCGCCCCGCGACCGCCGCACACGCCGCCGACATCGCCTCTCCCACCGCGAAGACCGCGTCGATCGGCAGCTCCATTGCGCGCGCCAGTACTTGCTCGTGGAATGCCTCCTTGCGATCGCCCAACTCGAACATGTCGCCCAGGACCGCCACACGACGCCCCGCACACGGCATTGCCGCAAACGTTTCGAGCGCGGCGATCATCGATGTGGGGTTCGCGTTGTAGCAGTCATTCACATACGTGACGCCGTCTTTCTCGACCACGCGCCAACGGTCGCCCGGCAGCGCGAAGTCGCCGAGCGCCGCGAGGCAACGCTCAAACGGCACGCCGAACTCGGCCGCGCACGCAGCCGCAAGGCGCGCGTTCGACACGTTGTGCGCGCCGGGGAGACGCACCGCAAGCGCGTTGGCAATCTGCGCACCGGCGTCGTCGGACGGATCCACGCTCACCACTCGCGCGGCGCTCATTGCGCGCAGGCGCTCGTAGCGGTCGTTGTTCACGCCGACGACCGCGAAGCCGTCCGGCGGCAGGCGCGCGAAGAGAGAGCCCTTCTCGTCCGCGATGCCGTCCTGCGTCTTGAAGTACTCGATGTGCGCCGTGCCGATGGACGAGATCACGCCCACGTCGGGACGCGCGATGTCCACGAGGTAGGCGATTTCGCCGGGATGGTTCGTGCCCATCTCGACCACGAGAAACTCCGCGTCTTCGGGACAGTTGAGGATCGTGAGCGGCAGGCCGAGGTCGTTGTTGAAGTTACCCGCGGTCGCGTGTACGCGGAAACCGCCCGCGCGGAGGAACGCGGCCACGAGTTCCTTCGTGGTCGTCTTGCCCGCGCTGCCGGTGATGCCGATCACCTTCGCCTTCAGCGTGCGGCGGTACGCGGCGGCGACGCGCGCGAGCTCCTCGCGCCCCTCGATGATTCCCGCCGCGCCGGCCGCGAGGGCCTGCGGGATGAAGTCGTGTCCGTCCACGCGTTCGCCCTTCACCGCGACGAACAGCATGCCCGGCTTCACCTGACGCGAGTCGAGCGTCGCACCCTTGAATGTGCCAGTCGTCATGCGCGCCGTGCCGCCTCAAACCCTGTAGAACTCTTCCCAGCCCTTGCGCGGCGTGCCCTTCGAGCCCTTCAGGGGCGCGTTGGCCTCGTCGTCGCTGACAATCTGCTTTGTCGTCGGGTCGAACTTGAACCCGCGGTTGAGGCGCTGGGCGATGCAGCCGAGACAGAACACCTCCGAGAGCGGACCCGTGACGGAGAAGGGAGAGCGCGTCTGCTCTTTGCCCATGACCGCAAGGAGGAAGTTCTTGTAGTGGTTCGAGCCCGGCTTCGGATATTTCGGCACCTTACCGTCCGTGTCGCACATCAGAATCGGCGACCCGTGCGAAGCGCCCTGCCAGACCGTCCCGTCCTTCATCTCGAAGAACTTGCCGGGGACGAGCCGCTTCGCGGCGTCGGCCGCCGTCGAGCCCTTCGCGGCGGGGATGTCGGGGTTCCAGCCCTGCGGACGGTATCCCTTCGGCAGCGTCGGCTTGTTGCCGGTGCCCTCGTACCAGTCGAGCTCGATCGCGGGACGCTTCCCCTTCGCCGCGAACTTGAACGTGAGCGTATCCTGCATCGGGAACACGAACGGGTTCCAGCCCTTGACGTCGCGGATCGAGACTTCCGTCGGCAGCCCCAGGTCGAAGAAGCGGTGCATCGTGTCCATCGTGTGCGCACCCCAGTCACCGAGCGCGCCGTTGCCGAAGTCGTACCAGCTGCGCCACTCGCCCTGCACGTAGTCCTTCGAGTATTCATGGTACGTCGCGGTGCCAAGCCACGTGTCCCAGTCGATTCCCTTCGGCATCTTCTCGCCGGTCGGGAACGCGAAGACCTTGCCGTTCCACTTGTGCCAACGGCGCGGGTTGTTCATGTGCGCCGTGAGGTGCTTCAGCTGCGAGACGTCGATGACGCCCGTCTCGACGTAGTGCTTGAACTGCCAGTAGTTCGCCCCGCTGTGCCCCTGGTTGCCCATCTGCGTGGCGACGCCGTACTTCGCGGCGGCCTTCATCAGCAGCTCGCACTCCTCGAACGTGTGGGCGAGCGGCTTTTCGGAGAACACGGGGAGCCCGCGCTTCATCGCGGCCATCAGCGCGGGGAAGTGGGAGAAATCGGGCGTCATGACGGCGACCGCGTCGATCTTGCCCTCCATCGCGTCCAGCATCTTCCTGAAGTCGGTGAAGCGCGGCACGTTGGGATAGCGTTTCAGCGCCGCAACGCACTGCTTGCCCTCGAGATCCGTGTCGCACAGCGCGGCGATCTCGACGAGCTTCGTGTTGGCGAAGCTCTTGATGTCGCCCCACGCCTGCTGGCCGATGCCCACGCACGCGAGGCGCACCTTGTCGCCGGACTTGAACGTGCGGCGTCCCGCGAAGCACGGATAATACGCGCCCGCCGCGAGCGCCGTCTGGATGAACGATCTTCTGCTTACTTTCATGGTCATGACCTTTCCTTCTGTTGTCAGCACACGCCGCGCGTGGAGTTGCGGTAGAAGGCCACGAGCTCCTTCACCTCGTCGATCTGCTCCACGTCGTTCTCCACGCGCTCAAGCGCCTGGGAGCGGTTGAGGCCGCTGTGGTAGATGAAGCGGAACGCCTCCTTGAGTGCCTGGATCACTTCCTTCTTGAAGCCGCGGCGCGTGAGGCCGACCACGTTCGGGCCGATGATCTTCATCGCGCCGTCCACCATGTCGCAGAGCATGAACGGCGGCACGTCCTGGCGGATCTTCGTCATGCCGCCAACCATCGCGTGGCGACCGACCGAGCAGAACTGGTGCGCCGCCGCGCAGCCGCCCACGATCGCCCAGTCCTGCAGATGCACGTCGCCCGCGAGCTGAACGGAGTTGGAGCAGATCACGTGGTTGCCGAGGACCACGCCGTGCGCCGCGTGGCAGTACGCCATGAAGAGGCAGTCGTCGCCGATGACCGTCTTCTCGCCGTCCTTTGTGCCGAGATGCACCGTGGCGAACTCGCGGATCACGGTGCGGTTGCCGATCTCCACATAGCTCACCGAACCGTCCATGTACTTGAGGTCCTGCGTCTTCATGCCGATGCAGGCATACGGGAATATCTGGCAGTCCTCGCCGATCGTCGAGTGTCCGCGCAGGATCGCGCCCTGCTGCACGACCGTGCGCGCGCCGATCTTCACGTCCGGCCCCACGCTCGCGTAGGGCCCGATCTCAACGTCCTCGCCCAGCTGGGCGTTCTTGTCCACGAGTGCCGTGGGATGTATCTGTATCGCCATACTCGAATCCTTTCCTGGTCAGGGGGAAAGTATATCACATCGCGGGGCCGTGCGGAAGAGCGTCTCGCTCATGCGGCGGGCGCGCCCTCCACCGTGGTGGTGACGTTGGTCGTGTACGCCGTCTTGAACGCTGGCGAGCCCCAGCCATTCACGAAGCCCGCAAGATGCGTGCCCTCCAGATACCAGATGCCGGTTCGATTGTAGATGTCGAGGAAGCGCGCGAACTTCTTCTTGTCTATGCGCATCGCGCCGTTCGCGGGCACGTCGACTTCGTCCAGCCGCTCCGCCGTCGCGATCTTCGAATCGGCGTACAGCCAGGCGAGCGGATCCGTCAACGCCGCGTCGAAGGCGAAGACACTCCCCGCCAACACGATGCAGGATGCAATAATTTGTTGTTTGATGTTCATCTTGTTTTCTCCAATGCTTTCACGATTGCGTTTTCGTCATCGCAGATGATGACGCTCCCGGCAGACAACGCCTTCACGGCGTCGCGCTGCTTCTTCGTGCGGCAGCAGGCGTACACCTTGCCACCGCGAGAAGCGAACGCTTTCAGGAAGCTGCACGCCTCCTTGTCCGGAACAGGCAGCACCACCGCGTCAAGGTGGTCGAGCGTGCCGTCCTGCAACTTGCCGGATGAGACATCCTCAAGGTCCACGCCCGGCAGCCCCATCAGTTTCACCGCGAGGTCTCCGATCTCCCGCGTCGAGAATTCGGCGCAGTAGAAGCCCAGCGCCAGCCCCCCGCGCACGTGGGGATTCAGATTTCCCTCGGCACTCTTTCCCGTGAGGTACTTGAGGCCCGCACGGACGACATGCCGGGAACCGGCGAGGTATTCCGGATGCGTCGCAATCGTGAGGACTTTCCCCTTGCCGAGAGTGCCTCCGACGATTGCCGCGCGTCCGCCCATCGCGGGAATGGTGTTCGTGCTGAAGGAGTAGACGTTCTGGCTCGCGTACGTTGCGAAGGTTCGGATGTCGGAATCGGGCAACGCGGTTTCGGGCGCGCGCTCGAACACCGGCCCTCCCCAGTAGAGCGTCGTGAACTCCTTCGCGGAGAGTCCCAGCGCCTTGCGTCCGTCATCCGTGAACGCGCACTTTACGTCCGTCGAGTTGCCGCGGTACGGACACGCCTGCGGACGATACGGCGTGAGGCCGATGTACGTGCGCGTGGCGTTCGACTGTCCCACAAGGTAGGCCCCCGCGCACGTGCCGTAGTACGCCCCGCCGCCACGCACCCAGTTGACGAGGTTCGAGCATCCGACCGCGCCCAGCGACTTCATCTGCGTCAGCGACCAGCCGCCCGGCACCACGAAGAGGTCAATGTCGGCGAGCGCGCTTGCCGCCACGTCGGAGCCAAGCAGGAAGCGCACGTCGTAGTTCGGCGACGCGGCAATCGTCCGGAGCAGACGGAAGAGACACGCCCCGCTCGACCCCGAGCCGAGCAGGAACCCCGTGCGCACCGCGCCTTCCGCTCGCGGAAGGACCGCGCCGAACGTCGGCGCGGGAACTGGCGGAAGAGGACGCTTCCGCAGTGTGCGCAACGTCTCCATCGCCTCGGCCGGACCGTTCACGAAATGTAGTCCGGCGCCGTCCTTCACCATGCCCGAAACGCATTTCGCGCCGCGCCCCCATGCAACGACGTGTCCGCCTCTTTCGAGAAACCGCTTCAAATCCCGCACGCCCGCTGACGAGGCAAGTTTCTTCAGCCGCGACGCATCCGGCGAGTCGCAGATCACGACCGCGTCCGCGGAACTCAACGCGAACCCGCCGCCGCGCACATGGAAGTCCGGGTCCTTCACGAGCTCCATCGCGAACGCCGCACCCTCCGCGCCCGACGAAAACGACGTGGGGCACCCCACGACGAACTGTCCCGTTTGTTTCTGGTCGCGGACGAACCGAATGGTGCGTCCCGTGAGGTAGCGGATGCCGCCGACGACGAGATCCATCGTGTGCGGATTCACTTCGGGATGATCGGAGAACACCCAGACCTTCCCTTTCCCATACTTGCCCGCGATGCACGAGGCGTAGCCACCCATCGACGGACAGTCGGGATCAAGCTTCGTGGTGAGGATGTTGCAGCCGAAGCGGGCCATCACCGTGAAGTCGCCGAGACGGGGATGTCCCTCGCAAGGCGTCATTACCGGCCCCCTGTGATAGGTGGTGGTGTGAATCCCCGGCTTGATCCCCGCAAGATCGCGCGCGCAGTCCGCCCAGATCGTTTTGATCGTGCCGCCGCCACGCGGCGGCGCCTCGACCCGCGTGTACGGAATGATGCCGAGGCCCTTGTACTTCGCGGTCTCCATCATCAGGAGTGCGCCGGCGCACGTGCCGAGATAGCCCCCGCCGTCGCGAATGAACCGTTCAAGCGCCGCACGTCCCTCGTCGCCGAGCGACGCGCTGATGTCCATGCTCGAGCCGCCGGACATCAGCAGCACGTCCACGCCGGAAAGCGCACCCGCGCGCACCGCCGCGCCGTCGATGAACTTCGCCTCGCAGTCAGGCGAAAGCGCCGCCAGCCTGGAGTACGCCAACACCGACCCGCGCGCACCGACGTCCGCATAGACTCCCACGCGCAGCTTCTCGCGCGAAGCTGTTTCGGGTTTCGTCCCCGCATTCGCCAACACGCAAACCGCCACACCGGTTACCAACATCAATATTTTCTTCATCATGTTTCCTCTACTTTCCGCAAAGTGTCGTTATAGTACCAAATCCCCTCTCCGAGTTCAATCCGATGATGTGGCAAGACCGCCCCGGCCTTGCAAGGTGGGGCGAGCCCTCAGGGCGAGCCGCGCCCCCTACTGCACCTCCACCACCACCTTGAAGAACCGCATAGCCGCCTTCTCCGCCGCCGACGCCCCTTTAAATTATTCAGCTTTCAACTTGTAGAACCGCTGCGGGTCGGATTCGTGGTTGAAAATCAGCGAGCCGTTGCCGCCGACCGTAAGCGTCCGTTCCTCGGGGTTCGACCAGTCGGCGAGGTCGGTCGTGGAGAGGATCTTCAGGGTCACGCCTTCCGTGCGGACCAGCGACGGCGTCGCGATGACGGGCTTGCCGTTCTCGTTGAAGGAAATCGTCATCAGCGGCGCATTTGTCGCCGCGTCACCAAAGGCGTAGACGAAAGCGTTTGCGACCTTGTCGTCCAGCCCGTATCCGCCCATTGCTGCCGCAGTCCCCTTACCGGCGAGTCCGACCGAAACGGCCCATGCGCCATATCCGCTCTCCGCGCCGCCGGTGTATTGAACCTTCTCTGCGGCGACCTTCGCCCAGTTGCCGGTCGCGCCGTTCTCGACGCCGTAGCCCGTGCCGTCAAAAGGCACCGTGAGGACGAGTCCTGCGGAGGTGCCGTTAAAGGCCCAGTCGCCGAGGGTGGGCGCCGTTTCGCCCTGGAAGACGATGTTCGTGAGCGACGTGGTGCCCTGGAAAGAGTTGTTGCCGATCGTCTCGACACTCTCCGGCAGGACGAGTTCCCCGAGCGCCGAGCAGTTGCAGAACGCCCGGCCGCCGACCTCGACGAGTCCCGCGCCGAGGACGATGTTGGTCAGCGACGAGCAGCCCAAAAACGCGCCTTCGTTGCTCGACGACGTCCCCTCGATTCTCGCGACGCCGTTCAGGACGACGCTCCCCGCTTTCGTGTTCTTGAAGGCGTTGCAGTCGATTACGGTCGCGCCCGAGCCGTTCACCGTCACGGTGAAAGCGTTCGTGCTGGCGACCGGCACGAAGAACTTCGTCACCTCGGCGATTCCGCTTCCGATCGTCAAGTCCGTCAGCGACGTGCAGCCCGAGAAGATGGCGTTACTGTCATTCTCGTTACCGGTGGCGACGAGCGAATCAGGGAGCGTCATCTCCGTCAGTGACGTGCAGTTGTTGAAGGCGTAGAAACCGATGGTGCAAAGCCCCTCGTTCAGCGTCGCCGTCCTCAGCGACGTGCAGCCGCTGAACGCGGAGGACCCGAGGTTGGTGACGGTATTCGGGAGCGCGACCGACCTGAGTGCGCTACATCCCCTAAAGGCCTGACCGCCGATCTCGGCGAGTCCGTCGCCGAAAACGACCTCCGTGAGCGACGTGCAGTCGCGGAACGCACCGTCGCTGCTGGACGACGTCCCCTCGATGCTCGCGACGCCGTTCAGGACCACCCTCCCCGCCGTCGTCTTCTTGAAGGCATTGCAGTCGATCACGGTCGTGCCCGAGCCGTTCACCGTCACGGTGAAAGCATTGGTACTGTCGAACGGCAAATGGAACTTCTTCACAACAGAAATCCCGCTCCCGATCACGAGATTCGTCATAGACGTGCAGCCCGCGAAATAGCCGTCGGAATAGCTGTAAGAGGCGTAGTTTTCCGTCTCGCGGAGCGAATCCGGCAGCGTCGCCTCGCCGAGCGACGTGCAGTTGGCGAAGCTATTAAGCCCCATCGACCGCACCCCCTCGGGAAGCGTCGCCGATTTGAGCGCCGCGCAACCGCTGAAGGCGTAGCTGCCGATGTTCGTGACGGTGCTGGGAATCGCGAACGACGCGAGCGCGGCACATTTCTGGAAGGCGCGATTGCCGATGTTCCGAAGCGGCGAGTCGATCAGCGTCACCTGCTCGAGTTTCGTGCAACCGTTGAACGCGCCGGCGTTCCAAGAGCTCCCGTTCTCGATTTCCGCAACGCCCTGGAGCGTGGCCGCCTGGAGGGACGTCAGATTGTAGAATGCGGAATCGCCGAGCGTCATCGCGCCGTTGCCGCGCACCACGACGTTCGTGAGCGCCGGGACCTCACTCAGGCACTTGTTGCCGATCTTCACGGCGGAGGTTTCGTTCGTGAGGCAGAAGGCGACCTCGCCGAGCTTCGGACAGTCGTAGACGATCGCGTTCGGGATGTCATTCGTGACCGACGGCGGAATCTCAAGGTAAATGAGATTCGGACAACTATAAAAGGCATAGCTTCCGATATGCCTCACGGAATTCGGAATCGTGATGCCGTGGCACTCCGCGTCGCGCACCGCATTGTAGGCGATCCGGGTCACGGGGGTGCCGTCGACCGTCTTCTCGGGTATGGATAACATCTCCGCAGCCTTGCCGGCGTCGGTGAGACCGGTCACTCTCGCCTCGCCGTTCTCCACCGAATAGACGAACTGCTCGGTTTCGAGGGCGTACGCCGCAGCCGACCCCAGCGAAGCCGCGAGCATGAGAAAAAGTTTCCGCGAATGGATAGTGATCATGTCATGGCCTTTCTATTCGATTGTCTTGTATTCCCCCCCTTCTCATTTCCGATAAGAGGCAAGACGGAAATAGTATGCCACATTCCACCGCCCAACGCAAGCGGGATTTTGGAAAGTGCCATTTGAGGGGTTTTGCAACTGTCTCACAAGTTCTTGTCGGCGAAATCCATGTAGCGGTCCCAGTCGTAGGGGTCGAGGAATGCTTGCCGGGACGCAGGTGGTACGAGATGCTTCCCTCCTGCTGCTTCTCGCCCGGAGCGGGGAATCTTTCCGCAACGAGTCCCTTCTTGCCGTACAACTCCCACGCGGGCGACGCGAGCTTCGCGCTCCACCACTCGCCGGGCTGTCCCGCCCAGGCGTCTTCAGACGCGGAGGCGACGCAGAGCAGCCGCGGCGCGACGAGGGCGAGCAGTTCGTGCTGGTCGAAGTCCATCGACATCTCCTTGCCGCCGTACTTTTTCGGGTAGGTGCCGCAGTACCAGTTCGGAAAGTACTTCGGGATGGACGCGATGTCCTCGCTCTTCGGAAGGCGGATGTGGTTGAGCTTCGCGCCGTGCGCCCCGGAATTGTTGGAGCAGACGAGCGCGAAACGCCTGTCGGTCACGCCCGTCCAGATCGCGGTCTTGCCGCCGCGCGAATGGCCGACGATCCCGACGCGCGTGCCGTCGATGGCCGGTTCCGTCTCGATCCAGTCCATCACGCGGCTCGCCGCCCACGCCCACGCGGAGATCGTGCCCCACGATTCGTCCGTGCGCACCTCGGGCTTCTCCACGCACGTGAACACGCCCTGCGCGAACCCCGTGTTCTTCTCCGTCGCGACGTCCTCGGTGAGGAAGCCAATCGTCGCGTAGCCGCGTCCGACAATCTGCTCCACCGGCCAGCACACGCTTGTGATCACGTGGTCGGCCCCCACCTTCGAACGACTCTTCAGGCAAATGCTCACGAACGCCGGAACCGGCTTTTGCGCCTTGGGAATATAGACGGTGAACGGGAACGAGAACTTTCCGAGCGGCCCGTCGATCTCCGCGCGGACAAGCTTCCGCACGGCCTTGCCGTCCATCACGGGACGCTCGTCGTACACCTTGAACGAGACGCGCTTCCGCTCGTCCAGCACGGCGGGACGGCGTCCGTAGACATCCTTTTGGAAGCGCTCCAGCAGTTCCGGAGCGCGGACCTTCTCCCACGCCTCCTTCGTCTTCACCTCTTCGCCCGCAAACGTCCGCATCAGCTCCGGCACGTTCTCCGGCTCGGGTATGTTCGTATCCACGGCCCTGAAGTGGAACTCCACCATTGCGGACATCACCGGCTTCTTGAACTTCACGGCGATGCGGCGCGGACGTCCATCCGGCGGCGTGTTCTGCGTTTTGCCCGCCACCCAGATCGCCCATTTCCCCTCAGGCGCGTCCTTCGCGACCGGCAATTCGCCACGTCCGTTGTCCATCGTGCGCACGTTCCATTCCCATTCGCCGCCGGAAGTCTCGACATCGACGGCAAGCCGTCCCTTCTTGCCGACGAATGCAAGCCCCGTACCTTGCTGTCGTACGCTTGTTGTCACACCGGCCGTCGCCGCCCTGCCATCCACGCCAACCAATGTCGTCAGCGGGTCGTCGAACGCCGTCGGCTCCTTGAAGTCGACTTCATCGCGGATCGTCACGGTCTGCGCCGCGCGGTCGTAGATGAACTTGCGGTGGAGACGCTTGAGCGTTTTCGATGGATACGCGCCCGTCAGGTCGAACACGACCGTGTCGCGGTTCGGCCGGAACTCCGTGCGGATGATCCGTGCGGCGTAGCGGCGTCCCAGCCCCTGCAACACGCCGGGACGCGGCACGGGATGTCCGAAGCTGTTCAGCACCTCGGAATCGTAGCGCCGCGACGAGAACGTGCGCCGCGAGTAGAGTTCACCGCCCACGTCGCCGCACAGCACCTCGCCGCCGAGTGAGATCGCGTACGAGCCCACGTCGTTGTGGTTGTGGAGTTCGGCGTTGTGTCCGCCCTTCACGCCCAGGGCGATGCCGTCCTTCCCGCCGCCAGGCCGCATCAGGTACACCTGCGATTGCGGGAACACGCTCCGTACGGGTAACGGGCACGCGGGACGCGTGCCCCTACCATCTGGTAGGGCGGCGCGTCCCTGCGCCGGCGTGCAGGGTCTTTCCGGCAGGCGCGCCGCGATCTGATCCACGCGCGAGACGTGCGCAAGCGCATACCGGCGCAGCTCCGTCGCCGCCAGCAGATAGCCGCCCGCGCCGTACGTCTCGGTCGAATCGGGGCCGAAGTTCTTCACCGGACTTTCCCCGATCGGCTGCACCCACCCGAACTTGCCGTCCTTACCGACGCAGCGACACATCGCCGCCCACGCCCGTTCGACGCAGGGAAGGTACGTCGCCTCGTCAAGTACGCCGTTGTTCACGCCCCAGGCGAGCGCGTAACAGAAGAACGCGGTCGCGCTCATCTCCGGCGCGTCGGGATTCTTCCCGTCGAGGAGACTGGCGGGCCACGCCCCGTCCGCGCGCTGGATCGTCCGCACCTTCGCGCACATCTCCTTGAACAGCGCAGTGAACCACCGCCGCTCCGCGCTATCCGTGGGAAGCTCGCGGATGACGAGCGGGAGGCCGGCGAGGACCCATCCGTTCCCGCGTCCCCAGAAGAGCTTCTTGCCACCGGGTGTCGTCCGCCCCACATACCGCGCGTCGCGCCAGAAGAGATGGTCCTCGCGGTCGTAGAGGTGGTCGTAGGTGGCGCGGTACTCGCCCATCATGAAATCGAGGTACTTCCGTTCGCCCGTGATCGCCGCGAGCTTCGCCCACACGGGCGGGGACATGAAAAGCGCGTCGCACCAGTACCAGCGCCGCCGGTTCAGCACGACGCGCTCGCCTTCGCGGTGGGCAAGTGGCGCATCGACGTGCGCTGCCATGAACGCGTCGAGTTCCGCGCGCACGGACGCCACGACCGCATCATCGCGCTCCGCGCGCGCGATGTCGAGCCAGGCTTGTCCGATGCAGTGCGTGTTGCCCACGTCGGCGTCGCGTTTCTCGAACTTCCAGCCGTACGTGCGTCCCTCCTCGCGGATGGCGTCGATGTACCTGCGCTCACCCGTCACACGCGCGAACTCCGCCAGCCCGGCATAGAACGCGCCGTAGCTCCAGTCGCGGTGGTTGGCGCGCTTCGGATGCGCCAGCATCCAGTCCGCCACCTTCACGCCGTTGGACGCAATCGTCGCGGCGTCGAACGAGACGTACACGGCCGTTTTTTGCACTTCTCCGCCCTTGACGACTGCGGCGGCAAAAAACGCCGCAGCCAGGAGACGCGCTTTTCGAGTCACCATATCAATCTCCTTGTTTGCGTAAAAACGGACGAATCCTCTGCAAATATGCCTTTCGTAAAACCATAACACCTCCGAGCGCACACAATATATCACGTTTATAACCGTCACGCAATGACTAATTCAGCTTTTTAGTGGCCATACCCGCTATCATTGCCGCGCAAGGACGATAGCGCCCTTGCCACATCGACAAGGCCACAACTTGCTGTTGTACGCTTGCCGTCCCCACGCGGCCGGAATCCGCCCCCTACTGCACCTCCACCACCACCTTGAAGAACAGCATCGCCGCCTTCTCCGCCGCCGTCGCCCCTTCAACCGCCTTCCACTCACCATCCAGCGTCGCCGCGCCCTTCTCGATCCTCCACCCAAACCAAGAAGATATCTTTGAAGTAGCACATTATTCAGCAACCAGTAATAACGTGCCAGTATCGTAGGCTCAATCCCGATGGCACATTATTGTATAAAATGTGATAATGTGCCATTTTTCGTATTGCCCTCAGCGTGGGATTTTGCTATTCTACACTGCGTTATGGCAAAACAGAGTAATTTATCTTTTTTCGGCCGTGAGGAAATCATAGACCGCCTAGAAACCCTATGGGGCAAGCGCGTCCCCTCGCTCGTCACATGCCGCGGACGCCGCCGGATTGGCAAGACGACGCTAATCGAGAAATTCGCGAACCGAAGCAAGGCCAGATTCATCAAGCTGGAGGGACTGAAGCCGAAGGACAAGATGTCGAATGCAGACCAGCTTTCGGCGTTCGCATCGCAATTGGCTCTCCAGACGCACGCGGAACGGACGATTCCGACAGATTGGCTATCCGCCTTCGCGCGTCTTGACGGGGAAATCCGGGACGAGGGGCGTACCGTCGTTCTCCTCGACGAGATTTCCTGGATGGCCTATTACGACGTGACGTTCGCGGGTTCCCTGAAAGTGGCGTGGGACAATCTGTTTAAGAAGCACCGCCGCCTCGTACTGGTTGTCTGCGGGAGCGTTTCGTCGTGGATCAAGGACTGGATCATCGACAGCGGCGACTTCTACGGACGCCGGTCTCTTGACATCGTCGTGCCGGAACTTCCCCTTTCCGAGTGCGTCAAGTTCTGGGGAACCACGGCTGGGCGGATCGACATGCGTGAAATCATCGACGTCCTCTCCGTGACTGGCGGCGTTCCGCGTTACCTTGAAGAAGTCAACCCCTCGCTTTCCGCAGCCGACAACCTCCGAAACATGTTCTTCATTCCTCATGCGCCACTTGCCGTTGATTTCGACGAAATGTTCTCCGAGGTCATCACCGAGCAGCCTACGTTTACCGCACGCGTCCTGCGGTCACTGGTTGACGGCCGGAAAAGTGTCAGCGAAATCGCCCGCCTCCTCGACATGCAGCGCAACGGCCACGTTTCCCGCGCGCTCGACCGCCTGGAAGAATGCGGGCTCATCACCGCAGATGCCGAATCAAACCCGGAAACGGGCGAGACGGCCCGCGAAAAGATCTACCGCCTCAGCGACAACCACGCCCGATTCTACCTCCGCTACGTGGAACCGCTTCGGGAATCCATCGACCGCGACGCATACGAATTCATTTCCCTCGACGCGCTGCCGGGATGGGAAACCTCGATGGGGCTTGCCTTCGAAAATCTTGTGGTCAACAATTTCCGCTCGCTCGCCAAGTTCCTGCACCTTGGGAAGACGCCCATACTCTACGCTGCGCCTTTCCGGAAAAGACCTTCCAAAGGGACGGGTGGCGAAGGTCTGCAGATCGACCTTCTTGTCCGACAGAAACGCACGCTTTGGATAGTGGAGATCAAGCGGAAGAGAAACATCGGACACGACGTGATCGACGAAGTGGAGAGAAAGGCCAAACGCCTTCACGTCGGCAAGGACGTTTCACTTCGCAGGGCGCTTGTCTATGACGGGGAACTCGCCCCAATCGTCGAGGCCGAAGGCTATTTCGACGCACTCGTCCGGTTCAGCGACCTTCTCGGCCTCTAATGCCGCGCTTGTCGAGGTGGCGGGTGCCTCGCCCGCAACTAGCCAACGGGCGTCCCGCCCGTTGCGGGAGCGGCCGTGCTTGTCGCGGCCGTGGCAAGGCCACAACTTGCTGTTGTACGCTTGCCGTCACGGCACGACTGGAATCCACGTGCCCCCCTACTGCACCTCTTCCATCACCTTGAAGAACCGCATCGCCGCCTTCTCCGCCGCCGTCGCCGCATCGTGCGCTGCCGTAAGGTTGCCCGTCGAGTCGATGTAGCCAGCCGACTGAAGTGCCGAATTGTCTTTGCCCTCGGTTGGACACGATGCGAACGGTGAACTGCTCATTTGCTGCCCCGTACTCGACACCCATGTCACACCGGAATAATGATAGTCCGTCCATGTCCCCCCGCTTCGGGTGTATTCGACCGTCGCCTTACCCGAATAGGGATACGACTGGTGGAACTTCGTGACCTTCACGGTGTTGGTGGTCTCCGCTTGCTAGAGTCAAGTTTCCAACGCTTTACCCTGACGCGGCCCAAACGCGGCGACGATTACGGTTGCTCACCGTCTGACCCGCGCGGGTAATCTGTTTTCTCGCCTTTTTACGGGCAAGATGGAAATAGCATGCCACATTCCCCCGCCCCACGCAAGCGGGATTTTGGGAATTTGAAGTTATGCGCGCGGGGCGCAGAGGTTGACGAGAGACGCGAGACGGTAGACGCGAGCGGAGACTAGCAGACGTGAGACTATGAGGTAATGCGGCTTAGCCAATGTCTCATCGTCTCACGTCTCGGCTCGTCTCGCGTCTCACGTCCGCGCGCACACGCCTATTCCGCCAGCGGCGATCACGTGCGCGGCACTTCACTTATCGCGATAGATGAAACAAACGTGCGCCATTAGCGCTTGCTGAAGTCGTCCCAGGCGGCGACAAGTTCGTCAACCAGCTTCTCGCAGGTCCAGCCAGGGGCGGGCGGCGCGATCGGCAGACGCTCCTCCACCCACTTGTTCTGCCAGGCACGGATTTCCTTGGCCTTGCCCGCGCGCGCCAGACGCAGACGCGGCAGGTAGTAGTTCGCCACGAGTCCGCTCCACACGCGCGCCGCATAGTCGCCCAGCCCCGGTGCCCACACCGTGATGATGCGCCGCGCGTCGGTTTCGTAGTAGTCCGCCAGTCTCTCGTCGCCGTCCGCACACGCACGCGCCTTGGCGATCCAGTTGCGCAGGTCATGCGTGGGATGTCCGGCCAGCACGGCGTCGACGCCCTCAAGGAGCCTGTCCCCGCGTGCAACGAGCTCCGGCTTGCCCGAAGCAAGTAACAACTCGGCAATCTTGCCGGCCGCGTGTGCGGACTGCACCGCGAAGTCGCGGCGGAAGATTGGATTGTCGCCAACCTTCGCGGCAAGGCCGCGCATCGTCTTCATCGCGGCAACTGCCTCCGCCGCGCCGTGGGCGTTGCCTCTCACCTTTGCCGGACTGTACTGCCAGGAGAATTTCCCCGCCCCGAAATCGCCGTTCCATTCGCCATACACGCCCGCGAGCATCTGCTGCCAGTATTTGCGCACCTCCGCGCCCTCAACGCCCCAGCGTCCGAGCGAATAGCGCTCCAGCCAGTCGACGATTTCAACCGGACGGTCACGCCACCCCGCCGCGCTGAGCACCTCGAACACGTCGTCCAGTACCTCGATGGCCTCAGTCATCGTACCGAACGCGTAGAGCGCACCCCGGTTGCCGCTTGCGATCGCCGAGAGGTGCCCGTTCGCGTTGAACGGCAGGTCGCCGTTCGGAAGCGTGTTGCCGCCGTAGTCGGGAATCGGACTCCACGCCCAGCGGCGTCCGTTGTACGACTGGTATTTGTCCCAGTTCCATAGGAAGCGCCGATACCGATGTCTGTTGTAGCATTCGACGCAGTTGTCCACGAGCAGCATCTTGTCCGCAGGCACGGCGGAAAGGAACGCATCGGCGCGCTCCTTAGTCCACACGTTCGGCGCGTTGATGAAGATCCATCCCTGGAGCGTCCACACGGCGTCGGGATTCGCGGCCTTCAGCGCGCCGTAGATGTTGCGTCCGCACGTCTCCAGCCCCTTGCGCGTCGCCTCGTCGCCGTCCTTGAGCCACGGCATCGAGCGCGACATCTCGATGAAGCTGTCGCAGAGATAGTATTCCCCCTTGCCGAACTCCTTCTCCCACTCGCGCACGATCTCCGCGCCGATCTGCACGAAGAGCGGATCGTCGGGATAGAGGAACCACGAATGGTAGCGTCCGCACCACGTGAGCTGCGCCATCTTCGCATTCGGATGGACGCGCTTCAATCCCGCCGGGACCGCGCCCGCGAAACCCTGCGCCATCACGTCCATACCGAGCGAACGCAGGCGTTTGTATATTGCATGCTGGAGCGGCACGGACCGCTTCCGCCACGCCGCCGGCAAGTGGCTGATCGCGTTGTCCACGCAGCTCATGCGCGAGAACGCAAGATACGCCGGGCCCGCGAACGACGCCTCGATCTCCGCGTCAGTCAAGCCATGCTTCTTCCACACCCGCTCGAGAATCGCCTCGAACGCAGTGACGGCATTGGGGAGGTCGTAGCCGTGAAGCGCCATCCAGTCAATCTCGCGCATCCAGCGCGCCTCGTCCCAGAACGCGGTGGTGTAGGACGCCGTGCAGGGCTGCATGTAGAGGTGGCGGCGGAACGGCGAGACGACGCGCAGGTCGTTGGTCGGCGTACCGTTCTTCCATACGTTCGCGTCGAAGCGGATGCCGCTCCACGAACAAACACCCGCACCCTTGCGCGTGACGTCCGTGTAGAACGCCTTCGCGAGCGTCGCGCCATTAGAGGCACGGATGCGCCTTCCCTTCTCCAACACCTCGAAGACAGGCCGCCCGGCATCGAACGGGATGATTTCGAGCGTGAGCTGCCGTGCCACCGCTTCTCCCGCGAAACGCGCGATCACACCACGCGCAGCCTCGACCTGCCGCACGGCCTCGTCGGGCGCGAGCAGCGTGGGCTCGTTGCCGCCCACATCAATATCGCGCGGCACGAGCGTGAGGTCGGCGATTCCATAACCCGCGCCCTTTGGGTTGGTCACGAGCGGATGGGCAGTTCCGTTGAGCGAACCATCCGCGTTCACGAACTTCCAGCCGAGACCATGGTCCTTCGTGAGCACATAGCTGGCGGCGACGGCACGCCCCTGCACGCCGCCCGCACCGTCGAAGAGCTCCAGCACGATGCACTTGAGATGGTACGAATCCATCATCTGCATCTCGACGCGCAGACGCGCCGGCCGGCCATTCACCACCGGCAGCATAACCTTGTTGAACCCGATCATGTTTCGCGGACGCATGTGCGTGCCGATGGCGGTACCGCTGATTTCGTTCGCCTGCACGTCGGCAAGCGTCCGTCCTTTCAACACCATTGCCGGCTTATCCGTCGGCACCACGCCGGCAAAGGCCATCGTCACCGCACATACGGCCCACACGACTACTGTAAGCTTTATCTTTTTCATCTACTTAACTCCTTATTATGCTTTTTGGCAAAATCATTTCCGGTGTGCCCCGATTCTCGACATCCACATACCCATCGCGACGATGATTGCGATGCCGATCCAGCTGAAGACGTCTGGGACCTGCCCAAACACGAAGAAACCCATCACGGCTGCGAAGGCTACGTTGGAGTAGTCGTACACCGCAAGCTCGCGCGGCTGCGCAAGACGGTACGCCGCCGTGATACCGAACTGCCCGATGGCGGCGGACACGCCCGCGCCGAACAGGATCGCCACCTGCGCGCCCGTCATCGGCTGGTAGTCGAAAAGCAAGAACGGCAGCGTGGCGAGGGTGGAGAACGTGCTGAAGAAAAGGACAATGAAGACCGGCTCCACCTTCATGATGCCGAGCCGCCGCACGCACGTGTAGGCCAGCCCGGCCGAGACGCCCCCGACGAGCCCCGCGAGCGAGGCCAGCGCGTCGCCGGAAAGCGAGAACCCGGGCTTCACCACGAACATGGCGCCGACGAACGCCACCGCCACGGCCACTCCCTGCCGCACCGTCATGCGCTCGCCCAGAAGCAGCCAGCTTGAAACAACCGCCGCGAACGGCGAGAGCTTGTTCAGCATGCAGGCGTCGCCGAGCGGGATGTGGCTAAGCGCGTAGAAGTTGGCGAATATCCCGACCGTGCCGAAGACGGACCGCAGCACAAGCGGCCACCAGCATGAAGCGGCGCCTCGGGGAAGCGGTGCTCTCGCCGCATCCCGCCACTTCAGCGCGAACAGCGCGCCGGCGACAAGCACGGCGACAAGATTCCGGAAGAAGCTCTTCTGGAAAGGCGACACCGCCCCGCCGAAATCATCGGCGAGGCGGACGAACATCCCCATGGCCGCGAAGGCGAAAGCCGACGCAAGGATACTGAGGATGCCTTTGGACTTGTCGGACGTAAGCCCCTTACTGCGCCGCAGCGGCGGCGGCGATAATCGCCGCGAAGCTGTCCGCCTTGAGCGCGGCGCCGCCGATGAGGCCGCCGTCGATGTCCTTCTGCGCGAGCAGCTCGGCCGCGTTGTTGGGCTTCATCGAGCCGCCGTACTGGATGCGCACCGCCTCGGCCGCGTCCACGCCCACGAGTTCGCCGAGCGTCTTGCGGATGAGGGCGTGCACTTCCTGCGCCTGCTCCGGCGTGGCCGTGCGGCCGGTGCCGATCGCCCACACGGGCTCGTACGCGATCACGAGTTTCGCGGCGTCGGCGGCGGAAAGGCCCTTGAGGCCCTCCTTCATCTGGCGCACGATCACTTCCTCGACCTTGCCCGCGTCGCGCTCGGCGAGCGTCTCGCCCACGCACACGATGGCCGTGAGGCCGGCCTTGATGACGGCGGTCGCGCGCTTGTTGACCGTCTCGTCCGTCTCCGCGAAGTACTGGCGGCGCTCGGAGTGGCCGATGATCACGTACTTCACGCCCGCGTCCACGAGCATGCCCGTGGAGATCTCGCCCGTATAGGCGCCCGAGGCCTCCCAGTGGGCGTTCTCGGCGCCTGGCTGGACCGCCGTGCCGGCGCACGCCGCGACGGCGGCGGGGACGTCGATGGCCGGCGTGCAGCACACGACGTCCACGTTCGCGTAGTCCTTCGTCGCCTCGGCGATACCCTTCACAAGGGCGGCCGTCTCGGACGGCAGGACGTTCATCTTCCAGTTGCCCGCAATGATTTTCTTGCGCATGTCTTTTGTTGTCCTTTCGTTTTGAAAAACGGGGACTAGTTTACCATTTTCCCCATCGACAGACAACCGGATTTTACGGATTTTCAGATGCGTCCTGCCCTCCGGATGTTAGCCGATCGCAATCTTGCGCGGCTGCGTCTCGGGCTTCTTCTGCACCGTCACGGTGAGGATGCCGTTCTCGAGCGTGGCCGCGAGCGAGGCGACGTCCGCCATTTCCGGCAGGTCCACCGACGCCGCATAGTTCTCGCGGCCGAACTCGGCCTCGACCTGACGGAACCCAGCGGGGTTCTGCCACGTGGCGTGCGTCTTCAGCGTCAGCGTGCGCCCCTCCACGTGGAGGTCGGCGTCCTTCTTGCCAACGCCCGGCACGATGAAGGTGAAGGTGTAACTTGCGGGCTGCTCGTTCATCGAGACGGCGGGCATGACGAATTTTTCGGGTTCAGCGTTCATTTCAATTCTCCTTTCTCGTTTGACTTTCAGCCGGCGATGGCGATCCGGTGCACGCCCTGGGTCTCGGCCCGGGGCAGTTCGATGCGGAGGATGCCGTCGGTGAATTTGGCGTTCGCCTTCTCGGCGTTGACGCGGAACGGCAGCTCGAGGCGGCGCGTCCACGCCGGCTTGGGCTGGGCGGACTCGCCCTTCTCGTCGGTCACGGGGGCGGGCTTGTCGGCCACCACCACGGCCTGCGCCTCCAGGGTGAGGTCCACGTCCTTTGCGGTCTTGCCAGGCAGCTCCATGTCGATCAAGACCGCGTTGTCGTCCAGGAACACGTTCACGGGCGGGAAACGGCCCGCCGCGCGTGCGCGCATCGTCCGTGTGACGCGGTTGTTCACGTCGAACAGCGCGTCCAGCCAGTTCCAGGGATTCATGTCTATCAGTGTATTCATGGTTTTGCTCCTTTCAAGCATTTCAACGCCTGATAAGTAGCAAAGCCCGTGCCAACCCCGTCAGCGACCCCTTTTCGCCCGAAACTGCGCCATGATGGCACACTCAGTGTGTGCCTTTGTCACATCCTGTCACGTAACAGGCGGCGGTCGCGACAAGCGCGGCCTAAATACGCCAGATGTCGTCGCCGGTGAGGTCGAGCCAGTCGATCACCTCGAGCCAGCGCGAGAGGTCTTTCGGCTTCGGGTTGAAGTTGTTGGTGCCGAAGCTGAACTTCGCGCCCATCTTCTTCGCGAGCTTGAAGAACCGCGCGCGCGGGAACGGCGACTCGGCCTGGACCTCAAGGGCGATTCCCTTGGCCACGGCACGCGCGATGATCTCGCGCATGCGCGCGTCCGTCCAGAGACGGTCGTATTCGCCCGCGAGGCACGTGGGGAGGTAGGTGGGGTTCGCGAGGATCGAGATCGGCTCGTCGAGCACCTGGAGGTTGTGCGCCATGTAGCGCTTCATCCAGGCGTCGGCGTCGGTGATCGGCTTCTTCAACAGCCAGAGGCGCTGCGGCTTGCCGTCCTCGCCCACGCCCATGATCATCGTATCGGCGAGGACGTAGTCGAGCGCGGCGCGGTTCTCGGGGGAAATCTGACGGTACCAGTCGCGGTCGTTCGCCTGGATGCCGACGGGCAGAGGGAGTCCGTTCACGCGCGGCTTCTTCGCCTCGGCGATGAACGCGGCGAGGATCTCGTTGGTGCAGAGCGGCCACTCGCGTCCGTGGTTCTCCAGCACGCCGCTGCGGATGCCGCTCGCCCTCTCGCGTTCGGCGGCCATCTCGGCGGTCATGCCGCCGCGAAGGTGGATGTGCCAGTCCGTGATCGTGATGCCGCGCCGCGCGCACTCCTTCGCGAGCACGTCGTTCACGCGCGTGAGGCTGTAGCGGAAGTCCGCCTGCTCGATCGGCGTGGCCGACCGGACGGTACGTGCGGCGAGCGCGACGCCTGCCGCGCCCAGACAGATGAAATCTCTGCGTTGAATGTCCATGACGCGGGAATTGTAGCATTTCCCGCGCACCGGGTCAACGCACTTTGAAAACCTGCCTACCGCTTGCCCATGCCGAACTGCCTGAGCGTGGAGCGGAAGTCGGCGGGGAGCGGGGAGTGCGCCTTGATCTCCGCGCCCTTCACCATGGGATCGGGCAGCGTGAGCGAGGCGGCGTGCAGCATCTGGCGCGGCACGGCCATGAGGCGCGGGTCGCGCGCGCTCTTGAGGCCGAACGTGCGGTCGCCGAGCACGGGATAGCGGATGCTTGAAAGGTGGCGGCGGATCTGGTTCGTGCGGCCCGTCTCGATGCGGACGCGCAGGAAGGATGCGTCGGGGCCCGCCGCCTCGCGCGAGACGTGCGAGAGCGCCCGCTCGCCGTCGAGCGGCGCGTCGACCGTGAAGTGCGCGTGCTCGAAGCGCCCCGCGACGATGGCGAAGTAGGTCTTCGCCACGCGGTGCGTCTTGAACACCTCCACGGCGGCGAGGTACGCTTGGTAGTTCTTCGCGAAGAGGAGGCAACCGGTCGTGTCGCGGTCGAGACGGTGGACGGCCTGGAGCGTCGGCTCGTTCAGCTGGGCGCGGAGAATGGCCTCCACGCTGCGCGGGTCGCCGCAGGAGACAATGCCCGCAGGCTTGTCGGCCACCACGTAGAACTCCGTATCCACGAGCACGCGCACATGCCGCCGTTCGGGCGTCGCTTCAGCGGGGAGCTTCTGCGCCACGTTCGAGCCCTTCTGGCGCTTGGCGGCGGAAATGACGGCGCGGGGAATCTCCACGGCGTCTCCGGTCTTGAGGGCGTGGTGCGCGATCCACACGCAGCGGCGATTCACCCACACGCTGCGTCCGTCGATGATCGCCTTGGCCGCGCGGCGCGAGAGGCCGAGCCGCCCGGCGAGAAAGTCCTGGAGCGGCTTCGCGGCGTCCGCCTTGTTGACGAGGAGGACTTCGACGTTCGATGCGTAGCGTGGGGCCTGTCGCATGGCTACACCCGGATGACGGAACCGACGACGCCGGTGATTTTCTTGCCGTGGACATCGGGCGCGAGACGCACTTCCACATCCTCGGACCCGTCGTCGCCCTCGGCGTGCAGGCAAAGCGCCCCTGGCTCGCCCGCGCAAGCCTGCGCGAACAGCGGCTGGAGCGGCTCGTCCGCAAGGATGTCCGAAAACGACAGCTTGTCCACCTCCGACTCCTCGTCGTAGCCGAACATGTCGAGGAACGACTGGTTGACCCAGCGGAAGCGTCCGTCGGACTGGCAGGCGAAGAGCGCCGACTGCGACACGTCGGCGGCGTTCTCCTTCGTGCGGAAGAGATCGAGCTGGCGGCGGCGGCGTTCCGTGTTGCGGATGGTGAACACGAGGTCGCCGGGGTCCAGCAGGTCGATGACCGACACCGTCACCTCGGCGGAGAACGCGGACCCGTCCTTGCGCAGGCAGTTCGCATCGAGCATCATGTGGCGGGCCTGGTCGAGGCCCGCGCGGATGCGCTGCACGATCGCGGGCGTGACGCCCGGGATGAACAGGCTGATGGGGCGGTCGATCACCTCGTCCGTCTCGTACTGGAAGAACTCCTTCGCGCGGGGGTTGATCTCCAGCAGGTGGCCGCTGGGGTCCGTGATCAGCACCGCGTCGTACATCCCCGTCAGGAGCTGGCGGAACAGCGAGCGGTGGTCCTTCATCGTGTTGGCGCTTGTCATGGAGTCCCTCCCCTATTTGCTGAACATGAACTCGACCACGTCGCCGTCCTGCATCTCGTAGTCGCGTCCTTCCGGACGCAACGCGCCGGCCGCGCGCGCGCCCGCCTCGCCGTTGTGCTTCACGTAGTCGTCGAACGCGATCACCTGCGCGCGGATGAAACCCTTCTCGAAGTCCGTGTGGATCACGCCCGCGCACTGCGGCGCCTTCCAGCCGCGGCGGAACGTCCAGGCGCGCACCTCCTTCGGCCCCGCCGTGAGGAAGCTCGCGAGGCCGAGCGTGTGGTAGGCGAGCTTGATCGTGCGGTCGAGCGAGCTTTCCGTGAGGCCGTAGCTGGAGAGAAACTCCTTCGCCTCGGCGTCGGAGAGTCCGGCGAGGTCCGCCTCCATCTGCGCGCAGACGGTCACCATCTCGCAGCCCTGTGCGTCCGCATACGCCTTGAGCGCGGCGACGTGCGGGTTGGCGGACGGGGCGGCGAGGTCGTCCTCCGCCACGTTCGCGCAGTAGATCGTCTTCTTGTCCGTGAGGAAGTGGAGGTCGCGCAGGACGGGCAGGATGGGGTCGCCCTCGGCGCGCGGGAACGTGCGCACGGGCTTGCCGTCCGCGAGGTGGGCGAGAAGCGCAGTCATCGCGTCAAACTCGGGACGCTTCTTCGGGTCGCTCTTCGCCTCGTTGCGCGTCTTGTCGCACCGCTTCTGGAGCTGCTCCATGTCGGCGAGAATGAGTTCCGTCTCGATCACCTCCGCGTCGCCGGCGGGGTCGATGGGTGCGGACTTGTTGCCGCCTTCCTGCACGTGGATGATGTCGTCGTTCTCGAAGCAGCGCACAACGTGGAGGATTGCGTCGCACTCGCGAATGTTCGCGAGGAACTTGTTGCCGAGGCCCTCGCCCTTCGAGGCGCCCTTCACGAGACCGGCGATGTCGGTGAACTCCACCGTCGCGCGGATGATCTGCTGCGGGTGCGCGATCGCCGCGAGCGCCTCGAGACGCGGGTCCTGCACCTCCACGATGGCCGAGTTCGGCTCGATCGTGCAGAACGGGTAGTTCTCCGCCGCGGCCTGCTGTCGCTTCGTGAGCGCGTTGAACAATGTGGACTTGCCCACGTTGGGCAGCCCCACGATTCCGACTGAAAGACTCATTTCTCTCCTTCTGCTGGACAGTGGAAGCAGGCGCAGCGCACGCCTCCCGCGACCGTCACCGGCGGCATCTCGGCGCGGCAGCGGTCGTCGGCGTGCGCGCAGCGCGGCGCGAAGGCGCAGCCGTCCGGCCACTGGTCGGGCGGGGGGACCGTGCCGGGGATGTCCGCAAGCGGCGCGTCGCGCGGCGCGTCGAGCGCCGGCACCGCGGCGAGCAGCCCCCGCGTGTAGGGGTGGCGCGGATTGGCGAGCACGTCGAGGACGGGACCCGACTCGACGACCTGCCCCGCGTACATCACGTTGACCTCGTCCATGCGCCCCGCGACGAGTCCGAGGTTGTGGGTGATGAGCAGCACGGCCATGCCGGTCTCCGCGGCCAGCGAGTCGATGAGCTCCAGCACCTGTTTCTGCGTGGTCACGTCGAGCGCCGTGGTGGGCTCGTCCGCCACGAGCAGGTCGGGCGAGGCGGCGAGCGCCATCGCGATCATCGCGCGCTGCTGCTGTCCGCCCGAGAGCTCGCACGGGTAGGCGCGCGCCGCGCGCACCGGGTCCGGCAGGCCCGTCCGCGCCAGCAGCTCCACCACCCGCGCCTCGGCGGCCGTCTTCGACATCCCCTTCGGCAGCGCCTCGCGGATCTGCGCCGAGATGCGCATGACCGGGTTGAGCGAGTCCGACGGGTTCTGGAACACGTAGGAGATGCGACTCCCCGTGAACGTGGTCGTGCCGGAGATGTAGGCTCGGTCCGTGGGGGGCAGGCGCAGGAGCGACAGCGCGGTGAGCGACTTGCCGCAGCCCGATTCGCCCACGACCGCCACGCGGCCGTGCTCTGGCACCGAAAAACTGACGTCGCGGACGGGCACCGTCTCGTGTCCGCCGCGCCGAAACGCGATCCGCAGGTTCTTGACTTCCAAAAGCATGGGAAGATTATACCACGAATCGCGGCCGCTTACAATCTCAAGATCGCAGGAGTTTCGGCGAAGGGCAAGACACGAAATGTGTGCCAAAGTGCGCCGATGTTTGATATAATCAGAGGCCCACAACGCAGAAGAAGGATGAGGACATGAACAACACACTGAAACTCGCATTCGGGGCGGTTGCGTGCGCAACCGCGCTTGCCGCGTTCTCGCAGTCGCCGGCCCACGACGCGCTCAGGAAGGAGATCGCCGAACTGCAGAAGAGACCGGTGGTGTTCGAGCTGCCCCCCTACCTCCCGCCGGAACAGGACTTCGGCGACGTGTGCAAGGCCGCAGGCGAAAAAAAGAAGAAGCTGCTCGTCTCCATCGGACGCGAGGCGTGCGGACGCTGCCAGCGCTTCTACGAGCTGGTCAGGCGCGGCGACGTGAAGATCGACACCAACGCGTTCGTGTTCGTACGCCTGGACATCGACGAGTACACCCAGCGCGATTACTTCATGGACGCCTTCGACCCGCCGGACGGACAGCTTCCGTTCGTGGGCGTCACGGACGCCGAACGCGCCACGCAGCGCCCCTGCCTCACGGGCTACCGCACACCGGAGGAATACCAGGCGTTGATGGGCCCCGTTGCATCTTACACAAACCCCGTACCCGCCATCGGGCAGAACGCGGAGGACCAGAAGGCCTTCCACCCCGCGAAGAAGGGACCGCGCGTCCTCTTCGTGGGCAACTCGATCACGCTGCACGGTCCGCGTCCGCAGATCGGCTGGACGAACAACTGGGGCATGGCCGCGAGTGCGCGCGACAAGGACTATGTCCACCTTCTGCAGAAGAAGATCGCCGCCGTGCGCCCAGACGCGCAGTGCTGTCTCCTCCAGGTGGCCAACACCTTCGAGCGGGCTTTCTTCAAGAAGGACTGGTCGTGCGAACGCAACTTCAAGTGGGCACGCGAGTTCAAGCCCGACGTGATCGTGTTCTTCTTCGGCGCAAACGTGCCGAAGACCTACAACGCCGACACGATGTCGCCCGCCCCCGCGCGCACGTTCGGCGAGGCGCTCGACGCGTTCCGCACCTACCTCGACCCCGAGGGACAGGCGCTCGTCCTCATTTCTCAGGGCTTCTACATCCGTCCGAAACTTGACGCCGAGAAAGAGGCCGTGGCGAAGAAGCACGGCGACGTGTTCGTGAACATGGAGGATATACGTGCGCGCAAGGACGCGCACGGCCGTTTCAACCATCCCGGCGACCTCGGCATGGAGCTGATCGCCGAACGCTTCTGGCAGCACATCGAAAAGCGCGTCCGGGATGTCCGGCGTTGAAAACGGACATCCCGCCGTTGCCGCGGCTTCTAGGTTGTTCGCCCTCTCTGCCGTCTTCAGGAACTCTGACATATCCGGACTTGGAAAAGCCCGTTAGTACTTCTCGGCATACTGCAGCAGTTTCTCTATCGCATGTTTCGTCATACAGCAAAGTCAAATTCCTGCACAACGAGTTTCTTCGGTTGCCGATCCACGACCTTCGCCAGCAAACTTTCAACTAAGCGATCCACCTTCGCCACATCCGTCTCCCCGTAAAGCCCGGCCAAGGACGATACATCGGCCTCGTCAAGACTGCTCCACGCGGGGATGTGGACATGCCGCAGGTTCTGCGCCTGATAACGGATGCTGCCCCCACGCATCTGAACCGACACGCGCCGAATCTGGTCTGTCACGAATGAACTTCGCATCAGCACGCAAAGCGCCCGCATGTTCCACGTATCGGACGTGATCCAGTACACGTTATGGTGAGGATAGTATTCGCCGCACTCATCAAGAGCAACATTTCCGCCGCGCTGGATATCGGGGAGCAGAATCTTTGCGGCCCTCAGAACTTTGTAGCTAATTCTGTCAAGCGTTCTGTACCACGAGTCGGGATGCTTCTTCGCGCAGTAACGAGCTTTCAGCCTGCCAGCATGCTTCTCCAGATACGCGCCCACCTTCGGGAACATTGACAGGTCCAACATCTGCCTGTCATCATGCTGATCGTACGGATTGAGCATATAGCGGCTGTTCCACTTGATGCTGCCGCTCTGAATGTCCTCAGACGCGACGAGCGGAAGCAGACACGAATCTTCAATTTCCGCATTACGCTGTGGATCCACATAGATTTCATCCGCACCCGAGGCAACGCCGATGCCGACCTGCGTTCCGGCCCCGGATTGCTCGATCGTCGGGAAGGAACTGGCTATGGACTCGAACCTGTCCCTTTCAGCGGAATCGGTCGTAACCCAGGCGTCTTCGCCGCCATACCATTTGGCGAACCTGCTGAGCCGCGATCCCGCTACCCCCGTCCTGTAATGCCGCAGTGTATCGTCTTCCAGTGACGTTACCTCGCCGGAGTACGTTCCGTTGCCGACGCGCCGGTCGATCACATAGATCGCCGGATAAGCGGACACCTCGGTCTCGAACGGCTGCGTGTGTTCCATGTTCAGATAGAGTGCAACATGGAAAGAGTCGCTGATCAATCTCCGCAGTCGCCTACCATAACTGCTACGCACAAATCTGTTCGTGCAGATGAATGAAAAAACGCCACGCGGCGACAACAACGACAGCGAACGTTCAAAGAAAGGGACATAGATGTCGCACCTTTCGGAGAACGTGTCGTACCGGGCCTTGTATGCTCGTTGTTTCGCCGGAGCTATGTTGTCGAAACGGATGTAGGGCGGGTTGCCGATCACCACATCAAACTTCTCCTTGAAGTCGTGGAGAAGAAAATCCTCACAACGGAACCAACGAGAAAGCAGCCATTTCGCAATGTCCCTTGGACATCTTGCCGCCTCAAGTCTCGCACCAACCATACGCTTCACGTGCGAGATGCTTTTCTCGGACACGTCAAATGCAAGGAGAAAACCACCCAGCGCATCGTCTTCCCAATCTGGGCTCTCCGCAATCAATGCATCCACAATCGGCAGGACAAAGGCGCCATCTCCGCAACTCGGCTCCAAAACGCGCAACCCTCTCCATTTGCCGAAACGTCCGGCTCGCATGACTTCGCGCATCATGTAGGAGACCACTTCCGGACGCGTGAACACCGCGCCGGTCGTCCGATGTTCAGGAACTGGAGTGCGTGCTCTCATGACCTTGCGGACAAATACGAGTAAAGTGACTTGAAGAACTTCTGCGCACCCACCGACTCGCCCCCGTCGCGTACGGATGCGGTTTTGCTATCGGACACGAGCAACGCAGTCGCCGTGTAGTCGCGCTCCAGAACGAGTCGTTCGCAGAGGATCTCGTATCTCCGAAGGTAACTCGTACCCTGAAACACCGGAAGAGGCGGCAATGGACTGTCCGCCAACGCAACGGTACGTTCAGAAGACGGTGAGTCCTCAAGGAAGAAAAGATAGCCGAGCCACGGCGCTTCCGTCACGCCGAACACGCGCTCACGATAGGCTACCCAGAAATCACGTGACACGCCGAGGACTTCCTCTGTCCTGTTGTTGAAGTTATTACCGAAGCTGCCGCTCTGCGACTTCAGTTCAATCGCGGCAACCAACCTGCCACCCCGCATGACGACTACATCCCAATTCTTTTGCGGACGGTAATATCCCGGAACGGGAACGGCCCTGTCGAAGAACCCCTCCTCCTTCTTGAATCCAGCCTTTATGCAGATTTCCTGAATGAGCCTCGCGAACCCGTCGAGATGTCTCCCACCAGTCACCTGGCCGCGAGATCCAGCATCCTTGACGCCTCGCTTCTTTTGCGAAGCAGCCTGTTGCCGTCGCGTTTTCCAGTAAAACGCAGCAGCACTCGCAACCTTCTTGCGAAATTGCTCTTCTGTGTATGGGAAAGTCATGTGCGAATTATACCATTTCCACGCCCCGCGTGGAATGCTAATTTGAATTAAATCAAGGGTAGGTAGATGCGCGGCGCGCTTCCGCGCTCTCGCGCGCTCGCTGGGCGTCACGCCGTCGGCGCTGGCGGCCAAGCTCATCCACGAGGCCGTTGTGTCGGTTTCACCTTCGCAAACCGACTTGAACTGGGCTGCGCACCGCCGTTCGAAAAACTCGCTCCGTCGCCAGCTCCAGGATGAACGCACGCATCACGGCGACTACCGCAAACCCGGATGGGAAAACCTTCCCGCCCATACCAAACCATACCCAAGCAAACCATGAAAGCACAACCCCTTGCCACCAAGAAATTCGACATGACCGCCGTCAAGCAGGCCCTCCATGGTCCAGCACACGCAGAATCCGGCGCGCAGCGCGCGTCTCGTCTCCTCTCAATGAACACCGCTATTAAAACCGTTACGCCTTGAGAGCCGTGATGGGCAGAACGTACACCCCGTCCTCCGGACGCCGATAGGCAAGACCGGACTTCCCGACGACAACTGCGAGCGCGGTCGGTGGATTGTGCTTGAACTTAGATGCGATCTTCACGAGGGTCGTCGCCGCTTCGTCCACCTGCCCGGGGTCGAGCTTGACCTCAAAGGCACTCCATCCGTCGTCAGGCGTCTGGATCACCGCGTCAAAGTCATCCCCGTCGTAGTCCTGGTAATGATACAGGTCACCCTCCATCGCCTCGGCGTATATCTCAAGGTCCCGAAGAACAAGTGACTCAAAGAGAAGCCCAAATGTCCTCAGGTCTCGCAGCAGCATCTTCGGCGAAACTCCAAGCAGGGCCGCGGCCAGCGACGGATCGCAGAACCGCCGCTTAGCCTGCTGCTTGATGCGGGCCGGGGATCGTGTGAACGTCGAGAACGGCCTCGTGTCGCGGACAAGGAACAGACGGTTGAAGGCTCCTATGTAGTCAGTCACAGTGTTAATGCTCAGGCTGGTGTCGTCAACTTCGGCGATGTCGTTACGTATCGTGTTCGTGCTGGCCGTCGTCGATTCGTTCCTCGCAAGAGACCGAAGGCATTTGAGCACCTTCATGGGATCGCGTTCGATTCCGTCAAGCTTCTGGATATCGACCTCCATGATGTTTCGGATGTAGTCGCGAGGAATGAGCAGTGCCTGCGCACGGCTTTTGTCGAGTCCCCCGGGCCAACCTCCGCGCATCACGAATTCAATGAGTTCGTCCAAGGACGGTTCTTGAATCGACTGTACGCCGATTTCCCGCCCCTTGCAAACGTCCGAGAGAGAAACGACACCCGCAGAATGTCCACTTTCCTGCAAGGACATGGGATGCATGGCCAGACGCGCGATCCGTCCGGTTCCAGAATGAAGCACGCCCTTCGTTTTCGGAGTCGATGAACCTGTGAGGATGTAGCGTCCGCATTCCGCCGATTCATCCACCGAGTAGCGCACGGCGTCCCAAATCGCGGGAACATCCTGCCATTCGTCAATGAGATGCGGAGCGGCCCCCTCCAAGGCGCGCTGGACATCAAGCATGGCTAGTTCTCGATTCGCAAAATTTCCCGTAGGAAGACCTACAAGAAATTCGCTTTGTGAGTGCATCGTGCATGTCCAGGTTTTGCCACACCACTTGGGCCCCTCAACGCAGACGGCACCAAATGTTGAGAGATAGAAATCAAGCCTCTTGTCAGTGATTCTTGGTTTATACCTATTTTTATCCATAATTCTCCTTGTTCGTTCGATATTGTAGCATATATCGTTCCATCCCGTCAATGACTGATATGAATTTTCAATTACTACTGATATGTTTTTTAAGGATTCACTGATATGGTTTTTCTATTTCAACTGATACGCAAAGGGAAATAGTACTGGAAACGCCACATGATGGAACATAAGGCGTGGAATGGCTCGGATGGCTGGACTCGAACCAGCAACGGCCGCATTAACGGTGCGGTGCTCTACCGTTGAACTACATCCGAATTGGTGGCGGGAGTCGAACCCGCAAAGACCTGCGGTCTGAACGCAGTATGTCTGCCAAGTTGCATCACAGGCCCAATTTGCACGTTGGTGGAACCGGCGGGATTCGAACCCGCACTGTCTTGCACCTCAAGCAAGCGCCTCCTGCCAGTTGGGCTACGGTTCCGTGCGTTGTGAAAGATCAAGGTATGCAAAGAGGCCGGCTCCGCGTGCGCGGGGCCGGCCTCTCCTTCCGACTGCTGACGATTCCAGCAGGCTTCAATTGATGAACCCCGAGCAATAGCGTCCAAGCAACAGATTAAGCATCTGCCGCTTCGCGCACAATAACTCTAGGCTCTTCTTCATTTGAAAACTCTTTTCCTTCTGGCTTTCACCAGCATAAACGCATTCGCCCGGAAAGCGTTACACCTGTTTTCACAAAAAACTTTTAAGCACGAACCGTGCCAACGCCTTTCATCGCCAATTGCCTTGCCACTTGCCTTACAAAACCTATATGGTCTTATAGGCGATATAAATCTATCGCGTTGCGGGTGAGAGGCGGAATCTTTGCGGCGGACACTGAAAGCCCAAAACATCGGCACCATCTGGCAAGTCCATCACCGACTTCCTTCACGACGGCAGGACGAATCTGGCCAAGTTCCACCGCATTCGCGTAGTAGTAACTCTCGCATAGCCGCCGCTCGAGTTCGTCAGCAGATGGCAATTCGCCATCTTCCGCAGGTTCCCACCAGAGCGTATAGCCAGCACGGTTGATGCTCGGCGCTAAAACGGCGAACCGTGGCGCGCCATGCCTTTCCGACAGCTCACTAATGACGGTACCGACAAATGCCGGATGCAGTTTCTCTCCACACAGATCCGAGACGCCCCCGCTGCGGTACAAAAACTCAAGGCGCGGCGTCCGTCCGACAAATCCGACACACTCCACCACGTCGCCCAGCCTGTAGTCCGTGAAACCGTTCCCCGTCGTCAGGACCACACCGTAACGCCTTCCAACTTCAAGCCGGTCAACCCCGACAGCCGTTCCGGGAATTGGCTCCGACGTCTCCGGATCGACCGCCTCAAACGACAACGTGTGCGACGTGACCGCCGCGACACGTTTCCCGAACCACGGAATCGTGACGACGCCCTCCGTCGCGAGAAGCCCCTTGCCCTCGACCTCAACGCAAGGGAACATCTGCCGCAAGCGGTCGGCGTCGTCCTTCGCGAACGCAGCGTCCCAACAGCTGATTACCTTGAGATGTGGCCATACCGCCGCATAGTTCCGCGCTGCGAGCCGCTCACCCAGTCGCACACCTTCCCGTATTGGGGCCTTGCGAAATCCTGCGCCCCAGTCACCCGTTGCCAGCGCATGCGCGAGTTCAGCCGCATGCTCCGTCATGTACTCAAGGATGCGGATGAAGAACGACGGATGCCACACCGAGACGATTCCCAGTCGGCGCGAAGCGAGCAGCCCGAGCGCGGTGAGGCGCAGATGGCTCGCGGGGGCACGCACACCACGCACGATGTCCGACACGGGAAACAGCGTCCGCGTGATCCGACATCTCAACGAGCCAAGATACTCGCGGTCCTCTGCAAACCCGCAACGCGCATCGCCGTCCGCGCCGTGCACCTCGGTGGTCGGCGAAATCGCCCAATA
>Ga0256407_10001455_pt1 | contig 49789 bp, 41 predicted proteins | sample RumenRJG_04DNA_FD_193489 | JGI IMG/M metagenome (GOLD analysis project Ga0256407, IMG submission 193489) | Bovine rumen microbial communities from Lethbridge, Alberta, Canada - RJG_04 | ecosystem: Host-associated > Mammals > Digestive system > Stomach > Rumen | place: Canada: Alberta...
GTAGCTGGCTGCTGCGGCTCCCCGGATTATGTAGGCATTGTAGCAGCTCTGCCACCATCTCCGGAATTCGTAGCAAGGCATCCGGCGGTGTATGATGAAATGGATGATAGTTACCTGGTTCTAACAGGTGATGGCCCATATATCGAGAATCATCAGCATCCGCACGTAAACGATGTACATCCTCTGAACGATGAGTTATCTGAAGATCAGCTTGCTGTGCTCCGTCGGGGACTGGAACAGTTTATGGTAGATGAGAAACCTGAAAAGAGAGCAGGCGTGCAACTGGGTTTGGAAGATATTGAGGCAGGCCGTGTATACCATGCCGCTAATGCCCAGGATATGGAATCACAAATCCTTGAATAGTGTATGTTGGGGATAGATAATGAAACTGGTTTTACTGGTGGATTTTAATGGCCCTCTTGGCGGAATTCTTTAACGGATTCGCGTATGTTTTCTTTGATTATACGTTGTAAATAGTTATATTTGCCGTGAACTTTTAACGGAATCCGATTATGCTTCTTCGTTTTATCGCGGAAAATATCTACTCTTTCAAGGGCGCGGCAGAGTTCAATACTTTCCCGTCCAGCAAAAGTCATAGCCATGAACAGCATAAAATATCCTGTGCTCACGCAACGGCCCTCAGGCTTGGTGCAATCTACGGCGCCAATGGTGCCGGTAAGAGTAACCTCCTATCGGCCATCAAACTTTTGAAGGAGCTGGTGACATTTGGTTCTTTGAATAAGGTGTATTTGAATGGAGGCCTTAACTTCCGTTTTGACCCGGCCTGTAGGGAAAAGCCCTCAGGACTGGCAATAGAGTTTTATCAGAATGAGAAGGTCTTCTACTATCACGTGGAGTTTAAGGATAGAAAAGTCGTTCTTGAAGAACTGCTGCTTAGCAAGAAGACAAAGGACGAGATTATTTTTAAAAGAGAAGATGAACAACTCCAATTTGGCGGAGAATACTTGAAGGGCGTAACCAGCACTTTTTTGGACGCTTTGGATAGAATTGTTCGTCCTGATATGTTATTTCTCTCGTTCTTTGGCGAGTACTATCCAAATGAAAATGAGCTCGCTACAGAAGCTTATCGCTGGTTCACGGAAAGTCTCCAGGTTGTCCAGCCCAGCGCAATCACCGGGTCTCTTCCTCATTTGATGGATATATCGCCTGATTTCCTGGCAATGGTGAACGAGACTCTTCCTGAGCTGAAGACGGGTATATCGGCCCTCGAGGTAGAGAAAGCTGTTTTGACAGAAGATTCTGTAAAGGGGAACGACGCGTTGGCTACAGCCTTCAAGGGTGCTCAGAACAATCCGGGCGTTCCACAGATTCTCCAGAATGCGAACGGGAGGGAATCCATCAATGTGGTTTTTGAAGATGGTCAGGTTTGGAAGAAATCCTTAGTTGCTGTCCATCGCATGGCGGATGGAACGTTATTCTCGGCTCCCATTTCCATTGAATCTGACGGTACTCGTCGCTTGATTGAGTATATGCCGCTGTTTTTTGCCGTTACGCGCACGGGTGGCGTCTTTATTGTGGATGAGATTGAGCGCAGCGTCCATCCTATTATGATTAAGGATATCGTCAGCAAGATATCGGCCAGTGAGAAAGCTGTTGGCCAGCTGATTTTCACTACACACGAATCGGGACTCTTGGACCAGGATATTTTCCGACCGGACGAAATCTGGTTTGCCCAAAAGGACAGTGAACAGGCTACCCAGCTCTATCCGCTCAGCGATTATAACATCCATAATACAGCCAACATCGAGAAAGGCTATCTTGCCGGACGCTATGGCGGCATTCCTTTTCTTTCCAACCTCAACGATTTACACTGGTAGGCAATGATTAAACGAATCAGAGATTACGGAAAGAAGGAGCCCAGTCGCGATGCCCATAAGATTTACGTGGTATGTGAGGGCTCAGAGGACGAAAAGAACTATTTCTCGTTCTTTGAAGGCTTGTCATCCAATCTGAATGTCATCACCATTCCGTCAGAGGAAGGGAGAACGGACCCGCTCCAGCTAATGGCTCGGGCAAAGGTCTTGTTTGATGAAGAGACGGGTCGTTACTCGTTGGACTATAAACAGGGAGACCGTGTCTGGTTCGTAGTGGATACGGATACTTGGGAAGATGAAGGCAAGATTGCTCCGCTAAGAGCCTTTTGTGAGGAAATGAATGAGGGTATTCCGGTAAAACTTGATGAGGTGAAACAGTACAATTCCTGGAATGTAGCGCAGAGCAATCCCGCGTTTGAAATCTGGCTTTATTATCACTTCTATGATAAGGCACCCGTTGCGGACGATGTGGCAAAATATGCGTCCTTCAAAGCTTTTGTGAACCATTCCATTAATGGAGGCTTTAACTATGAGAAGGATCCTGTTCGTCTGAAGGTTGCTATTGATAATGCCCAGGGACTCTTCAATCGTACCGAAGGTAGTCTCGTTGACTTGTATTCAACGGAGGTGTATCTTCTGGGACAGGAAATAGATGGCTTTGTGTCGGAAGAACTGGAGAAACTGTATAATAAGCTCAGGTGATACTTTCAGTCGTGAGATTACATTAACGCCGTCGCAGAGTGATACAGATTACTCTATGCTTATACCCACGGCAGAAAAGCGGGGAAGTGAGTCTTGAATTCCTGTTGGTTGACGGGAAAACGGCCGGCGTGAAGTATATCTCTGCCCAGCTTGTGCCGGTGAAAGAGCTCCACGCATTTACACTTGACGGTTCAGTGCATCAGCGCGCAAAAAGCTACGATGTTCTGCTTAAGGCCCAGATAGACCGGATTATCCCGGCGATGAAGGAAGCCTATATACAGCTTAGGATTGAAGGGAAACCGGTCAATGAGGAAAGCTTCCACAAAGCCGTTGACCAGGCACTCTGGTCCTACGCTCCGGCGGGTGTCCCTGGCGTGGACAGGGAAGAGACGCTGCGTGAACGCTTCCAGCGCTTTGTGGACGAGATTTGCCGTTCCGGCAAGCTGAGCGTAACCAATCAAAAGCAATGGAAGGTCCTCAATAATAAGTTGAACCGTTATCTGCGGGTCAAGGATGTTGAGTTTATGGGTGTAGGAGACTTCACGCAGGAAATGATTCTGGAGTTTGAGAAGTTCATCCGTGATGAGTACCTTTACGCAGAGAGTCCGAAGTATGCAGCCATCTATCCTCGCGAAGAGTACTTGACCTTTCCCAATAGCCAACTTGGAAGAGACACGGTGCGCCTGATGATGAAACTCTTCTGCTCGTTTTGGGACGCATTGTTGGAGGCGCAGGAGATTACAGAATCTCCCTCCTCCGGCTATGCAGAAACGCTGAATAAGCCCCCGCGCCAGATACAACAACTCTTCGGCGGCTTGCTTGCCCTCAAGCAGGAGGATTTTCAGAGAGTCCTGTCGGCCTCGGTGCCGGAACGTTTGCTGGCCATAAGGGATTTCTTTGTCCTGCAGTGCATGCTTGGGATGAAGGAGAAAGACCTCCAGCTGCTGACACTGGACAACGTGTCCGTATCCCGCGGCATTCCCTATGTCCATTACGTTCCTCTGAGCCGCCTGGAGGCGAAGACAAGTCAGAAGCGGAGGAGAAAGATTCTGGAGGTGAAGGTTCCGCTGGTCCGGGCCGCGTATGATATCGTGAAAAGAACAGGACTTCGTTTTGACGTCCCGCTCCAAGCCTACAACAGTCTTGTGTCACAGCTTCTCCGTCATTCAGGGGTGGACCGGGAGGTAGAACTGTATGATGCAAGCAGGGAGGAGGTTGTTGTTTTGCCGTTCTGCGATGCCCCGCAGATGAACCTTGCCCAACGTTCTTTCTTATTCATGCTACTCAAGTCCGAGACCGGCGAGGACAGTTACTGGGACGGTTCTAACTCCATAGATATGCTGTATAAGATATCAAAGGGCCCGCTGCCTGCGTATCGGGAGAAACTGAACAAGGTCTTCTGCCAGGAGGGTTTTAAGGTGAACAAGACCTTGACGCTCATCAGTAATGGGAAGTCAGTCGAAGATGTCCCCATCGTCTATATAGAGGAATCCGACCAGGTCAGTTACACACAAAAAGGACATCCGTATCTCATAAGCACCTTACTTCCTATGGCTGGAAGAAAGATGAACCCTGAGGCGAGGGTAGATGTTCAGAAGATGGTGTGCCGGCATCCGGAACGCCCGGTACGCATTTTCGGGAATCAGTACCAGGAATTCATAGAAAACATTGCGCCTAACGAACGCGAACTGATTGAAGCCGGCCTCATGTTGATATCCCGACTCCCGGAATTGCCGGAGACCCTTGTCACTAATCTGGGTGAAGGCCTTTATGTAATGGACACAGATTTCAAGGGCCATGAGTATACAACCTTCTTTTGTGTGGATGGGGATGAACTCATCGTACTATGGTGCGAGTATATGAGGGACCACTCTCGGCGGAAGAAGAAACTGGAGAAGGTATCGGTATCGGCCAGGGCCTGTTTGCAGTCCTATCTGGAAGGGAGGGAAACGACGCGCCTTTACGACAACCTTCCTGCATCGGCCCTTGATAGTGCGATGAATACGTATTGTGTCCAAATCCTTTATCGGGCCGTTGCAAAAGCTGGCTATTCCATCGAAGAGTTCGCAAATAAGAGTGAAATCTACTATCGCGTTTGGGACCGTAATCGGTTGGGAAATTGGATCCTTCGCCTGAAGAATCTCTGCCGCATCATGGAGGCCTTGGACCTTCGCGCTGTCATCCTGCGTCCAGAATAAACCCCGTGTATACAAGAAAAACCCCCGGCGTCATCGCGACGGCGGAGGCTGAGTTTTTGGAACGAATCGGGGTTGGGTGACCGGACCCCGGGCCGGTGAGAGACTACGGCTCCTCGGGATCCGGATCGGCCTCGGTCTGCGCCCACTTGACCATGGTCTGCATGGGAACGGAGGTCTCGCCGGTGGCAGAGTCCACATAGAAGTACTTGAAGAAGACCTTCGGAGCGCCTGCGCTCAGGACACCCTTGGCGGCTTCGTAGTCGGCCTTGATGTCGATGGCGGCATCGGTGGGCTCTTCAACAGCCTTGATCTGGGTGGCCTTTCCGTAGCCGCGGCTCACGCCGTTGCTCTGGCCTTCGGAGGCCTGGATGATGAGGTAGATGCCGCCGTTGTCGGTGATGGCCTGGTTCAGCTTGAAGGTGAACGCGGCGCTGGTGCAGACGATGGTGGCCTCGGAAGGAGTCTCCACACCCGAGAGGGTAGGAGGAGTGGTCAGGATGGAGCCGCCCAGCTTCACAACCCAGAAGTTGAGGCGCTGGAAGAGGTTCAGGCCGGAGATCTTGCCCTTGGTGCCCAGGATGGACTTGGCATCTGCGCTCAGGGCAGCCTTGTTCCAGGCGAGGATCTGCTCGTTGGTGAGAGATTTCCAGGAGGTCGTGATCATCTTCATCACGCCCTTGTTCTTGGCCTGGTCGGAAGTTCCGATACGGCCGCCGTAGCCACGGTTCTTGATGAACTTGCGGCCCTTGACCTTCGCGGCGGTAACGCCCTTGGCGCTGCCGGACATCTCTTCAAAAGCGATGGAGGGGATGTATTTCATAGCGAATTACAGTTTAAAAGGGTTTTTGAAATGGAGGAATAGATATAGTGCTGCAGTAACTATTGCAAGGAGCAGGAGAGTAAGCGTGGCACCGCCGGTACGCATCTTAAAGGCTTGCCATTTAGTGAGTTGGCGTTCCACCTCAACGGTTTGAGTCTGGATGCGGTCGCGGTAAACGATGCTGTCGCGGTGAACAATCTGTTTCTCCACTTTGACCGGATGCTTCACCGGTTTGGTCTCCAGGGAGTGGCTCAGGAATCCATCTTTGACCGTGGCCAGACTTTTGGCATACGGGTTCTCCAGCGAGGAAGTCGTGTCCCTGGTTACGTTATGCTCAATGTAAACCGGCAGCTGGACGTAGGCTGTGTCGTGAACCGTTTCGGTGTGCGTGTTCACCTCAACCGTGGTGCTGTCCGTCACGGATGGCGAGGTAGGACGGAGAGCACCACAAGATGAGGCTGCTAGAAGAGCGAGCGGAAAGATTATGTAGGAGAAGCGAATCATTCTTTTATGTCTTCGGGTTCAATGCCGGTCTTTCGTTCAACGTTCCGGATTTCGGCGGCCATCTTGCTGAACTTAATATCGTAGCTGGCTTTCACACCCAGGATGGCGCCGCAGAGAACGAGTAGTTGGCTCACGATGGCAATGGCGCTACTGGCTATTTCGCCCAGAGGCTCAATGAAGAAAAGACACCCCACGGAGATGCCAACGCCAGCGCTGAAACTGGCGATGGCCATACCGCCCTGCAGGCGCGTGAGTTCCATTTTCTTCTTCTCAGACATAGAGCCAAAGTGTGATTACCGGAGGATGAATGCTCTTGCAAATTTGACGGGCGAGTTTGTCTCTTCTCCGTTCCCGTCCTTTAGAATGGTCAGTACGCCGTTTTCGATGAAAGCAGGATAGTACTTGCTTCCGGTCTCCGACCACAACTCTTCCGTGAAGATAAGCGGGAAGTTGGTGTTCGCGCTTGACGGGAATCCGGGCAGTGTCGCCTGGACGTGATTCTGGGAGGCGTCAAAAGTCAATGACGTGACTTTCATCACCAGCATCAACCAATTGCTCTGGCTGTGCAGATACAGCTCGGCCCCAGTCATTGCACCAGCGATGACTTCCGGGGTGATGCTGTCGAATCCCTGAAACTGCGGTGTGAAGGCTACATTGGGCTGGGCAAACATCGAGCGGAAAACCACCCGGTACATGCCTAGGCTGTCATATGCTCGCACGGGCCTTACGCAGATAATCCGCTGATTGTTCTCCTTTGTCTTGATACTCGCCTTGGTTATCGTGATGTCGTGGGTACCACCGTTGGCGTTCATCACGAAAACCGTTGTGTTCATGCTCTTCGGGCAGTTCAAGCCACTGACAGCAATTTCCAGCGCAAAGGCCATTTTATAGTCTTCGTTGGTGGTGTCAACGACAAAGTCGCCGTTGATGACGGTCACATCATTATTCTGGTACACATCCAGCTGGACATCGGCAGGATCAACGCCGAAGTTGGTCGAAAGTACTTGTAATCTCATAAGGCATTATGCATTAACCGGCATGGCAACCGATGTATCAAACAGTTGGAAAATTAGGATTTTCAGACCAGTGCCTGAAGAAGTGGTGAATTTGTCTTTACCGTTCTCTCGTACCAGTTGCAACTCAACCAGTTGAATGGTCAGGCATTTGCCTCCGGTATAGGTGCCAAGGAAGAAAGCCTTGAACCCTGCCATTTTATCCGGTACGGCTTCTACTTCATAGGTCATCGTCGTCTTGTTGGAGAGGCTGGACTCCATTTCGGCATACACAACAGCCGGGAAGGGGGAGAGTTCCATTCTCACACTCCTTATCCGGACATATCTGTCGTAGATCAAATCTTTGGCTTGCCAGAGGCACCGTCCCGGGACATCCGGCGTGTTGTCACGGTCTCGAACGATGAAAGCATAGAACAGCGAATCCCATCCAGTTCCGGAACCCATCTGTTTAGGTAGATCAGTAATGAGAATCTGGCTATCTTTGAAACGAACGGGATGTACGTTCGTGCCTGGATTTCTATAATCAAAGTATCCGGAAACATATGGAAGCAGCGCATCGATGTCATCCGGGAAGTCGTTGTAATTGCTTAAAAAGCAAATTTTGTCATTTGCTCCGATGCTGGGCGAGCCCAGGGAGAAATTCAGGAATACCCAATCCGGGGTCACATAGTACACCTGGTCTCTGGGGTACCCTATGCTGTCGGACATCTGAAGATTGATGCTGGCCGCCTTGAGGCGTTCGAAAGCGATCCCTCTGAAACCGCGCAACCCATACATCGTGCAAATGTAGATACGGTGGTTGGTCAGGTTGTCCCAGGCGGTCAGTTTCTCAATTACAATCGTGTTTTTGTTTTTGATCCAGGTCTTGACGGTCGTGCCTATTGGGCCATATTGCCCCTCCGCCGCAAAGAAGCAGCCGGCAACGGCGCTCTTGTTGAACCGGAGGGCGGGTACGTAGATTTCCAGCTGCCGGGCGTTGCGGTAAGCTTCGTTGGTAGAGTCATAGTCGAATACGGCATTGAGCACAATCTCGTGCTCGCCCTGGTAGTCCTTGAAAGTGATTTCAGGACCGCCGAAGTTGTTGCCTGTACTTTTAAACATAGTTGTAGGATGGGGGCTAAAGGGTTACATTTCAAACACGGGGCAGGTACCGAAAGCGATTCCTTTGTATTTCCAGGGACCACCGCGCTTGCCAATCTTGAACTCGTTGTCATGCCCCCATCTCCACTTAGTGACGGCGAAGAAATAGGGAATGTATTTGTCATTCTCAAGACTGCGCCCCAGGAGGTAGGACTTAAAATCTGGTGTGCGTGCGGCCACGGCATCTGGCAGATGGCAGTATGCTTCCTGAACGTTATGTCCGGTGCTGTCGTAAGTGATTTCAGCGGTCAAGATGGTGGAACCCGGGGCAAACTCTACATCTAGATCTGAGATGTAGCGTTCATCGTCATCCAGGATATCCGAACTATCCAGCGTCAGGCGCCGGTTCGGCGTGGCACCGGCTTCGCATATCGCCGACACCTTGATGGGGATGCCCGTGAACCCACTGGCTGGTTCAATCCAGTATAACTCAATAAAGTACTTCTCACCAGGCACGGGCGCATGTCCCAGTACGGCAGTGAATGCATCGGTCAGGTCTACATCGCCCCAGTCCGGCACTTTGTCGGGTGAGATAATTACTGATTTGCCCCAGCCGCTGCTAACGCCCTTCGACTGGCCATCGCTCATCTTGGCCACAAGCAGCAAATCCCCGTCCGGATCCGGAACGCCAGTGAAGAGAATCAGATTATCCGAAAGCGTGAAATCATCATACTCCACGGTAGGGATAACGGTCAGGCCTTCAGGCGGTGTCGTCATCAACTCACCCTGGCCACAGTATGCCCTGTTCGAGTTCAGCCGCACAAACAGATTGTGTCCGGATAGTTTGGCTTTTTGACCAAACACGGACTGTCCGGTGGCGTGTTCGGCCAGGTTTTCCCAGGCCTTATGCTCGGCATCGGAGAGGTTCTTGTAAGACTTCGATATCTTGGCAAGGGCGGAGCGGCGTACCATCTGGGCCGCAGTCGCGTAACCGGAAGGGTATGCTTTCAGCGAAAGGATGCTACGGCCGTCTTGATAACGAGCCGTAACACCCTTAGCTGATCCGGAGAAGCCGCCGAATGCGATGGAAGGAAGAGCAATCATAACCAAAAGTATTTGTTCATAAAACAAAAGGGGTTCGGCTATGGCTCAATGCAAAAAGGGGCTTGGATATCGCCATATCCAAACCCCAGGACAAATGTATAAAAATGTTTTTATAAAACCAAATAAAATTATCAATATATCAATAAATTATTCTTAATTATCTAAAGTAATGCATAAGATTTCATCTAAAGTGATACTTTAGGTCGTTATACCCATATTCTCTGCCCGGATTGACGTAGTCCAGAATGCCGTCTACGTGCAGTCCGATAATGGCCTCTTTCCCTTCTTCCGACTCCAGGAACCGGAGGCTTTCTTCGCAGTCCTGGAAACCATTTTCAGAGAGTACGCTGGCGCACGCAGTCTTTCTGAGAATCGTGAATGCAGCCTCTATGTCAGGGTCGCCGTCCGTTTTGTCCATTCTCAGACGATGACCAGGAAGCCAAAGGCCTGCCTGTTTGTACAGACAGTCGGCCAGTTTGTCACTGGAGGTCTGGCCGCGGCAGGTGTAGGCGCTCCAGCCAGTGGCATTGTACCAGCGGTCGCCTTTGCCAGCGGCGTTCACGTGGATGGAAACGCAGAGGACATTTCGTTTGCCCAGCCGGTCACACCAACTATTCACGCGGTAGCATCTGGCGCTCAGGCAAACATCGTATTCTTCAGGTACCAGAAGTTCAGCGTCGTAGCCCAGGTCATTGATGTCGGCTACGATGGCACGGGCAATTTCCCTCGCCCAGGCGTATTCCCGGAACCGGCCGTCAGGGGAGCGTTTCCCAGGAGTGTTGCAGCCATGGCCATTGTCAATCAGGATCTTCATTTTCTTGTGGTCTTTATGGTTGAATATCATCATCTTGTGTATTGTTAGTTGAAGGGATTCCCTCGGCTGAGGGTTGTGAGGGTTTGTCTGTTTGAGGGTTTGTCTTTTGGTAGTGGCCGTGGGAGACACGCCGAATCAGTTCAGCCTCCCGCCATTCTTTGAGATAGCGTTCCACGCTCTTCTGCGAGATGCCCATCTTGCCCGCGGTGTCAATGGCTTCGGCCGTTCCGAACTCAGCGGGCAGTTCATCGAGCAGCTGGTTCTGGCGCTTAGTGCCTTCGGCAGCAGGCTTGTACAGTTCGTGACTGGAGAGCTCCTTGTACACGCGGACGGTGTGTCGCATCAGGACTCTGGAGATGAGCATCGCAGCCCGGAAGTCCTGGTCGTGGCAGTAGAGCATCGGCGGAAACTCCAGTTCATCGGCCATCCTGAGGACGGAAAGAATCATCGCAATCCTGTAAGTGATGAGCCCTAAACGCCTCACCGAAGCAATGATATCGTCTCCGAACAGCTGGTAGTAATCCCATTGTGCCTGCCGGTAGTGTTCATTGAAGTCCCGCTTCTGGCTGGCCGTGAAGTAGAACTTGATGCCTGCGTTCATCTGCAGGTTCTGGTATAGTTTCAGGATCCTGTCGCCAATGCGGTCGAAGGTATCATCCAGGCAGTCTCCGTCCTTGTGCTGTGGGAACACGTTCTGCCACTCCAACCGAAAGTCCAGGTAGTAGAAGATGAAGCGGCTGAAGAGGCCGTTCTCCGTATCCGGTATCAGCGCCGCGATTTGCCGGGGCGTTCCGGAGAGCACGGTGGAGAGTTTGGGCTGCAGCAGCTCCACGAACTCCCGGTCCTTTCGCCGGGTGTAGGAGATGGGCTCGTGGTGGAAAGCTTTCCGGAAGCCGTCGCTGTAGTCCCCGAAGTCGGACTTGAAGGTGACGGCCAGTGTGTCGCCCTCGGTCTCGAACATCAGTCCGCTGCCATCGTTCTCGGCCAGGATCTGGTACACCATCGTTGCGCTGGAGTTGGCCGGGATGATGAGTGTGCGGCGTTTGGGCTCCTCCGGCGGTTCAAGGGTTGGGTCACGTTTCTTCTTCCGTTCATAGTCGGCCTTGGCTTTTCTGTACTTGGCCATATCCTCGTCGTAGAGGAACTGCATCTGTTTTTGGATGGGCTGGACCAGGCGCCTGCAGAGCGTGAGCCTTCCCTTGCCGGCGGATGCCGGTGCCGTCACAAAAAGGAAGAGGTTTGGAAATACCGGACGGTCGCCGTATACGCCGGACAAATGGGGAAGGCAGGCGGAGAGGGCCACTACGGAGCCCAGGATGAGAAGATCAGCGTCTTCATCAGAGATGGCGTTACATACAATCTCGTCCAAAAGCTTCGGCAGTTTGCCCTTCAGGTCTTGTGAGAATGTCGGCATCCGTTTTTCCCTCAAACCCTCAAAACCCTCAACCCCTCGCGTGGGGGATTGCTTTGGCTCCGGGACTGGTCTTTCAGGCCTCAATTGGATACCTGCAAGCTTGGCAAAGTAGAAGAGCGTCCGTGGCTGGATGCCATCGCCCTTCGAACGCATACACTTGTCGTACTGCTTGTCAGCTTCGTCTTCATTGTAGCCGGGATAGAACCTGGAAAGGCGGTGAAAGTAGCTGCGCCCGTCTTCGCCCAGGGCCTCCTTCAACGCAAATCCAATCTCCAGCCACTGGTGATAGTCGCCGGTGATATCCACCTTCCTCGCCTCCACCGCCTGCGCCAGGCGCTCAATCTCATCGGCCAAATCTTTATCGTCCTTTCCGTGCTCCCTGTCATCCTGAGCGCAGTGAAGGATCTCTTTTTTCCGTGGCTTCTTCCAGTCGCCCGGGTTAAAAGCCTTCTTCGTCATGGCTGCATCCTCCTTTCCTCATTCAAGTACGCATTCGGGTCGTAGGGCAGAAAGCAAGCTCTTCCCACATCCCGGCATTGGCGGTCCGGCGCGATGCCGTAGGTCTTTTCGCAATAGGTGGCTACGCTGTCGAAATAGTCTTCGTGGCTGGCCTTCACAAGGTCAATTGGGATAATCCATTTGAGTCCACTGCCGGACGGACTGCGGAACAATAGCTGCGTCTCAAAGTATTCATCATCAAGCAGTTTCCGGAATAGCGCCTCCACATTCTCAACGTGGTCGAAGTCAATACAGAGCAGGCCGCTGTGCTGCACCAGGTAGTTTTTGCCGCGGACGGTGAAAGTGCCGGATGGTGTGATGTAATCGAAGTTGGCGCTCTTGAATGCCCGGCGCTGGCTGGGGTCCTCGATGCTTCTCAGGCGCTCTGTCGCCGCCCGTCCCCAGGGACCGGTCAGATAGCGGTAGGCGTCCTTCAACGTGATGTTCTTGCTTGGGTATAGGTTGCCAATCGGCGCCTTGAAATAAGAGAAGATGGTCTCGCGGCCGGAGGAGGGGATGAGGTACTCGCCGGTCCGGATGTCAATGCCCAGGTTGAGGTTCAACGCCTCGTTCACTGCCATCAGGAGTTCCGCCCCCTCCAGCTTCCAGTGCATCCGGGCAAAGTCAATCACATTGCCGTCGGATATGTGGCGGGACTCGTCGTGGTGGACGGCCATCCTGGGCGGCAACTTCGCCTTTGGGTCCATTTTCCGGATCTCGATGTGCAGGCTCGGCCGGGACCAGTCCCAGGGATTGCGTACCCAGCCGCAGTCATCTCCCTTCACGTGCATCAGGAAGTCGTGAGGATAATAAGTCTGGAGAATATGAGAGTAGATGTCGGTGCCGTAGAAGGTCCGGGCAAGGATGTTCTCCCAGGTCAGCTCGATGCCGCTCCAGAGGTTCGGGGTGTTACTGCTCTCCATCGTCAGGTCCTCCATTTTCCGGATGCTCGCCTCGTTCAGCCCGCCGGATCTTGAAATCCGGATAGAACACGTGTCCGTTTTCGTCGTGGTCCTGGATCAGGAAGCCTCGCTCGCTCCAGTGCCACATGGTGCTGCGGCTCTTCACGTGCAGGCGCTCCATAGCTTCGGACAAGTACACCTTCCGCTGGCCGTTCATCTGTTCAAACTTGTCCTGGACCTCAGTCAGAACTTTCCTCACCACCGCCTCAACATCGTCCTTCGCCATTAGGCAGGTGCGCAGCTGCTCGGGTATGAGCAGCGGAAATCCCTGCGTCTGTGCCGGCGGCGGGGGAGTTGGTGGAGGAAGGGGCGCGACCTCTTTCTTCGGCCGGCCGCGCTTGGCCTTGGCGGTGACGGTCCGGCTCTTGGCCGCCATCGCCGCATTGCGTTTGGCTGTATAACCTTTGATCATTCGCTCTTCCGCCCGCTCCGGAACGCCCGGCCCATCGGGCGTCCGTACGGCGGTGCCGTCCTTCCGGTCAGCTGGGCCTGCTGCCATCCGGACTGCACTGCGAATGTACAATCTTGTTGCAGGTCGGTTTATGGAAAAAGCTGGAATTCCATAAAATTCCAGCGTTGTGCGTTCAATCATGTACAAAAAAATCCCTGCCGTTAAGCAGGGACTAGTTCAAAGGGCTAGGATATCTTGTACCACCTTTCTATCTTGTACCACCTTTTCCGGTGGTACAAACTATCGCTACATGCCAGGTTCCGCGTTTGCCATCTGTTCTTACAATGAATCCCTTTTCCTGTAAACTGGCTAATTGTTTTTGAATGGCTGATTTGTTTATACCGACATCCTCTGCTAATTCGCGTACTGTAATGCCGGGATGCTCGGATAGCAGATTGAGAATCTTTATTGTGTTTTGACTTCTGAATGTCACGAATTCACCATTGAACCACCAGACATTTTCAGCGGTCTCATCAATGAAAGCAAGATTGTCCTCTATTTCCTTTTCCAGCGCTTTTTTCATGTAATCGAGGAATGGGGCTATTTGTTCTATTGATGCCTTGGCACCAAAGGAAGGACGAGGATCCACGTTGGCATCAGATTTAGCAAGTGCATCAAGATATCGGTCCTTATCTTTGTGGCGGACAACTATCATCGGGTACTTATGACGCAGGAGAATAAAATTCATCAGTAATCTTGATATGCGCCCATTGCCGTCCTCAAAAGGGTGAATACGTATATAGCGGTAATGGAATAAAGTTGCCAGTTCAATAGCGGTGAGGGCTCCTTTTTCGGCCTCCTCATTATACCATTTCACCAGGTCATACATCAGTCCAGGGGTCTCTGGCTGGGGTTATAAAGCACTATTTTGATGAAAATTATGAATTATTTTTGGCTGAAAACGATAATTTTTGTATCTTTGCAGCCAGAAATAAATGAAATAACATGAAGATAATCGGCAGAAAGAGTGAGATTAACGAGCTGGAGAGACTGTTAAAGTCGGGCGCTCCGGAATTTGTTGCGGTGTATGGCCGCAGACGTGTGGGCAAGACTTTCCTGGTGAAGGAGTTCTTCGGAAATAACTTTGTGTTCTACGCCACGGGTGTGAGCCGTGGGACAAAAGCGGAGCAGCTGCAAAACTTTCAGGATTCACTGTTAGAGTATGGCTACAAAGGCGAGACGGCGGCTCCGGAGAGTTGGAATGAGGCTTTTAAAAGGCTACGGTCGGTGGTAGAGCAGTCGCGTCAGAAACGCAAGGTGATCTTCCTGGACGAGTTGCCGTGGATGGATACACAGAAGTCGCGTTTTGTGCAGGCCATCGACCTGTTCTGGAACAAGTGGTGCTCTACGCGCGAGGATGTGATGCTGGTGGTGTGCGGATCGGCCGCATCGTGGATGGTGAAGAATATCATCAAGAACAAGGGCGGGCTGCATAACAGAAGTACCTGCAAGATTCACCTGATGCCGTTTACGCTGGGTGAGACGCGGGAGTACCTGCAGAGCCGAGGGGTGAAGTGGCCGGAGCAGATGCTTGCAGAGTGCTATATGGTGATGGGGGGTATTCCTTACTACTTGCAGCAGATAGACCGCAGTATGAGTCTGGCGCAGAATGTGGACCGGATGTTCTTCAGGGAGAATGCGTTACTGGGGGATGAGTTTGAGAATCTGTACAGTTCGCTTTTTATGCATAGTGGAGATCATGTGGAGATTGTGCGTGTGCTGGCTCGTAAGCGGGAGGGACTGACGCGTGATGAGATTGTGAAGGAGACATCGCTGACGGACGGCGGTGGCTTGACCCGCAGGCTGACAGAGCTGGAGCAGTGCGGCTTTATCCGTCGGTATTCGACAATCAACAATGCCCGGCAGCTATATCAGTTGACTGATTTTTATACGCAGTTTTATCTCCAGTTCCTCTCTGGCGGGAAGACGTATGACGACGAGCAGTGGTTGCACCTGCAGGGTACGAGTAAACATAACAGCTGGCTGGGGCTGTCGTTCGAGCGCCTGTGCTTTGCGCACATGCCGCAGATTCGCCGGGCGTTGGGCATAGCCGGTGTGGCCACGAAGACGTTTGCCTATCAGACGGACGGAGCGCAGGTGGATATGGTGATAGAACGGGCAGACAAGACGGTATGCATGTGCGAGATGAAATGGTCGGCACTGCCATATACTATCAAGAAGGCGGAGAATGGAAAGATTGTGAACCGTCTGCTGGCGGTGCGGGAGAGATATCCGCGTTATGCCATGATGGTGGTTATGGTGACATCGGGCGGGCTGGTGCAGAACGAGTATGCGATGCAGACCGTACAGCGTGAGGTGACGCTGGAGGAGCTGTTTGGGTAACGGTTTTTGGCTGAAAATATGACGGAGTTGCCGGTTTTAGCCAAAAAAAGATCAGGGGACGGTTCTTTGATCTTTGCGAAAAAATGTCCATTTACCTTTGCTAAAAAATGTACAAGCAAAGTTACCTATTACAGCTGCACCGCGAATGTACAATCTTGTTGCAGGTCGGTTTATGGAAAGCGCTGGAATTCCATAAAATTCCAGCTAATCTTGTTCAGTAGTGTGTTTTGGGGAATTGGATGTTTTTTAGGACTGAAATTTGCATACATCAGTGATAATCGCTACTTTTGCTATATAAACTGTATGTTATGGAAGCACAGAGAACTGCATTTACTCCCGTTCAACTTCACATTCTTGAGATGATGAAGTATTTTAAGACGGAGTCGGCTGTCCTGGAACTCCAGAAATTGATCGCCGACTTCTACGCCAAGAAAGTCCAGGAAGAGGCAGACCGCCTCTGGGATGCTGGCGTTCTTGATGCCAAAGCAATCAATAAGCTTGGCAAGGCACATCTTCGTACTCCTTACGTTCACGCGTAATGAGAAGAATTGTATTAGATACAAACTGTTTGCTTATGACATTGCCGTCAAAGAGCCGTTATCATCGTCTAGAGTCGTAAAAAGAGTGATCCTTGTTACTTTGAAACGCTCCAAAGGTAGTAACTTACCACCTTTGGAGTGTTTTTTTTTCGTCATTACCATTTTATGGTAATCTAGAGATGCATGTCAGCACTGCTACTGCCTTCTTCATCTCCTCCAGATCCTCTTCGCTGGCAAAGGCCATTGGCTCGCCGGTGTACACGTAGTACAGAGATTGTCCGCCCAGGTGGCCGGGGAACTCTGCATTGGCCACCACAAATGGCGGCCGGGTGAGTACCTTCGCCTCAATGGCCGCCTTGATATAGACCAGGGCCTTCACGCGGTAAGTCTTGTCAATCCATCGGTGCAGCTGCTCCAGAATCTCATCGGCCTTCTCCGGAATACGGATATAATCCCGGATGTCCTTCCTCTTCCCGTCATGCCCAGCTTGACCGGGCATCTTTCCGACCGCTGTACCGGCTATCTCCTCCACCCGCGTCTCAATCTTGTCCATCCTTTTCTCCATCCGTTCCAACTTCTCTAAAATGCGAGACAGGAGGATCACCTGCATGTCCGGTGTTTCCTCCTGTCCTTGCAATAGAGTTCGCGAGTTCTCAGCTACGCCATAGTCTTCCTGGGTCTTCCAGGTCTGCGCTTTACGGGCACAGGTTCTGCTTGCGGCTCTGTCGCCGCAAGCTGTGCAGGTGCTTCTGGCACCACCTCTTCCGGTTTCACCTTCTTCGGGCGGCCCGGTCTTCTCTTGGGCGTGTCGTCCACCTTTACTTTCTTCGGTCGGCCGGGCTTGCGCTTGGGTTTTACCTCTACCGGCTTCTCCTTCTTCGGCCTCCCGGGTCTCCGCTTCGGCGTCTGGTCCAAGGGCGCTTCCGTAGAGCTCATCGAAGAAACCGCTGTCGGGGTCGTCGAAATCAAACTCGTCGTCGAACTCGTCCCACTCACCTTCAGTTTCCTCGGCCTGCCACGTTTGGGCTTCATCTCCTCGGATGCCTCCACTGCTTGCTCCGGTTCTACCTCCATCTTCCGTCTCCCCCTTTTTACAAGCGTCAAGTCTGGATTGACGTGGTAAGCCTTTTGTCCAAAAGCAACGTTCATCAGGGCGAACCTGTCTGCAATCTCAAGGTTCGTGTACCTATATACGGCATCGCTACCTTCGGCGTGGAGGCCAGCGACATAGGCATTCACCTGGACCTTGTTCATGATGTCCACGTGGGTCTTTCGCGCCAGGCGACTACCGGCAACCTGATAAAGCGGGAAGTACTCGTTGTCGCCCAGGGTCTCGTTGAACTTGGCCACCGGCCGGTCAATGCCACAGAGTTTGAGGAGTTTCCTCAACTCGCGGTTATACACGGCCACGGTGTAGTTGGACTGCTGTTGGTTGAAGTTGAACTTCGTCCGCATCACAATGTCATAGGCGCAGCGCACCAGGGGCGTCTTGATTTCCACCACATTCTCCATAATCTTCATGGTCTTGTGCGGGATGTAGTGGATGAAGGGGATGCCCTCGGGCGACACTGCAATGCGGTCCATCGTGAAGCTCATGAAGTCGCCGATACGGGCGCCGATGCAGCAGTTGAGGACAAAGATGTCCTTGGCCATCTGCAGCTCCGTCGGCACCTCAGTCTCCAGGACCGTCTTGAACTCTGACTTGCGCAGGAAGAACGGCTCATCGTTCTTCATACGCATCATGGTCTTGAAGCGCTCGTGGGAGATTTTGCGGAAGGGGGACTTGAAGATTTCGTCCGTGTTCTCCAGTTCATTGAAGAAGGCCCGCAGGCCCTTCATCTCGTGAACCACGGAGTTGTTGGAGATCTTTTTGGTGGGGTAGCGCTTACGGCCATCCTTCACATATAGCTTTGGATACTGGTCCACATACAGGTACTCGTCCGCGATGAACGCCCGGTAGTCCATCAGCATCTTCACGTCAAACTGCTCTGGCATCATGTTGGAGTGGCCTTTGATGTGGAGGAAGCGTTCCATTCTCCGACACATGGCATCGTAGTGCATGTGCCGGTGTTCACCAATCACCCCGTCGCGATAGGCCTCCTCAATATACCGCTTGAACCGCTGGATCAGGTTCTCTTCGCCGGTAGGGTGGAGGATGGCCTCGGGCGTGTCGGGGTTCAGGATTTTGTCCACCTCAACCTGCAGTACCTCGCTTCGCATGTCCATCCCTGCAATCTTCATGTGGTTGTAGGCTGCGTTGATGGCCGCGAAATACTCTTCAATTTCGTTCTTTAGTTTGGGGTTGTATACTGTGACACGGGGGCGGAGGGTGCCCTCAGGCGTGAACACTGCAAGCTGCTCATTTGGTATCTTCCGGCCCGTTGAATAGTACATGGTCAGGGCCCTCCCATCCGTGACCCGGAACCGTAAGTTTGTGGTCCCTCGCGCCGACGTCGTTCGGCAGTAAAGTGTGATTCGTTCCATATCGCTCTATTTTATTATTTCAAAAATTGTCCAAAAACTCTTCAAAAATACTAAAAAATAGGAATTTAAACTTTTCCCAAACCATAAAAATTTGGCCCTTTTTGGGGTGTCATTTACCTATTTAATCTACCAAGGGTAGAGAATTCGCACAACATAGCAAAATTCCTCGCACAACTTTCAAATTAATAGTGTTCGGTTTTGTTCTTTAAAATGCTAAAATTTAGCGACTTGGCCGTTTTTTAAAACATAATTAATTCATCATGTTTTTTTGAATTGTTCCTGTTTTGTTTATTTAATGATAAGGAGACTCGATAATGTCAAAATATCTAAGAAAACATAGATAATTGTCGATTATCAGGGAAATAGCTGATAGAGAATAGGAGCAAATATTAAAGATAATGTGAGGACGTTTCCTGTTTTATTAGAAAAACACTTATCTTTGTGATACATTAACCCCCTTAGATGAAAAAGGCTAAGGCTCGCCACCTCTCGGGGTGGCTTATTTTTATATCTGGTAGCGAAGAGTTTTCATTCACCTCGAAAGCCAATAATTCCCTGAATTTTAGTATCTTTGCACTGAAGATTCCATCCACCATGACAACCTTCCTCTCATTGCTGCGTTTGGGGATAGGGGACAGGAGCATCCTGCCTCCGAAGGGGGTGGAGTGGCCTCAGGTGCTGCGGATGGCCGAGGAGCATAGCCTGTCGGGCGTGCTGCTGGATGCGGTGGATCATCTGCCGGAGGGGGAGAGACCGCCGAAGGAGATGCTGCTGGAGTGGATCGGACAGACGATGATGAGCTACGAGAGCCGGTACGAGGAGTATCGGAAAGCCATCGCGGACCTGGCGGCCTGGTATCGCGCGCACGGATATAAGATGATGGTGCTCAAGGGGCACACGTGCTCGCTGGATTGGCCTCGGCCGGAGCATCGCCCCTGCGGGGATATCGACATTTGGCTCTTTGGGCAGCAGCAGGAGGCGGACGATGCTTTGTCGCGGGAGGCGGGGATCGAGATCGACCGGACGCATCATCATCACACCGTTTTTACGTGGCAGGATTTCATGGTGGAGAATCATTACGACTTCCTGAATGTGCACCACCATCGGTCCAACGTGGCTTTCGAGCGGATCCTGAAGGAGCTCGGCCGGGACGATAGCCACTGGACGGAGGTCGCGGGGGAGCGGGTGTATCTGCCGTCTCCGAACCTGCATGCGCTGTTCCTCCTCAAGCATCTGATGGGTCATTTTGCGGCCGATAGGATCACATTGCGGCAGCTGCTGGATTGGGGATTTTTCGTGAAGGCACACGGGCAGGAGGTCGATTGGAATTTCGTGCAGGGCGTTTTGGAGCGGTTTGGGATGATGGGGATGTTCCACATCCTGAATGCGATTTGTGTGGAGGAGTTGGGACTGCCGGGGCTCCCGGGCCCGGCGGCAAGGTCCATTGGCGCTGCTTCGGTCCCGCCCGCTGCTGCTGTTAATCCCTCCCTCAAGAATCGGGTGTGGAACGAGATCCTCTCTCCCGAGTTCCAGGGGACGATGCCCGCCCGGCTTTTGCCTCGCATCGTTTATAAGTTCCGCCGCTGGAAAGCGAACGGATGGAAGCACGAACTCTGCTACAAAGACACCCTCTGGTCCGCCTTCTGGGCCGGTGTCTGGGGCCATCTTTTGAAGCCCAAGTCTATATAATCCCGAATTTCCTTTTATCTTTGTATTCCAATTAGTTAGAAAGAGTATGAGCAGTTCGAATACAACGGCCATTTTGCTTCTGCATTGCCCGGACCGGCAGGGCATCATTTCGGAAGTGACAACATTCATTACTGAGAATAAAGGGAACATTGTCTACCTGGATCAGTATGTAGATAAGGTGGACAATATGTTTTTCATGCGGATCGAGTGGGAGCTGGAGGGTTTCCTGATTCCGCGGGAGAAGATCCATCAGGATATCGACACGCTCTTCGCGCAGCGCTTCAACATGGAATTCAGCCTGTTTTACAGCGATAAGCGCCCGCGGATGGCGATTTTCGTGAGCAAGATGAGCCATTGCTTGTACGATCTGCTGGCCCGATGGAAGGCGGGCGAGTTTGCCTGCGACATCCCCTGTATCGTATCGAACCACGAGGACCTGCGCTTCGTGGCGGAGCAGTTCGGGATTCCGTTTTATGTCTGGAGCATCGCGAAGGACCATTCAAACAAGGCGGAGGTGGAGGCGGCCGAGATGGAACTCCTGCGGAAGGAGGACATCTCGTTCATCGTCCTGGCGCGCTACATGCAGATTATCAGCGATGCTATGATTGAGGCTTATCCGCACCATATAATCAACATCCACCACTCTTTCCTGCCAGCCTTCGTGGGTGCGAAACCCTATCACCAGGCGTACGAGCGCGGGGTGAAGATCATCGGCGCCACCAGCCATTATGTCACGGCAGAGTTGGATGCCGGGCCGATCATCGAGCAGGATGTCACCCGAATTACCCATAAGGACACGCCGGAGAGCCTGGTGCTCAAGGGAAAGGACCTGGAGAAGATTGTACTTTCCCGCGCCGTCAGCAAACATATCGAACGGAAAATCCTCACCTACAAGAACAAGACGATTATCTTCAGCTGATTGTGGCGAGGAAGTGCTTGCGCCTGAATTTACTCCTGATCGGGCTGCGTGCCGGGCGGCCGGAGCCGTCTCGCTACGCTCGACCCCACCGTTCACTCCGTTCGCTGGCGCTCACATTCGTTCCGGTCCCCCCTCTTACGATGCCGAGGGTGGCACGGGCTCCGGCCATCCCGCCACCTCCGCCCTTACCGGCTCTATCTCTGGTATTGACAGGGAAGGAGGTGTACCTAGTCTCGGTCAAAAAGGGGAGACTACTAACACCCAGACCACCGACTTCCGGGATCTGGGGCTGCTATGTGGATGGTCCCCACTTGAAACAACCCACCGTCCACGTCAGAGGCCGTTTTCCCGGACGGTCACTCCTTCCAACCGGGGACCGTCCACGCTGGGACCTGTTTTCCCGGATGGTCACTCCTTCCAACCGGGGACCGTCCACGCTGGGACCTGTTTTCCCGGACGGTCACTCCTTCCAACCGGGGACCGTCCACGCTGGGACCTGTTTTCCCGGACGGTCGCCTTTCAAAACAAGGGACCATCCACACTAGAGGCCATTTCTCCGGCTGGTCAACGTTTGGAGCGGGGCGGGGTGGTACAAGGCGACATGCCACCCCCGGCTAGGGGGGTGCCTGCGAAGCGAATGGCCTTGTGCGAATCGCGCAGGCGGGGGTCGCCGGTGCCACCCCATCCTGCGACCAGGGGTGCCTGCGAAGCGAATGGCCTTGTGCGAATCGCGCAGGCGGGGGTCGCCGGTGCCGACCCAGCCCGCGACGTTAAGAAGGGCGTCCAGCCTATGATGCCAAGGAGGCCACCCCGCGACGCAGGGAAAACCGGCACCACCGCCGCTCAACGGCCAGGAGCGGCGGCTACGGCTCGGCCGGGCTGCGGGGAACTCAACCCAAAAGGTTCTCCTCCCCGGCCGGCCGTTGCCGGAGCCAGCCAAGGACCATTTAAGGCGCATTTATAGTTATTTGTGTTTCTGGAGAATTCTAACTACCTTTATAGCATCACATTATAACCAATTATGATGCTACAAAAATTATTCGGATTTGACCCTGGGAAGCACAGGGTGCGGACAGAGATCTATGCGGGGGTTACGACCTTCCTTACCATGGCCTATATCCTGGCCGTGAATCCGGGTATCTTCAGCGCGCTGGAGCCGCTGGGAATGCCTACCAGCGCGGTATTTACCGCCACGGTGCTGGCATCTGTCATCGGCACCCTGGTGATGGCACTCTACGCCAAAAAACCTTTCGGACTGGCGCCCGGCATGGGCATCAACGCCTTCTTCGTCTTCACCGTCTGTCTGGCGATGGGCCACACGTGGCAGTTCGCGCTCACGGCAGTCTTCATCGAAGGCCTTCTCTTCATCCTCCTATCGCTTTTCAAAATCCGGGAACTGATTGCCAACGCCATACCGGCCGGATTGAAAGCCGCCATCGGCTGCGGCATCGGCCTGTTCATCGCCTTTATCGGCCTGCAAAACTGCGGCATCATCATTGCCGACGAAAGCACGCAGGTGGCCCTCGCGAGATTCAACACGCCGTCCGTGATCCTGGCACTTATCGGCCTGGTTATCTGCGGGTTACTGGTGGTCCGGAACGTCCGCGGAGGGCTGCTTTGGGGAATCCTCCTGACGGCCTTCATCGGCATCCCCCTGGGCGTGACCCACTTCGACAAATTCTTCTCCACGCCGCCCTCGCTGTCGCCGATTTTCCTCCAGTTCGAGTGGGATCAAATCCTCTCGTGGGATATGCTCATCGTCGTGCTCACCTTCCTCTTTGTGGATCTGTTCGATACCATCGGGACCCTCATCGCGGTGTCTATGAAGGCCGATATGGTGGATAAGGATGGGAAGGTCGACGGGGTAGGTCGCATGCTGATGGCCGATGCGGTGGCTACCGCCGCCGGTGCCTGTCTAGGCACCTCTACCACAACCACTTACGTGGAAAGCGCCACGGGCGTTGCAGTAGGCGGTCGCAGCGGTCTCACGGCCTTCGTCATAGCCATCTGCTTTGCATTGTCGCTCTTCCTGGGGCCGATGTTCCTCTCCATCCCCGCCGCCGCAACGGGCCCCGCGCTCGTGCTCGTCGGCGTGATGATGTGTACGAACGCCACCAAGGTCCTCTGGGACGATTATACCGAGGCCATTCCCGCCTTCATCACTATGCTGATGATGCCGCTGAGCTATAGCATCAGCGACGGTATCATGCTGGGGCTTATTATGTATGTACTGATGAAGGTAAGCACCGGCATCAAAGGCATCCGCCAAATCAGCCCCACAGTCTGGGTCCTTTTTGTTGTATTTGTACTTCGATATTTACAAGATAGTCTCTAGAATTTTTCCTATCTTTGTGCCTGAAAATGAAGAAGGAACAAATTTTAGTACGGATTACCGGGCAGGATCGCCCGGGACTGACGGCGGCGGTGATGGGCATCCTGGCCCGCCACAATGCCTTGATTCTGGATATCGGCCAGGCAGATATCCATTCGACCCTTTCGCTGGGCATCCTCATCCGCATCGACGAGATGGAATCGGGCCTGGCCATGAAGGAGCTTCTCTTTAAAGCAACCGAACTGGGCGTGAACATCGGTTTTTCGCCCATCAGCGACGACGAATACGAAGATTGGGTAGGCCATCAGGGCAAAAACCGCTACATCCTTACCGTGATGGGGCGGCAGCTGCAGGCCGGTCAGATCGAGGCCGCCACCCGCATCCTGGCCGACCAGGGGCTCAATATCGACAGCATCATCCGCCTGACGGGCCGCAAAAGCATCAAACAGCTGGACAAGCAAACCCGCGCGTGCATCCAATTTTCGCTGCGGGGCGAGCCGGCCGACCGCCCGGAAATGCAGTCGAAGCTGATGAAGCTGTCGCAGCAGATGGGGATCGATTTCTCCTTCCAGAAGGACGATATGTTCCGCCGGATGCGCCGGCTGATCTGTTTCGATATGGATTCCACCCTCATCCAGACGGAGTGCATCGACGAACTAGCCGAGCGCAACGGGGTAGGGGCCGAGGTGCGTGCCATCACGGAGAGCGCCATGCGCGGCGAGATTGATTTCAAGGAGAGTTTCACGCGCCGGGTGGCTCTGCTCAAAGGGCTGGATGTGAGCGTGATGCGCGATATCGCCGAGCATCTTCCTATGACGGAAGGGGCAGACCGCTTGATGTCGGTCCTAAAGACCTGCGGGTACAAGATTGCCATCCTCAGCGGTGGATTTACCTACTTCGGCGAGCATCTGCGCCGCAAATACGGCATCGATTATGTCTATGCCAACGAGCTGGAGATTGGTCCGGACAACAAGCTGACGGGACGCTATGTTGGCGAGATTGTGGACGGCCACCGCAAGGCGGAGCTGCTCAAACTCATTGCCCAGGTAGAGAAGGTGAACCTGGCGCAGACCATCGCGGTGGGCGACGGTGCCAATGACCTGCCGATGATTTCGGAGGCCGGTCTGGGCATTGCCTTCCACGCCAAGCCGCGCGTGGTGGCCAACGCCAAACAGAGTATCAACACCGTGGGTCTGGACGGCGTCCTCTATTTCCTCGGATTTAAAGATTCGTATCTCGGAGAACAGGGAAGGTTGTAGCAGCCGCCACAAGGCTCTAGCTCGGCTCCAAGGCCCTAGCTGTCGCCACAAGGCTCCAAGGCCCTAGCGCCGTTCCAACAGAAACTGTTTGAACGCCCCGAAATCTTTCGGGAGCGGGACCGCTTGCTTCTCGCCCTGCATAAAGGCGGCCAGCCGTTCCGGTATCGCAACCGGCTCACCGATAATGGCTTCCACCGTATCCTTGAACTTGGCGGGATGCGCCGTTTCGCAGAAAAATCCCACCTCGCCCGGCTGCAAACCTTCCTTCAACGCCCGATAGCCGCAGGCGCCGTGCGGATCCAGCAGATACCCCGTGCGCGCATAGCAATCCCGGATGGTATCGGCAATTTGGGCATCGGCATACGTGGCCCCGGAAATGTCCGCGCGGATGGCTTCGGGGCTCTTTCCATACAGGTCCCAGATGCGCGCGAAATTGCTCGGATCGCCCACGTCCATGGCGTTGGCGAGGGTCTGTACGGAGGGACGAGGCCGGTAATCGCCCGTCTGCAAGAACTCGTAGAACACGCTGTTGGCATTGTTGGCTGCAATGAACCGGCCGATGGGGAGGCCCATCCGTTTGCCGAACAGCGCCGCACAGATGTTGCCGAAATTGCCACTGGGCACGCAGCAGACCACTTTTCCGGCCTTTCCCAGCCGCTGCAGCTGCGCGTATGCCCAGAAATAATAGAAGGCCTGCGGCAGGAAGCGCGCCACATTGATGCTGTTGGCAGAGGTCAGCCGCATAGCTGCGTTCAGCTCATTGTCCATAAAGGCCGCCTTCACCAGGGCCTGGCAGTCGTCGAAAACGCCGTTAATTTCCAGCGCCGTGATGTTCTTGCCGAGGGTGGTGAACTGGCATTCCTGGATGGGACTGACCTTGCCCTTGGGGTAGAGCACAAAGACGCGGATGCCATCGACCCCCAGGAAGCCGTTGGCCACCGCGCTGCCGGTATCGCCCGAAGTGGCGACGAGCACGTTTACCTGACCTTCGCCGCTGGTAAAATGCCGCAGCAACCTTGCCATGAAGCGGGCGCCCACGTCCTTAAAGGCCAGCGTGGGCCCGTGGAAGAGCTCCAGGGCGTAGATTCCCGGCTCCACTTCGCGCAACGGGCAGTCAAAGCAGAGAGTCTCGCTGACGATGCGGGAAAGTTCTTCCGCGGGGATGTCTTCCCCGAAAAAGGCCTTGGCCACTTCCAGGGAATTGTCCACGAAGCTCCGTTCGCCCAGCGTCCGGAAAAAGGCCTCCGGCAGCTGCGGGATGCGCTCGGGCAAATAGAGGCCGCGGTCTTCCGCGAGCCCCTTCACCACCGCCTTCCTTAAATCGGCCCGGGGAGCCTTCCCGTTGGTACTGTAGTACATCATTGCGCCAGCAGTTTAGCACCCTTATTGGTTACCTTCACCACGTAGACATCGCACTGGATGTTCCGCGAGGAGAAATGTTCTTTCATGATTTCGCCGGCTTTGTTGGCGATTTCGCGCTTATCGGACAGCGAAAAAACGGACGGTCCCGACCCGGAAATGTTCATCGCGAGGGAGCCGGTTTGGAGGATTTTCTCGCGCAGTTCGTCAAAATCGGGAATGAAATGCTTGCGGTACGGTTCCGCGACGGCATCCTTCATCGCCCGTCCTACCAGGCCGATGTTTCCGGAGTACAGACCGGCCACCAAGCCGCCTACGTTGCCCCATTGGCTGATGGAATCGTGCATCGGAACGGCTTTCGGGAGGATGCTGCGCGCCTGTTTGGTGGATACCATGATTTGCGGATGCACCACCGCGCAGTAAAAGTTTCCGGGGATGGGGAGCTGGATCATGTCCAGGGGTTCGTAGCCGCGGATGAGGATGATGCCGCCCAGCAGGGCCGGTGCCGCGTTGTCGGCGTGATAGCCTCCGCTGGCGAGGTTTTCGCCCTCCATCGCACAGATGACCATCTCTTCGTCGGAAAGGGGACAATCGAACAGTTCGTTCATGCCGTAGGCGGCCGCTGCGCTGGAGGCGGCGCTGGAACCGATGCCCGATCCGGGGTAGATCTTCTGGCAGACGGTTACATCGATATGGCCGCTTAAACCGGTCATTTCGAAGAACTTACGGATGACCGGGGTGATGACATTTTCTTCGATGTCCTCGGGGAGGGGGACCTGCGTTTTGTTGGTGATGGTAATGCCTTCGCCTTCTGTTGCCGTCATTTCCAGGATGTCACCAACTTCATCCAATGCCAGGCCCATGATGTCGAACCCGCACCCCAGATTCGCAATTGATGCCGGGGCAAAAACTCTTACTTTTTTCATAAGTATATTTGTTAATCGTTCGTTCGTTGACAAATATACATTCTTTCCGCCATTAAAGCAAATCCGTTGGGGGGAATAGTTGCCGATAGGCTTGCGCTTTTTTCTCCAGCGGGAGGGGATAGGCGCGCGAGGTGGATGGCATCCGCCAGAACCGCAGGGGACGGTCCGGCAAGTTCAGGTCGATGTTGCCGCCCACGGGAGGTACCGCGCAGCCGAAGGTCTGTGCGACGATGGAACTGGCTTTCTCGCCGGTGGTGACGAGGGTGCCGCAACGGGGGATGCGGGCCAGCAGAGCGCGGATATCGGTGGGGGAGACCACCTCCAGGAAGGCATCGGAGGCATTGTCCTTGAGGCGGCGGACCGCGGTGGCGGTGTCGTAGAAGGCCAGCCCGTGCGCCGTGCAGAAGGTGCGGATGGCCGCTTCATCGAACCGCTTCTGGGCGGGGAGGCAGAAATGGTCCTTATCGCCAAAATGGATGAGTCCCAGGATGCGCCAGAAATCATTAATCCAGTTGGGGTAGTAGAACGGCATGCTCCAGCGATGCGGCTGCGGCGGAAAGCTGCCCAGAAACAGGATGCGGGCGCCTTCCGGCAGGAATGGTTCAAAGGGGTGGTGCTCCGCTTCGAATGGTTGCTGCGCTGGTTCAAATGGATGCATATTTACTTATGTTACTTGGTTCCAAGTGCTGCTTGCTTAAGATGCTCGGCCGTTCAAGTAGGCAAGCCGTTCCGCCTCCGGAAACTTCTCAATAGCATACCGCAGCATTGTCCGGGGCATACTTTGGTAACGGGGGGCACTTTCGCACCCTGTTCTCTTTCCACCAACGCCTTCTTTATCTGACATTTTCTTTATTTCCGTACAGTCAGGGGCGGGGAACCCTTTCAGGTATTTTTCCAGAGCGTTTTTATCTTTTTTACCCGCTTCGCGAAGGAGCCAGCCGACGGCTTTGTGAATCAGGTCGTGCGGGTGATGGAGCAGGATATCGGCAATAGCGAATGTGTCCTCCAGCTGCCCGTGGCGGATAAAGGTCATGGTGCTGACCATCCCGATGCGCTGCTCCCAGAGGGTCTTGCCGTTTCGGGCCAGGTCATACAACAGGGTGCGGTCCTTATCCAGCAGCCATTCTCCCAGCAGGGGATAGCAGCTCAAATCCACCAAATCCCAATTATTAATGTATTTCGTATGTGCCAGATAAAAGTCCACACACTGCCTTGTCATCGGCACCCCAGCCGTCTCCGTTGCCCCTCCTAACCTGCTTTTCGTTATGTCCGTCTTTCCAGACGCCAGTTCCGTCTTTCCTGTTGCCCCTTTCGACTTTTTCTCTGTCTTTTGGGCGAACTTAAAGATTTCCACCAGCGTGAGCAGGGCGGCCAGCCGCACCTCATGAAACTCGCTGCAGACACACTCTTCCAGCTCCGGGAAACCCTTCCGGCCATCCATCGGCAGCATCTCCCGCCAGCACCCCTTCACCACCTCCCGCGTCACCGGAACCTTGATACCCAGGAACTTATCGCCCTCGCCATACTGGCCGGGACCGGTCTTGAAAAAGCGCGAAAGCCCCTCCACCTGGGTGGGATCGGCACACGCGAGCATTCGACTCAGCAGCAGATTCATAGCGGCAGCTTGTACACGTTGGTTTGATAGGGTTGGAAGCCGATGGCTTGATACAGCCGGTTGGCGGCGACGCGCGTGGGATGCGAGGTCAGATGCAACAGGATCGGCGACAATTCCGCCCGAGCGTACGCGACGATATGTTCCATCAGCCCGCGTCCCAAACCTCGTCCGCGGTATGCCGAACTCACCACCACGTCCTCGATGTCTCCTTTCCGGCCAGTAGGGGAATGGCCGATGCACAAGGTGGCCGTTCCCACGATGTGTCCGTTCGGTTCGATGGCCGCGAAAAACCGCGTCCCAGGATCTTGGACGGTAGCCTGGAGCATCTCGGCCGTCACCTTGATCTGCGGATTCAGCTCTTTCATCAGCCCCAGCAAATCTTCCGTCTGTACGGCTGTCAATGTATGTAATTGAACGATAATCATAATCTTACAGAACCGTCTTCACCAGCGTGCTCGTCTTAAATAGCTGCATGCTTTAATGTCAATAGGTCTATGTATCTTCATCCCTAAACCTTTGCAAGATGTACTTGTTGTTACGCTTTGTCATGCTGTATTGCAAAGATACTGGTTTTCAATATTATTACAAATTGTGTCGCTCGATTCTTTCCGATTATCATCAAATTCGTATATATTTGTATGTGGAATCGCCGGAAACGTTCAAGGTGATTCTACCCTAAATAGAAACGGGTAGGGTATGATCAAAAATGACCGTTTTTGATCATACCCTTGACAAAAACGATGAGGGTATGTTCACTTTGCTTAGACTCTCATATATTACTCTGATAACATTAAACAACGTACAACTGAAAAAATAACTCAAATATCTTTAAACTATGAGACAGTTTTATTTGATTACCACGGCGCATCTGGAAGATAAACTGTGGTTCATGGAGGAAGAAGACTTTGTTGTCGGGATGAATCACGTTGCTTTGCAGGCGGCTTCCCAACCTGAGGTTCGGATTATGGCGTTTATCCTTATGTCCAACCATGTACATTTTGTGTTGAATGGATCAAAGGATGAAGTCGAGGAATTCATAAATGCCTTCAAAAGCCGTTACTCCTTGTATCTGTTCCGTAAGCATGGGGCCCGGGCGCATTTGCGGTATAATGACTTGGATATCAGAGAAATACAAATCCAGGAATCGGAGGCGCTGGAAAGGGCCATCGCCTATGTCCAGATGAATTGTGTGGCGGCGGGAATCTGCGCTCACCCCAGTCAATACGAATGGGGTACGGGTAATTCATTCTTTCAAGCGACCGGCCGCTTAGGCAGAAGACTCGTTACACTGTCTGGACGTGCACGTAGACGGCTGGTGCACAGTGGACTGGCAAAAAAACTCCCCATCGACTGGCTCGTTTCTGAAGCGGGATATGTACTGCCGGAATCTTATACGGCTGTAAAGGAGGTAGAACAGTTGTTCCGGTCGCCATCGCGCATGAACTTCTTCTTGCACGCTTCGTCCAAGGCACGCAAGCGGCTGGAGGTGGAGGATGACCGCATACCGGCTTTCAAGGATCAACTTATCCTTCAGGCTCTTCCTGACCTGTTCCAGGGCTTGTTCCGGACAAGATGTTTTCAAGATCTGAGCCCGCTTGACCAGGCAGAAGCACTTCGACAAATACGCTACCGTTTCAGCGCGAATATTCACCAGGCGGCTCGTGTCTGCGGCCTCACGTATGCTGAAGCGGCCCGTCTCATTGACACTGTATAATTGGCAGCAACTGGTTCTGAGCTCGTGTCTGCGGCCTCGCGTATGCTGAAGCCGCAGCCAGTCCAAAACAAAAGGGATGCCCTTCTGTCAGACTTTGGCTCCCATTTCGCGGAGGGTCTGGACCAGGGCATCGGTGTCAATGTCCTGGACACTTTTGCCCGCAGCGATGCTCTGGGCGGCCGCGACACCTGCCGCCTGCCCCGTTCCCATGCAACTGGCCTGCACGCGGAGGGAAGCCAGCGCGCGGCGATCGGTCGAAATGCATCGGCCCGCGACCAGCAGGTTGGGATAGTCGGGCGCAATGAGAGCGCGGTACGGCACATAGGCCGGCTGATTCAACGTGATGCGCACCTGCTCGGAACCCTTGCTGGCGTGCATGTCGATGGGATGCGCTCCCCGCGAGATGCTGTCCGGATAGTGCTCGGCCCGGACATATTCCTCGCCCGTGACGGTATGGACCCCGCGGATGCGGCGGCTTTCGCGGATGCCCGCCTGGGGTGCCGTGGAACTGACGTAGCAGTCTTTGAATTCCGGGAAATGCTTGCGCAGCAGGTCGGTAAAGAGGAAAATCTCTTCGCGCAGCCGGCATTCCGCATCGGTGAAATTGCGGTTGTCCGTGGAATCGGCGGCGGTGCGGGTGATGTTGACCGCCACGCTTCCCTCATGCAGGACGTTGTTGAACCAGGGGCCCCCGAAATCGGGAATATCGGCCCCGTCTGCCTTCAGTTGAAGGAACTTTTCGCGGACGGGAACGCACTGGCTGGGGCCGTTCAGTCCGTTGTGGTACATGCAGTTTTTGAGCAGGTCGCTTTGGGTGTCCACGCCGCTCAGCACGAAGCAGAAGGACGAGGGCTGCAGGTCCCCCTCGGGGTTGTCCTGCATTGGAACGCCTGCCATCCACGCCAGGTCGCCGTCGCCGGTGGTGTCGATGAAACGCTTGGCCTCCAGGGACTCCAGACCGTTTTTATTTTCGATGAAAACCTTTTCGATGGCATTCCCTGCCAGCTCGCAGCCGATGAGGGAGGAGTGCAGGTAAAGATCCACACCGGCTTCCAGCACCATCCGCTGCGTGAGGAGTTTATATAGTTCGATATCGAAATCGACGTTGGCTTTGGGCCATTCGATGAAGGCGCCGCCCATCTGCTCCAACCGCTGGACAAATTCCCACGGAATGCCGCCGATAACCAATTCGCCGTGGAGGGGATCTTTTTCCTTGTCCACGAAGGCGAAAACACTCAGCGGGGCTACGTAGCCCATAGTGGCCATACCGCCCAGAAAACCATAGCGTTCAATTAATGCGACCCGGGCCCGCTTTGCTTGCCCTTGTGTGGTTGTGGCAGTGTTGGGTGCCATGGTATTCTGGGTGTCAGATACTTCTTTAGGGTCGGTTGCAGCAGTGCTTGGTGCCGTGGTATTCTGGGTGTCAGATACTTCTTTAGGGTCGGTTGCAGCAGATGCATTCTGGCCGTTTAACTGACGGGCGGCAGCGATAGCGGCAATAAAGCCGGCCGGGCCTCCGCCAGCCACGACCACATCATAGCTCCCGGCGGCCTTGACAGCCTTCTTCAGTTGCTGTTCCGTTTCCTGTGAACAGGCGTTCAGCGAGCCCAGACCAGCTCCGGACGCCACTGCCAGGCCCAATGCTCCGGCAAATCCTTCCTTCAAAAACACTCTTCTGCCAATGGTTTTCATATCCTCTCGAATTAGTCTTATTTCTTTTGCAAATATACGGATTATTCCGGATCAATTAAATACATAGTGATCATACCCTCATCCTTTTTACCTAGGGTATGATCAAATTTGGCCGTTTTTGATCATACCCTACCCGTTTTTATCAAGGGTATGATCACTTCTGGAGTGGAAGGGATGCCGCTAAAAGATCGTCTTCTCTTAAAAGATACTCTTCTCTGCCTCGTACACAGGGGCGTCGATACCCAGGAACCGCAGGACACTGTGGTAGATGGTAAACTGCCCCTCCATCGGTGCAGGGTCATTGGTCCGCGCTGCCGGGAGGGTGTCAGCATCTGCGCGCCCGGCCAGGGTCATCTCCGGCTTCACGGTAAAGGCCGGATCATTGGTCCAGGCCAGGTAAGGGATTTCGTACTGCTCCTTCGGGGCCAGGGCCATCGGAAGGCCGTGCATATAGAGGTTGTTCTCGCCCAGGGACTCGCCGTGGTCAGAGATGTACAACATGCAGCAGCGGCGGTCCGGAATCTCCCGCAGGATGGAAATCACCGAATGGATCAGCCAATCCGTATAGAGGATGCTGTTATCGTAGGCGTTGAACACTTCCTCCTGCGAGGCCTTGGACATCTCCACCGTCTCGCACACTGGCGTAAATTTCTCAAATTCAGACGGATAGCAGGTGTTGTAGGCCGGCCCGTGGCTGGTATTCGTATGCAGGACCACGAAGACCTTATCGGCCGTGCTGGAGAGGATATCCTCCTTCAGACCCGCCAGCAGAATGCCATCGAACCGCTCATCCGCATCGGGATGCATCGCTTTGATATCGGCCTTCTTCCAATACTTTTCGATGTGTACCGGCGGCTCGCCCCAGTTGCTGGTCCGCCACGTTACGTCCACGCCGTTGCGGTACAGGTAGTTCGGGAGGATTTCGTACAGTTCCTTGGTGTCGCGCGGCTGCAGGATGCATTTGACGCCCGCCACCGTATACGTGGCCGATGAGTTCGCGAGCAGGACGGAAACGCTGTCCTGAACGGTGTAGGCATTGGTTTCCCGTTCGTACCCATACAGGGAGAAATGGTCCCGTCGGGCCGATTCGCCGATGATGAGCACGCATACGTCGCGGCTCTTGGAGATGGCCGCCGGGTCCTCCAGCGGAATCTCTTTCACGTTGCGGCGGCGTTCGGCGCTGAAGTAGCGGAAGGTGTTAACCGTATAGGACCACGGCATGAGCATACTGCCCAGCTGGGTGGAATTCCGATCCATCCAGGGCCAGTTGGTAATGTTGCCAAAGACCAGCACCACCACCACGCCGAGGGCGATCCCAATGCGTCCCAGGGCCTTTTTGGCGCCGTCGTAGTCCACTTTCCGGGCAAAGAGGTAGATGCACGGGAGGACGCCCAGAACCAGGACGTAGCCCACCAGGGCCCAGGAGAAGAAGCCGGACGCCTCGGAATACTGGGTATTGAAGACATTGCCCATCATATCGTCGGTGACCAGCACATTGAAATTGCGGACAAAATAGAGCATGATGGCGTCGCCCACCAGGGTGAAGGCGAGGATGCATTTGCCCACGAAACGGCCCAGCGACAAGATCAGGTAATAGGCAAAGAAATTGCCGGCCACCATCAGCAGAACCATGCTGGCAACGATGAAGTAGCCGTTCCATCCGGGTTCAATAACACTCACCAGATGTCTGTAGAAGGGGGCGTGGAAGGCCACCAGCGTATAGAGGCTCAGCACCAGGCAGAACGCCGTCAGCGAGATATTCTTCTTAAACAGTTTCATTTCCAAAACAGAATTTTGTGGAACAGGACGATCAGTCCGATTGCCAGCGCAAGCAGCAGCAGGTTGAAGAGGATGGTCAGCGGGATGCTAACCTGCTGCGGCGTGCCGTCGTACGGGGTGGCGGACACGCTCGAATCGTACCGCGCAAACGGGTTCGTGTAGATGACCTCGCCCTCGGGGAACCACGCGGTCATGCGGGCGTACGGATCTTCCGGGCGGATGGTGTACGAGAGGGTGTCGCAGCGGTCCGTGCGGGCCAGCGTGGCGTGATCCTGCCCATATACCTTGATGCTGTCGGCTGCCACGGAGACCTTCAGGTAGATGGTTCCATCGTCCCGCATCCCGATATCCTGCACGAAGGGCAGATGGCGGTTTTTCTCATACTTTACCGTCCAGTCTCCGTCGCCGTAATCCGGCACGCGCATGGCATAGTAGCAGCCGCCCAGCAGGGTTTTCTTGATGGAGGCATAGGTGCCGTCGGGGCTGCAGAGGAAATTGCAGCGCACGGCAATCTTGGAGGTCCGATCGGGATAATGCAGGTCGTCGTTGGCCAGGCCGAAGCTGTAGTGACCGGCGCTCAACGCCCAGTCCCAGTACTCGTTCTCGGTGCCCGAACCGCTGTCCAGTTCCATAATCTCGTAGCCCGATAGTTCCTCGAAATGCTTCTTGCAGGTGCCGATGGTACGATACGGGTGGTTCATCTGGATGAAGTCCGAGCCGCGGCCCAGGTAGTCCAGCTGGAACTGCTTCTGCGAGGCGAACAGCGGAATCAGGTGGTCGAAATGGACAACCTTTTTGCAGCCGAACACCAGTTTGTGGTATTTGAAGAGGTTGTAGCCGTGCTCGTAGACATTGACCTGCAGAGAGGTGTCGAAGGGATGCACCGTGAGCTCGTTGTGGTTGGAGAAGGTAACAATCTCATATCCAAACTTTTCCAGGTCTTTGTAGACCTCGCCGGGCCAGAATTCGCATTCGTTCAGCGGGCCTTTCACGCGGGTATGGCAGTGGAACAGCGAGCGCTTCCAGCACAGGGCGGTATCCAGGTCCCGATAAGGGTTGAAGATGTCCGGCCCCTGGAAGGGAGCGGGCGCACGAAAACGGTAAATGGGGGTTACACTGGTCACACAGACCATGAACAAGAAGACGACAAGGGCCAGGCCCAGCGTCTTGAGAATGTAATGAACAATCGCTCTAACCATTACAAGCTGGTTTTTAAACAAAAAGCAGAACCATTGACGTGTACGCCTAGTTCTGCCTGAATTCTTTAATGCCTGAAAACCAGGCCTTTCCGGTAGGGACGATCGGATTCGAACCGATGACCTCTTCAATGTGACTGAAGCGCTCTAAACCAGCTGAGCTACGCCCCTGTTTCGTTTGGGATTACAAATGTAGGACATTTTTTGCAAACAGCCAAATTATTTTGTGGATTCTTACATTTAAAGTATATTTGTACAAATCGACCAAGGTATGGCTGACGAAAAAATCATTTTCTCCATGAACGGGGTAGGCAAGGTCCTCCCGCACAACAACAAAGTTATCCTCAAGGACATCTACCTGTCCTTTTTCTACGGGGCCAAGATCGGCATCATCGGTCTGAACGGCTCGGGTAAATCCACGCTCCTGAAAATCATCGCCGGCGTAGAGAAATCCTACAAGGGCGAGGTGGTCTGGGCGCCGGGCTACAGTGTCGGCTACCTGGAGCAGGAACCGCAGATGGATCCGTCCAAAACCGTGCTGGAAGTGGTCCAGGAAGGGGTTCAGGAGGTGATGGACCTGCTGGCCGAGTACAACGAGATCTCGGCCGCTTTCATGGAGCCGATGGACGATGACCGCATGAACGCGCTCATCGAACGGCAGGGTGAGCTCACGGAGCAGATCGAGCATGTAGGCGGATGGGAGATCGATTCCAAACTGGAACGGGCGATGGATGCCCTCCAGTGCCCGCCGCCGGATGCATCGGTCGCAACCCTGTCGGGCGGTGAACGCCGCCGGGTGGCCCTCTGCCGCCTGTTGCTGCGTCAGCCCGATGTCCTCCTGCTGGACGAGCCCACCAACCACCTGGATACCGAATCCATCCAGTGGCTGGAAGCCCACCTGCAGCAGTACAAAGGAACGGTAATCGCCGTTACGCATGACCGCTACTTCCTGGACAATGTGGCCGGCTGGATCCTGGAACTGGACCGCGGCGAGGGCATTCCCTGGAAGGGGAATTATTCCTCCTGGCTGGACCAGAAGACCAAACGCCTGGCCATGGAAGAGAAGCAGGAGAGCAAGCGGCGCAAGACCCTGGAACGCGAGCTGGAATGGGTGCGGATGGCCCCGAAGGCCCGCCAGGCCAAGCAGAAAGCCCGTCTGGGTGCTTACGAGAAGATGGCCTCGGCTGATGTAAAAGAAAAGGAAGCCAACCTGGAAATCTATATCCCCAACGGCCCGCACCTTGGCAATAAAGTCATTGAATTCCATGATGTTAGCAAGGCCTACGGAGACAAACTTCTCTTTGAGCACCTCAGTTTCGTCCTGCCGCCGGCAGGCATCGTGGGCGTTATCGGCCCGAACGGCGCGGGCAAGACCACCCTGTTCCGGCTGATCATGGGCATCGAACAGCCCGACAGCGGCAGCATCGAAATTGGCGAGACGGTGAAACTGGCCTACGTGGACCAGCAGCATCGTTCCATCGATCCGGATAAAACCGTGTACGAGACCATTGCGGGCAATTCCGAGTGGGTGCGGTTGGGGAACCGGGACATCAACGCGCGATCCTGGGTGTCGCGCTTTAATTTCAGCGGGGCCGACCAGGAGAAGAAATGCGGCATCCTGTCCGGCGGCGAACGGAACCGCCTGCACCTGGCGCTCACGCTCAAGGACGAGGGCAACGTGCTCCTGCTGGATGAACCGACCAACGATGTGGATGTCAACACGATACGTGCCCTGGAAGAGGGTCTGGACGGCTTTGCGGGCTGCGCCGTGGTGGTGAGCCACGACCGCTGGTTCCTGGACCGTATCGCCACGCATATCCTGGCGTTCGAGGGCGATTCCAGCGTGTATTTCTTTGAAGGGAACTACCAGGAATACGAGGCCAACCGGAAACTGCGGCTCGGAGACGACGAACCCAAACGCTTCAAATACAAAAAATTGATGGAGGGCTGACCCTCCATCTTTTTTTATTTTAGAACGTGATTTTCACCACGTCGTCCGCATCGGTCCGGCTTTCCCGGGGCAATTTGAAATGCAGGAAACCATCGCGCCAGATGTATGCGACCGGCTCTCCGGTACGCAGCAGGATGACCTTCGCCGGCTTCCGGTCGGTCTTGACGGAGACCTGCCCCTTGAAGCGCGCCAGCACGTGGGCATACCAGATATCGTTCCCGCGGGTGGTGAGCGGGACGTTGCTGCGTTCCACGCCGGGGGAGGGCCCGTTCCCGCAGACCGATTCGGCGCCGGTGGCCATCCACGCCTGCACCTTGGCTATCTCGCGGTAGAAATTCGGATGCATGTCGCCCGTTCCGGAAGGTCCTACGTTGATGAGGAAATTGCCTCCCAGCGAGCGGGAAGCCACATATTCTTCCATAAACCAGGAGAAGGGCCTGAAGATACCTTTTTTATTATAGCCCCAGCCGCCACCTTTTCCGTTCCAGATATGGCAGTGCTCCCACCAGGCAGAGGGAACATAGGTAGGGGTCTGGCATTCGAAGGGGGTCGTGAAGTCGCCGATGCGCACCGACGTGCCCTCCGGGTTGTCGGGGTTGACGATGTTGCCCCAGCGGTCGTTGATGACGATGTCCGGCTGCAGGCTGCGGATCCAGGCATAGACCTTGTCGGTCTGCAGGTCCTGGACGGGGATGCCGTACCAGCCCATGCCGTCCAGCCACAGGACGTCGATCTTGCCGTATCGGGTCAGGAGTTCTTCCAGTTGGGCGATCACATAGGCGAAAAAGTGTTCGAAGGCCTGCCGGTTGGCCACGGTGTCTTTCACCGGACCCCGCTTACCCCAGGTAGCCACGTCCCATTCGGTCTCCGGCCGGTCTCCGGGGTAGTGCCAGTCCCGCGGAGAATAGTAGAATCCCACCTTGAGCCCGGCATCGCGGCAAGCCTTTACATACGGTTCCAGCAGGTCGCGTCCGTGCATGTATTGTTTGGTGCCGATGCCGTATTTCGACGGCCAAAGGGCGTATCCGTCGTGGTGACGGGTGGTGAGCACGGCGTAGGTAAAACCCGCGTCCGCTGCCGCCTGCAAGTATTTTTCGGGATGATACTCCTGCGGATCGAAGCGATAAGCCTGGCCGTAATATTCTTCGCGGCTGTGGTACTCGCCGCCCCACTCATAGTCTTTGATCATGTTCCAGGAAGGCTGGACGCCGATCATGCTGTGGATGCCCCAGTGCATGAAAAGGCCCAGACCCGCCTGCGGATACCACTGGGCCCCCGGTGCAGGGTTGGGATAGACGAGGTGCTCCGGCCCGGGGCCATAGAGGATGTCCATGGCCTTTTGCAGGTCTTTCCGGCTAATCCGATAATCTTCCGGCCGGATTTCCGCCGGGTTTGGCTGCGCTTTGGCCGCGGGCTGGGTGGTTTGTGCTTTGGCCGCGGGCTGGGTGGTTTGTGCTTTGGCCGCGGGCTGCGCGGTTTTGCCTTTGGCAGCAGGCTGCGCGGTTTGGGCTTTGGCCGCGGGCAGGGCGACAGCCGTCAAAGCCATCGCTAGCAAACAAGCAAATACGAAAAATCTTCTCATATTCCGTAAAGATACTTACTTTTCCCCATTTCCCCAAGCCTTCTGGCCCGCGACCTGACAGTCTGCATTTGCAAGCTCCTACAAATGCACCTTCAAATGACCACCGTGGACAGTTCCTATCTGGGAAAGGCATCCATGGGACACAGAACGGCTAATCTTGTCCAAATACTGCAATTTTGATGCTTTTGGGACACAGAACGCCTTTTTTTGTTCTGAAACGGGGTTAATTCCGGCAAGGCAGGGGGCGCCGCCGTAGAACCCGCCAACTGCGGCGGCTGGTGGAAAAAGCCCCTAGTCTTGGAATGGAACAAGAAAAATTCCGGCTATACAGGACTGTTTTTCGCAAATATCTGATTTCCAATCAATTATGAAAAGAACCCTATAATATTTAGGGGGTTATTTTCATTACTTACTCATTATCAGATAGTTACATTTTACGGCACACGATTCCACAGCAGCAACCCGGCAACGACCGGCCGGCAAGGGCGGAGGTGGCGGGATGGCCGGAGCAGGTGGTAGGAGCGGGGCGGAGCGGTACAAGGCGACATGCCACCCCCGGCTAGGGGGTGCCTGCGAAGTGATGGGTCTTGTGCGGGTCGCGCAGGCGGGGGTCGCCGGTGCCGCCCTGGCCCGCGACGGAAAGGCCGGGGCAATGCCGCCTGGCACGCAGCCCGAAAGGCAAGTAGGGCAAGGACTGGGACAAGAGCACGCAGGCCGAACAAAGTCAGGAGGTTAATCCAGGAGGATGGTCATGGTGCGGGGAGCGTGAACTTGGATGTGGGGTTGGCCGGAGCGGACACGGACGCGGATGCGGACGGGGCCGAGGGCGGTGGGGATGGTGGCGCGGGCCCATTTGAGCGAGGCGAGCTGGGGATGGATGCGCACGCGGGTACAGCCCGGATCCAGGGGCTGGAAGCCCATGAGGCGGAAGGGGAGGATGTTGCCCGGAGCGGCGCCCCACGCGTGATTCCAGTCTTGATTTGGCTTAAAGGAATCGTCCCAAGCCTCCAGGGTAAGGGTAGAGCCAACCCGCAACATATTATACCAACTGCGCAGGCTGTCAGACGTCAGCAGACTCAGCGCATAATCCGCCTCACCAGCCTGGTACAAGGCATCCAGCAGGAACTGGGCCCCATAGACACTGCAGGCCATTCCGCGCGACCGGATAAACGCCACCACGCCCTCCTGCCGTTCAGGCGGAACCAGGCCAAACAGCAGCGGAAACATATTGGCATGCAAGGCCGCATGGTCGGTCCCCAGGCCATCCACATACACCCCGCGGGCCGGGTCATAAAGCTGATTGTCAAATACTTCCTTCACTTTAGCAGCCGCATCATTAAAAGTAGCCGCATCCTCCGGATACCCCAGGTGCCGGGCCATCTCCTCCATCAGGACCAACGCGTGGTAGAACCAGGCATTTACCACCGTGTTGCAATCCGTATAGACATAGCCATCATCCTCGCCGCCCTGACCCTTGGCCAGCCCCGTCCCGCCGGTATGCGGCCAATCCACGATATCGCGGATGGGAGCCGTCCGGTTAATGGAAGCCAGGAATTCCGGCGTCTGCAAGCCGGTAGTGGTGCTGATCAGGCCGTTATCGGTCCGCAGCGCCAGGAGCGTCCGCGCCTTCAGCAAGGCATAATGCTCGCGGACAAAACTGTCGTCCCCGGAAAACATCCAGTCGTTCCAGGCGATGGGAATAGCCTGCAGGATCCATTCGGTAGGCCAGGTAGGATGCTCCAGCAGAAGGGCCAGCGTCCGGCGGGCCGGCTCGAAGGAAGCATCCGCCCCGTAGTGGCAAAGCTGATTGATGAGGGCGTCGGCCTCGTAGGGAATCCGCTCGCGGTCGCCATCCACGTAATAGCCTGTAAATGAGGTCGCTTTGACGGTGTATTTGCAGAGATCCCACAAGCGGTTCAGGGTATCGTTGCTGCAACGGAAGTCGGCCGCATCGTCCCGGAAAGGAACGTGCACCGCATACCGGACGATGTCCTTCGCGCGCAGCTTCCGCCCATAATTTTCCACCTCCAGCCAGCGGAAGGGGAGCACCTCGCCAATGGCAGCGGGCATCTTGATCGCATCGCGGCCGGTATTCCGTTTATCCGGTTCGATGGTAAACGAATACGTGTGCGTCCCTTTTTGCAGCGGCAGCACCTGGCGGCGGTATCGCACCGTTGTGGTAGGGGTGCGCCAGATCCGCCCGTCGATGGCCCGCTCGCCAAGGTGCAGGACAACGGTGTCCCGACCGGTAAGGGAAGTGAGCCGGATGTCCAGCTGGCCGAAGGCGACGCGGCCGAAATCGGCCTGCAGGGTTCCATCCGCCAGGCAGGAAACGGATAGGGGATGCTGCGCCTCTTTGACCAGGAAGTCCTGTGCCGCCAGAGGCATTGAAAACAAGATAGATAGCAAAAAGAGGATGGATAGTCGTGTCATATTACAAATATCGGGATGAAAACGCTGAATTCAAAGGATTTTTTATGTATTTTTGTAAGATGAACGTTTGGATTGATACAATTAGTGATGCCCTTTGGGGCTGGTGCCTGATTTTTGTGCTGATCGGGTGTGCCTTGTGGTTTACCCTCCGCAGCAAAGGAGTCCAGTTCCGGATGATTGGCGAGATGTTCCGCCTGCTGGGTGAATCGACCCAGAAAAAAGATGGGCAGCACCACGTATCTTCCTTCCAGGCCTTTGCCGTTTCCATTGCCACCCGCGTGGGTACCGGAAACCTGGCCGGCGTGGCCACAGCCATGGCGGTAGGCGGTCCGGGCGCGGTTTTCTGGATGTGGCTCATCGCCCTGCTGGGCTCGGCAACCTCCTTTGTCGAATCCACCCTGGCCCAGCTTTTCAAGCAGCCGGCCAAGGATTCCTACGTGGGCGGACCGGCCTACTACATCCGCAAAGGCTTGCACCAGCCGGTGCTGGCGGTGGTTTTCGCCGTCCTGCTCATCATTACCTTCGGCCTTTCGTACAATTCCATCCAGAGCAACACCATCTGCGGAGCCATGTACGAAGCCTTCGGCATCAATCCCCACTGGAGCGGCTGGGTCCTGAGCCTGATTTCCCTGGGCGTGGTCTTCGGCGGCATCAAACGGATTGCCAAGGTGAGCAGCCTCCTGGTGCCCTTCATGGCCCTGGGCTATATCGCTGTGGCCCTGTTCATTATCCTGCGGCACTGGGAGATGATTCCGAACGTGTTCGAACTCATTTTCCAGAACGCCTTCGGCTTTCGGCAGGCGGCGGGCGGATTTTTCGGGGCGACGGTGATGACCGGCGTCAAACGCGGTCTTTTCTCCAACGAAGCCGGCGAAGGCTCCACGCCGAATGTGGCGGCCACGGCCAGTACCAGCCATCCCGTCAAGCAAGGCCTGATCCAGGCCCTGGGCGTGTTTACGGACACCCTGGTGGTATGCAGCTGCACGGCCTTCATTATCCTGTTCAGCGGCACACTGGGGTCGGGAGACAATGGAATCGCCCTTACCCAGGCGGCCCTGGAGCATGAAATCGGCCCGGCCGGCGTGTACTTCGTAGCCATCGCCATCCTGATGTTCGCCTACACGAGCATCATCGGCAACTACTATTATGGAGAAGCCAACCTGCGTTATCTTCTGGGGAAGAAGCAGGGACGCGGCTATGTCACAGCCTTCCGGATCCTGTCCGGAGGATGTTTCGTCCTGTTTGGAGGTTATGCCTCGCTGGAAATGGTCTGGAGCATCGGAGACCTGTTCATGGCCCTGCTGACGGGCGTGAACCTCTTCGCTATCGTCCGGCTGTCCCCGCTGGTGTGGCGCCTGCTGGACCATTATCGTGCCCAACGCAAAGCCGGAAAGGACCCGGTCTTCCATCGTTCGGACCTTCCGGGCGTGGCGTTGGATGCATGGGAAGATGAAGAATAAAAAGCAACTATCGATATGTCTGATGAATTGAATTTGGTGAAAGACCTTGCGGTAATCTTGATTGCCGCCGGCTTTTTCACGATTGTTTTTAAGGCACTCAAGCAGCCGCTTATCCTGGGCTACATCATTGCCGGTTTCTTCGTGGGGCCGCACCTGGGGCTGTTCTCCCTTACCAGTCAGGAAGCGGTAGACCAGTGGTCGGAGATTGGTATCATCTTCCTCCTGTTCGCCCTGGGTCTTGAATTCAGTTTCAAGAAACTGGTCAAGGTGGGCAGCGCAGCCATTACAATGGCCGTGGTCAAGAGTGTGGGCATGTTCGTCCTGGGCCTTATCGTAGGCCAGTTCCTGGGCTGGACCACCATGGAAAGCATTTTCCTGGGCGGTCTGCTGTCCATGTCGTCCACCACCATCATCATCAAGGCATACGACGAAATGGGACTGAAAAAGAAGCCCTATGCATCGGTCATCTTCGGCAGTCTGGTGGTAGAAGACCTGATTGCCGTCTTGCTGATGGTGCTGCTTTCCACCATGGCCGCAACGGGCCGATTCGAGGGCGGTGCCATGGTCAAGTCACTGGTGCGCCTGGTCTTCTTCCTGGTCCTGTGGTTCCTGGTGGGCATCTACCTGATTCCCTCGGCCCTCAGACAGGCCAAGAAACTGCTCAATGACGAGACCTTGCTGATTGTGGCCGTGGGCCTGTGCTTCGGTATGGTTTCCATTGCAGACTCGGTAGGCTTTTCCTCGGCTCTGGGTGCCTTCGTGATGGGTTCCATCCTGTCCGAAACCCTGGAAGGGGAGCGCATCGAACACATCCTGGGCAGCATCAAAGACCTCTTTGGCGCCATCTTCTTTGTATCGGTAGGTATGATGGTGGACCCGTCCGTCATCGGAGCCAACTGGGGCGCCGTGCTGGTGCTGACCCTGGTGGTGATGATTGGTCACCTACTCTTCTCGTTCGGCGGTGCCATCCTGGCCGGAAAGGGACTCGAGACGGCAACGAATGCCGGTTTCACCCTCTCGCAGCTGGGTGAATTCGGCTTTATCATCGCCTCGCTCGGCTGCTCGCTGGGCGTGATGCGCGGCTTTATCTACCCGGTTGTGATTGCCGTGACGGTGATTACCACCTTTACTACGCCGTATATGATCAAGGCGGCCGGCCCTGCGCTGGGTTTGCTGCGCAGAAAGATGCCTGCCCACTGGCAAGTGCGGATCGACAGCATGCAGGAGGACAAAGGTCATACGGGCGTGGAATTGAGTGAATGGCGGGTGTACCTGAAGAATTATTTCGTGCGAGTAGGTGTGTACCTGGTACTGCTGGTGGCTGTGTCCGTCCTGTGCGGCCTGTTCTCGAACCAGATCCTGGCCAAATGGCTCACTTCCTGGGGCCAGAATGCCCGGAATATCCTGGCGGTGGTGTTGACCGTGCTGGCACAGGCTCCGTTTATTTACGGACTCACCAGTACGGGCCCCGGCATGCATGTTTCCCAGACCAAGCTGGTCAAGAACCGGAAAAGCAATGCCTGGCCGCTGCTCTCGCTGGATCTGCTCCGGCTGGGAATCGCCTTTATGTGCATCCTGCTGTCCATTACGGCTCATTTCGAGCTGTCCATGACCGAAATTATCTTTATCCTGTTGGTCTTCGTCCTGGCCTATTATCCGCTGCGAAAGATCCTGAACCGCTTCATCCATATCGAGCAGCGCTTCCTGGAGAACCTGAATGCCACCGATGAACGGGCCGCGAAACGTGCGCCGGTAACCCATTCGGTAAAGGCCAAACTGGAAAAATACAATGTCGGGACCGAGCTGGTCATCATTTCGCCCAACTCGCAATATGTGGGTCTGACCCTGCGGGAAATGCCTTTCCGGCACACGTCCGGCGTGAATATCATCAAAATCCAGCGCGGTACCAAATCGATCGTCGTCCCTGCGGGAGGGGAGCGGATCTATCCGTTCGACCGCCTGCTGGCCGTGGGTACCCGCGAGCAGTTGGACAGTTTCCTGTCAATCATGGAGGGAGAGATCACGCAACAGTCCCCGGCCGATTTCTATGCTTCGTCCGACGACAATTCCGAATTCATCGTCCAGCCCGTTACGCTGGATAATGCCCACTCGCTGATCGTAGGCAAGACCCTACGGGACCTGGATATGCGGTCCTATGGATGTATGATTATCTGCGTCCTTCGCGGAAACGACTTGATTACCAATCCCAAAGCGGAATTCCGGTTTGAATCGGGAGACCTGCTCTGGTTCGCCGGAGCCAAGAACTCGCTCAAGGCCTTCCTGGATGAATAATTTACTGAATTTGTAATGATATGATGAAAAAGTTTTTCACAGGGATATGTGCAATCGCCTTGCTCGGTTCCTGTATCAAGAGCGAGCCCCTGAATCAGGAGTGCGACATCGTCAGTGCTTATCTGGAAGGGGAGCAGTATGCCGCCCTCTTTTATCAACCTTCACAGATGCGGCAGGATAACATCCCTTCTGCCGGCAAGGACATTGTCTTTTCCGTTAAATCGATGAGCCTGCTGCCCGATCGGCTTCCCGTTTTCTTCACCGTCACCGAGGGCGCAACCATCAATCCTCCCAGTGGATCCGAGCAGAATTTCAAGGGTGGTCCCGTCATCTATGTGGTCAAATCGGAGGATGGCGCCTGGGAACGCCAGTATACCGTTGGATTTAAGGAATCCTCACTGCCCACCACCTTGTTTGGTTTTGAACACGTGGAGACCGTGGAAGGCATGAACAACAATCAGTATCACGCTTTCTATGAGTTAGATGAATCTGGCAAACGTGACGACATCTGGGCTTCGGGCAATCCCGGGGCCATCCTGATCAAGACGAACTCGAAGGCAACGGAACAGCCCACGTATTCGATGGAAAACGGATACATGGGAAAGGGTGTGTGCCTGAACACGCAGGATGCCGGAGCACTGGGCCATGCGTTCAAGAAACCCATTGCCGCCGGGAATCTGTTCATCGGGAAATTCCTGATGGAGAAGATCCTTGTCAATCCCCTTAAGGCGACGCAATTCGGAACGCCCATAGCGCAGGTGCCAACGCGGGTTACCGGGTATTACAAATACCGTCCCGGCGATACGTACACCAATGCCAATATGGAACCGGTCCCGGGCCGTGTGGACGAAGCCAGCATTTACGCCGTCTTCTACCGGAACAAGGACGAGAAGGGCCAGGATGTGTTCCTCTACGGGGATGACGTCCTTTCCAGCCCCTATGTTGTCCGGAAGGCCCAGATGGCCAAGGTCCCGCCTACAAATGATTGGACTCCCTTCGAGATGTTCTTTGAAGGTGGCGATGCGGATCCGGAGGTGCTTGCCAAGCAGGGATATAACATGACGGTGGTATTCTCGTCCAGCAAGGATGGCGCCACCTTCGAAGGTGCCATCGGCAGCACGCTGTGCATTGACGAGGTTAAAGTGTACTTTGAAAACATGAAGAAGCAATGAAAAAGGTTTTTTCTATCATTGTTGCCTGCGCCTTTTTTGCCGTTCCGGCCCTGGCGCAAAAAGGAGAATTGTCCGGGACGCTGGATGTGAAAGCCCGCGTCGGATACAGTATCGGCGGAACCGCCCCGCTGGGCATGCCGGCTACCATCCGGAGCATCAATTCATTCCGTCTCACCCCTTCTCTGACAGCCGGTGTCGATGCGACCTTGTCGCTGGGACAGGGTTGGGGCGTGCTGGCAGGGCTTTATGTTGAGAATAAAGGCATGAAAGCAGAAGTCACCACCAAAGGTTACCGCATGGAGGTGGTCAAAGGTGACAGCCGTCTCAGCGGCCTTTTCACAGGGCATGTCCAGCAGGACGTAACGCAGTGGATGCTGACGATTCCTGTCAAGGCAACATATGCCGTAAGCCGAACCGTAAGCCTGAAAGCCGGTCCTTATCTCTCGGTCTTGCTTTCGAAGAATTTCAGCGGCATTGCTTCGGACGGATACCTCCGCCAGGGCGATCCGACCGGTCCCCGCATCAACATGGGCAATGTAGAAGGGGAGTGGGCCACCTACGATTTCAGTGACGACATGCGTCGCCTGCAGCTGGGAATCGCCGCCGGTGTCGATTGGCAGATCTATCGAAACTTCGGGCTTTCCGCCGACCTCAATTGGGGTCTGACCGGCATCTTCCCCGGCAGTTTCAAGACTGTCGAACAGACGCTTTATCCCATCTACGGAACCCTCGGCATCTTCTACCGTTTCTTCTAGTTCTGCGTAACATTTTCCGTATCATACGATCTCTTATTATAAGGAGATGGTTTTGGTCTCGGTGTTCCAGCCGCTGAGGCGGAGGATCAGGCCGTTGGCAGCGTGGGCATCGGCTGTTTCGATGGTGACGGATTTGGTCTCTCCGGGCATGAGGGAGAAGAAATTGTCGTCGTAGAAGGACGGACGTACAGGCACCAACTCCTTGTCCAGTAGTTCGATGCGGTTGAAGAAGGAAATCCCGTGCGAGCCGTTCTTCAGGGTGATGTCCACGAAGTGTTTGCCATTCTCGCAGCGGAGTTTCCAGGTATATTTCATCTTCACGGGAGCCAGGTTCCGCAGGCTCTCGAAACCGGAAGCGCAGGGACCGGTAGAGGTGTTCCAGCCCTCGTATTTGTCGTTGGAACGCCAGTAGAAGTTATCGGAGACCACCTTTCCGGCCGCATCGTACAGATACAGTTTGATAAAATGTACCTGAGAGATGCCGGCGGGGAAGTCGATTTTGATGACATCGTTCACCACCCCGTCTTCCGGGATATCGATCCGGGCACTCTGCTCCCAGACCTTCCGGCTGCGGATATCGTACACCTGCGCCTTGACGGAGTAGCCGTTGAACGCCTGGTAGTAGTCGTTGGAGACCGATACGGTATTCTTAAGGTAGTCATACATAGGATGGAGCGGCTCCAGGGAGTGCATGGTGGCGTAAAGCGAGGCCATGGGCTCCAGCGACCAGTCCCACATCATGGCGCCCACCCGGCGGATGGGACTGTTGTGGTGCCAGAACAGGGTGCCGGCGCAGTAGCGGTCTCCGTAATCCAGTTTGTTGTAGTTCCAGACATCCCAGATGCTCTTCATGTTCATGGCGCCCAGGAACTGGCCTTTCTGGCAGTATTCCTCGATGGAGGAGGACTCGCCGTAGTGGTCTGTGAGTTCCTTATAGAGGGTGGTCATATAGAGGAAGCCGTCGCCGTCCAGATAGTCCCAGACCTCTTTGTTGATGGGCCAGAGGTCCTTGGGGTCCATGATTTCCCGCAAGACTTCGGCCGTCGGGATGCACGGGCTGCCGTATTCGGGATTGAAACCGTCCACCCGGCTGCCACGCTCGGAGGCGGTATTCTCGTAATGGCGCATCGGATTCACCTGCTTGTAGGGGCTGCCGTCGTGGATGCCGCAGCATTCGGACTGCACCTGATAGCCGCGTGTACCGTCCAGTCTGTCAATGAGTTCACGCACGCCGGAGACCTCGTAGCTCTCGTTCGAATCCACGTAATAAGCCAGGGCGGGATGGTTGCGGATGCGGCGGATGGTAGAGGCCACGTTCGCCCGGTACATATCCTGGTCCTGCGGGTGCTGGGTGTCGCCGGTAACCCAGAATTCCTGCCAGATCATAATGCCGTATTCGTCGCAGAGGCGGTAGAAATCGGCCGCTTCCTCGATACCGCCACCCCACAGGCGGATCAGGTTGATGCCGCACTGGCGGGTGTAGCGCAGTTCCGCGGCGGTGCGTTCGGGGGTCATGCGGAGCATTCCCTCCGGGATCCAGTTGGAACCCCGCACGAAAATGCGTTTTCCGTTCACGTAGAACTGGCGGGAGCCGTCCGGGGTGTTGCAATCCGATACGATATCGCGGATACCGAAAACGGTGCTCACCGTGTCCGACAGGGCGCCGTTCACATAGGCGCTGAGTTTCAGTTGATACAGGTTCTGCGGCCCCTTGTTGAGCGGCCACCAGAGGCGGGGTTTGTCGATAATGAGCTGGGCGTATTCCTCCGGGGTGAAGCTCACCTCCAGCTGCTCGCCGCGGTTCACCAGAACCGATTTTTCAAAGGTAATCCCTTCACCCACAATCTCTCCCTTGACGGTCACGGGAACCGGTGCCATCTCGATGGACGGGTTCACCAGCGTCACGCCCACCTGTTCGCGGGAGCGGTCGAAACCGGGTTTGTCCAGGGTGGAACGGATCACGGGCCAGCGCAGGTCGATGGGGCCGGTGGTGTAGATGGAAACGCCTTTCCAGATACCGGTGTTGCGGTCCCGCACGCCATCCATAAAGGTGAAGTCCCAGCCCACGGACATAAGCATGGTGGTGTTCAGGCCGATGGAACCGTCGCCGCCGTTGTGGAACTCGCCGGGAGCGCCCCAGGGCTTGAGCATGGGCTTACCTGGCATATCCACGGGCAGGACCTTGATAGCCAGGGCGTTGCGCTGTCCGGGACGGGAATAGTCCGTGATATTGACCAGTTCCTCCTTGAACATTCCGCCCGTCGTTGCCATCAGGCAGCCGTTCAGCCACACTTCGGAACGATAGTTGATGCCTTCCAGCCGCAGCCAGATGTTCCTTCCGCCGAAGTTCTCCGGGAGGTCGAATTCCGTCCGGAACCAGGCGGTATAGAAGTCGCGTCCGCATTCGCTCAGGTCCGGGATGGCGCCCCCGCGGCGGTTGTTCAGGCCGTAGTAGGGCTCCGGGTATACCTTATTATATACCAGGGTGTTGAGCACCGTTCCGGGAACGATGGCTTCCATCCAGGAAGTGGCGTCGTAGGCCGGGTCCGAGACCTTTTCCCCGCCGTCGCGGATGTCCTGGAACTTGGCCATTTTCCAATCGGCCGTACCCTGGTGGAAGGGTTTGGAATCAAAGCGGATGGGGCCTTGAGCAGAAAGCATCAGGCTGGCGAATCCCATCAAAGCAGCAATCAAATATCTTTTCATACAAATTGTGGTTTCGATTGTTTACAAAAATAATAAAAAATCCTTACCTTTGAAATAAACCTGTATGGATATATGAAATCAACATGAACTTATCAGTTCGTCCACGAGAATGTAAATAAGAAGTGTTACCTTTGGTATCGAACCAAAGCTAACACTCAAGATGGACGGAATCGCATTTGATCAAATCGTCAAACGGG